>OLNK01001718.1_pt1 | contig 15235 bp, 9 predicted proteins | sample 1672791 | NCBI WGS metagenome assembly OLNK01 (sample SAMEA3136724, study PRJEB25190) | human gut metagenome | biome: human gut; feature: human-associated habitat; material: faeces | place: Austria | collected 2013 | reverse complement strand
CTGGATTATGTGCTGAAACCGGTGCCCTATTTTGCGTTTTCGCAACAGCTGCAAAAGGCGCTGGGACAGCTGGAAAAGCGGGAGCGGCATTATCTGGCTGTGGCGGTGGACGGCGGCATGCGGCGGCTGGACGCGGCGGAAATTTATTACCTGGAAAGCGAAGGCCACAAGGTACATTTTTACACCGAAAAAGAAGAGTTTGTGGTGCCGGGCACCCTGAAAAACTATGAGGAAAAGCTGGTGGGCCGGGCGTTTGCACGGTGCAACAGCGGGTATCTGGTCAATCTGGCGCAGGTTTCCGGCGTGCAGCAGGATATGGTGCAGGTTGGTCCGTATACGCTGCAGATCAGCCGCCCGCGGCGCAAGGCCTTTATGGCGGGGCTGGCGGATTATATTGGGGGTGCGGGCTAATGACGACATTGCCGGATATTCCCCGCCTGTACACCGCTTTGGCGGAAGTGCTGGCGGCGCTGATGTATGCGCACAGGCTGCCGCCGCGGATGGACCAGCGCGTGATCTGGGGCGTGGAAGCCGGTTGGGCGGTGCTGCTGGGGGCGTTTTTACAGGCCACGGGGGAAGTTCCGCTGGCGTGGTGGATCCCCTGCATGGCAATGGCGATTCTTTCCATGCTGCTGTTTTTGTGGGTCACACGCAGCATTACGCTGCTGGAAGCGGGTTATGTGTGCGCGCGAGCCTTTATTTTGGCGGAGCTGGCGGCCAGCGTGGAATGGCAGCTGCACTGCGTGCTGTGGCCGCAGCGCGGCGGGGCGGAGCCGCTTTCGCTGCTGTTGTTGGCGGCGGTGTACGGCGGCACTTTTGCTGCGATGCTTTTTGTGGAGAACCGCCGCCCCGGCCCGGCCGGGAAGCTGAAAATAACGCCCGCAGGAACTTTTGTGGCAGTGGTCATGGCGCTGACCGCATTTGCCGTGAGCAATTTGAGCTTTGCCAACGGCAGCGAAGCCAACATGAACATGTTTTACATCCGCACGCTGGTGGACCTGGCCGGGGTGCTGATTTTGACGGTGCAGCACGAGCAGCTGCGCGAAGCCGCCCTGCACAGCGAGCTGGCGGAGCTGGACGGCGTTTTGCACCGCCAGTACGAGCAGTACAAGCAGAGCAAGGAGAACATCCGCCTGATCAACCGGCGCTACCACGAGCTGAAAATGCAGATTGCGGCCATCCGGGCGGAGCGGGACCACGCCAAGCAGGATGTGGCGCTGGCGGCCATGGAAAGCGGCATCCGCCAGTACGAGGCGGAGAACAAGACCGGCAATCCGGTGCTGGACACCCTGCTGACGGCCAAAAGCCTGTACTGCCAGCAGCACCACATCACGATGACCTGCGTGGCGGACGGGCATTTGCTGGATTTTTTGGAGACAGGGGAGATCTGCACGATTGTGGGTACGGCGCTGGACAATGCGACCGAGAGCGTAGAGACCGAGCCCGACCACGAAAAGCGGCTGATCCGTGTGGCGGTGTACGCCCAGAATGGCTTTGTGATGCTGCGGTTTGAAAACTACTGCGCGCAGGAAGTGGAGCTGGGCGCGGACGGCCTGCCGCGCCGCAACACCCATGGCGGCAGTGACCTGCGCGGTGTGCGCGCCGCCGCCGAAAAGCGCGGCGGAACTATGACGCTGCACTGGGAGAATGAGTGGTTTACGCTGCGGGTGCTGCTGCCGCAGAAAAGCTGAATGGATGGCTGGGGGTCTAGGATAAGGCACCCGGCCATTTTTGGTGTTTGGGCGGGGTGCACAAAACAGGGTCGAGATGCTTTGTGAGAGATGCACAACAAAAAATGAAATGTTTTTGAAACTTTTGCAAAACATGCAACGGAAACAACAGTTTGTGCAAAAAATGAGCCGAAAGAAAATTGTTTTGGTACAATATCATCAATAAAAGCGGAAATCCCGTCAGCCGCCATCCGGAGGGCGGCACAATAAAAGGAGGAAAACAATGAACACCCTGCTTCTTACCCTGGCAAACATGGGCGTCAACCTGGACGACGTTGCCGATGTGGTCAATAACTGCATCCCGCAGCTCATCTTCTTTGGCGTTGTGGTTGCCGCCGCCATTATCGTACTGATCGCTATGGCGGTCAACAAGAAACTGGCCAAGCCCACCAAATTCATGGTGCGCGCCCAGTCTGGCCTGGCCGTGCTGGTGGCTTTCGGCATCATGCTCAACCTGGTTGCCTTTGGCCCCATGAGCACCATGCTCGATCTGGTCACCGGCAACGGCACTATCACCGAAGAATCTGGTGCAGAGGCCAACGCCCTGTGCACCGAGATTGCCGAGGAAGGCATCGTCCTGCTGCAGAACGATGACAACGAACTGCCCCTCGCGTCCGGCAGCAACCTGAACGTCTTTGGCTGGGCTTCTGTCGGCCCTGTCTACGGCGGCTCCGGCGCCGGCGCGATCTCTGCCGATCGTCCCACCGTCAGCCTGCTGGATGGCCTGCACAACGCCGGCATCAACACCAACACCGAGCTGAGCGATTTCTACACCGCTTACTGCGCCAAGCGCCCGGCGCTGGGTTACATCAACCCTAACTGGACCCTGCCCGAGCCCACCGCCGCCAGCTACACCCAGGAGCTGATCGACAACGCAAAGTCTTTCTCTGACACTGCAATGGTCGTCATCAGCCGTGTTGGCGGCGAGGGTGCTGACCTGCCCACCGATATGAGCACCGTCAACTACACCGACAACTCCACCGAGTACAAGGACTTCGAGGACGGCCAGCATTACCTCTCCCTGAGCAAGACTGAGCGCGACATGGTCGACCTCGTCTGTTCCAACTTCGACAACGTTGTGCTGGTTTACAACGCTGCCAACACCCTCGAGCTGGGCTTCGTCGATGAGCACCCCCAGATCAAGAGCGTTATCTGGTGCCCCGGCACCGGCCAGACCGGCTTCAACGCCCTGGGCGAGATTGTTGCCGGTGAGGTCAACCCCTCCGGCCACTCTGCCGACACTTTCGTCTATGACCTGACCGCAGCTCCTTACTTCAACAACATCGGCGACTTTACTTACACCAATGCGGATTCCGTTGGTTACACCGCTGCCGGCTTGTTTGGCCGTGATCCAGAGCAGGTTACCCCGCACTTCGTCAACTATGTTGAGGGCATCTACGTCGGCTACAAGTTCTACGAGACTGCCGCTGCCGAGGGCCTGATCGACTATGACAAGACCGTTCAGTATCCCTTCGGCCACGGCCTGTCCTACACCACCTTTACCCAGAAAATCGACTCCATGACCGAGGCTGACGGCACCCTCACCCTGGATGTCACCGTCACCAACACCGGCAGTGTGGCCGGTAAGGACGCCGTGCAGGTCTACTTCAACCCGCCGTACACCGATGGCGGCATTGAGAAGGCTTCCACCAACCTCGTCACCTTCGGCAAGACCGACTCCATTGAGCCGGGCGCTTCCCAGACCTTGACCCTGACCTTCAACACCGAGGACATGGCCAGCTTTGACAGCAAGGACAAGGGCTGCTACGTGCTGGAAGAGGGCGACTATATCATCAGCATCAACGAGGATTCCCACACGGTGCTGGATTCCAAGACCTACAATGTCGCTTCCACCATCGTCTATGACGAGTCCAACCCCCGCAGCACCGATGCCGAGGCTGCAACCACCAAGTTCGACTTCGCTGACGATAAGCTCGTCACCCTGTCCCGTGCAGGCCATTTTGCCAACTATGCCGAGGCTGTCGCCGTTCCCTCCGACTTCACCATGTCTGAGGAGAGCATGAACACCATGTACACCGACCACAACTGGAACCCTGAGGACTTCAACGACCCCAACGATGAGATGCCCGTTACCGGTGCCAACAACGGCCTGAAGCTGGCTGACCTGCGCGGTGCTGACTACGACGACGAGCGTTGGGATACCCTGCTCGACCAGATGACCGTCACCGAGATGGACGACCTGATCGCCCTGGGCGGCTACCAGACCAAGGCCGAGGCCAGCGTTGACAAGTACGCGACCATCGACTGCGACGGCCCCGCTGCCATCAACAACAACTTTACCGGCGTTTCGTCCATTGGCTTCCCGTCCGAGATTATCATCGCTTCCACCTTCAACACCGACCTGGCCCGCCGCTACGGCGAGAGCATCGGCCGCATGGGCAGCGAGATGAACGTCACCGGCTGGTACGCCCCCGCCATGAACGGCCACCGTTCCGCCTTTGACGGCCGTAACTTCGAATATTACTCTGAGGACAGCGTCCTCGCCGGTTACATCGGTGCCAGCTCCATTGCCGGTGCCCAGAGCTACGGCGTCTACGCTTACATGAAGCACTTTGCCCTGAACGACCAGCAGACCAACCAGAGTAAGCTGCTCTGCACCTGGGCTGACGAGCAGGCTATCCGCGAGATCTACCTGCGTCCCTTCGAGATCAGCGCCAAGGTGGGCGGCTGCAAGGCCGTCATGTCCAGTTGGAACTATATTGGCAACCAGTGGGCCGGTTCCTGCAATGCACTGCTGAACGGCGTGCTGCGCGGCGAGTGGGGCTTCCGCGGTATGGTCATCACCGACGGCTTCCACTTCACTGACTACATGGATTCCGATAGGGCCATCCGCAACGGCTGCGACCTGATGCTGAAGAACTACGACGTTGCCACCAACCACCTGACCGATACCACCAGTGCTACCGGCGTTAAGGCTATGCGTCAGGCTTGCAAGAACATCATGTACACCGTGGTCAACTCCCGCGTTTACGACCCGGCCAACACTGTTTCCACCCCCATCTGGCGTATCGCTATGATCGTGGTCGACGTGCTGCTGGCTGTACTGCTGGTCGTGCTGGAAGTTCTCACCTTCAAAAGCTACAAGAAGAAAAAGGCACAGTAAAGCGTAATTTGTAAGCTGTGCAGCTGCCCTGCGGTCCATCGCCGCCGACTTTGCGCGGTTGTGCGGTGGGCCGCAAGGCTGTTTTTAAGAAAAGGAACCACCTTATGCAAAAGAAACAACTGCAAGCTTTGACGCTTGAACAAAAATGTGCGCTGCTTTCGGGCGCGGGTACCTTTACCACCCGCGGTTATCAAAAGGCGGGCGTACCTGCCATCACTCTGTCGGACGGCCCCAACGGCGTGCGCAAGCAGGCGGGCGCGGCGGACCACCTGGGGCTGACCCCCAGTGTTCCCGCCACCTGCTTCCCCACGGCAGCCACTGTGGCGTGCAGCTGGGACCCCGCCCTGGGCGAGCAGATCGGCCAGGCCATGGGCGAAGAAGCCGCCGCGCAGGAAGTTGCCGTGCTGCTGGGGCCGGGCCTGAACACCAAGCGCAGCCCCCTCTGCGGCCGCAACTTTGAGTATTTCTCCGAGGATCCGTATCTTTCCGGCAAAATGGCCGCGAGCTATGTACGGGGCATCCAGTCCAACGGTATTTCGGCCTGCCCCAAGCACTTTGCCGTCAACAGCCAGGAACTGCGCCGCATGGCGTCGGATTCCGTGGTGGATGAACGCACGCTGCGGGAACTGTACCTGACCGGGTTTGAGATCGTGGTCAAGGAAGCAAAGCCCAAGACCATCATGAGCAGCTATAACCTCATCAACGGAACTTACGCCAACGAGAACCGCCACCTGTTAATGGACATCCTGCGCGGGGAGTGGGGGTTTGACGGCGCTGTGGTAACGGACTGGGGCGGCAGCAATGACCATGCCCTGGGCGTGCAGAACGGCTCCACGCTGGAAATGCCCGCCCCCGGCGGGGACGCGGTGCGCGAGCTGATGCAGGCTGTGCAGAGCGGCAAAATTACCGAAGCGGATGTGGACGCCCGGCTGGACGAGCTGCTGACGCTGGTGTTTGATACCCATGCCGCCGTGCAGTCCCACAGCCGCACCTTTGATGCGGACGCTCACCACGCCCTGGCCCGCCGCGCCGCAGCCGAAAGCATTGTGCTGCTGAAAAACGAGAACGACCTGCTGCCGCTGGCCGAGGGCGCAAAAGTTGCCGTGATCGGCGACTTTGCCCAGACACCGCGGTACCAGGGCGCCGGCTCCAGCGCGGTCAACTCCATCAAGGTGGATACCTTCCTGGAATGCCTAAAGGAGAGCGGCCTGGCCAGCGTGGGCTTTGCCCCCGGCTTTGACCGCCAGGGCAAACTGGATGCCGCCAAACAGGCCGAGGCTGTAGCCCTGGCCCAAAAGGCCGAAGTGGTGCTGCTCTGCCTGGGGCTGGATGAAATCAAGGAAAGTGAGGGTCTGGACCGCGGCGATATGCGCCTTGCGGACAACCAGATCGAACTGTTAAAGGCCGTGCAGCAGGCCAACCCCAACACCGTTGTAGTGCTCAGCGCAGGGGCTTCGCTGGAAACCCCGTGGCTCAAACACTGCCGTACCCTGGTGTATGGTGCGCTGGGCGGCCAGGCGGGGGCGGGCGCCATGCTGGATGTGCTGACCGGCAAAGTGAACCCCAGCGGCAAGCTGGCCGAAACCTGGGTCAACGCCTATGCGGATACCCCCGCCAAGGATAACTTTGCCGGGCCGGGCCGCATGGTGCAGTACCGCGAGGGTCTGTATGTCGGCTACCGCTATTACCAGACCGCCGGTGTGCCGGTGGCATTCCCCTTTGGCTATGGGTTAAGCTACACCAGCTTTGCCTACAGCAATTTGCAGGCCGCGTCCAATGGCGTGACCCTGACCGTAACCAACACCGGCAAGCGCGCCGGAGCAGAGATCGTGCAGCTGTATGTGGCAAAACCCGGGGCAGAAGTGTTCCGCCCCGCACAGGAGCTGAAAGGTTTTGCCAAGGTGCAGCTGCAGCCCGGCGAAAGCAAGACCGTGACCATCCCGCTGGACGACAAGGCATTCCGCTACTGGAATACCAAGACCGACAGCTGGGAAGTGGAAGGCGGCAGCTATGAGCTGCGGGTCGGCGCGTCCAGTGCGGACATCCGCCTGACCGCCGTGGTGGAAGTGGCCGGTACCGGCGCACCCAACCCCTATGCGGGCAAGCAACTGCCGCACTATACCAGCGGCAAGGTGCAGAGCGTGCCGGATGACGAATGGGCCACCCTGCTGGGCCGCCCGGTGCAGCAGGGAAAAGTTAAAATTGACCGCAACATGACCCTGGGCGAGCTGAACCACAGCCGCAGCCCGCTGGGCTGGCTGATCTGGCTGGTGCTTACCGCACTGCTGAACGCCAGCTACAAGCGCGGCAAGCCGGACCTGAATGTGCTGTTCCAGTACAACATGCCGCTGCGTGCCCTGGCCAAAATGACCAGCGGTGCCATCAGCATGGGCATGGTGGATGGCATTGTGATGGAATTACAGGGATTCTGGATCATCGGCCTTGTGCGGGTGATCATAGAAGCCGTGAAAAACCTGGTACTGAACGCACAGCTGGAACAACGCCTGCGCAACAGCTGAGGAAAGAGAGGGGCTATTTATGCAGCTATGGAATAATTTTGCGGCAAGACACCCCGCCGCAGCCAAGTGGGTGCGCGAAGGCGGACTGTTTGTGATCGTATCCAACCTGGTTACGGTGTTCAAATACCTGCTGCTGCAATTTTTGCCGGCGGCGTTCAGCAGCCTGCCGGTGGTGGATTTTGGCTGGCCGGGCATCCCGGTCACGCTGTTTGGCGAAACCTTCCAGTGGAACATCCTGGGGTATGATTCCGCCCATGGCGGTCTGCCGTACTTTTGCGCCTACATGGTTGCCATGGTGCTGGGAGAATGCATAAACTTTCCCATCCAGCGCAACTTTGTGTTCCGCAGCAAGGGCAACCTGGCCAAGCAGATCGCCTGGTATGTGGTGGCGTTCTGCTTGATCACCTGCATCGTCAACTCCATCAACTGCGTGTGGGTGGCGGTTGCGGGCCTGCTGGTGCCGGATTTCATCTACAACATTGGCACCACCGTGCTCAATGGCGGCATTTCCATGGTGATCTTCTTCTTTGTGAACAAGATCATCTTCCCAGAGGGCGCACAGGCAAAATAAAGCCCGGCAGGATCACTGGTGCTTTTCCCGGTACTCGAACAGGGCGGCGGCACGCAGTGCCGTAAGGAACGCCACAGTGCGGCGTTCCTTAGCCCGCGGGAGAGTCCCCGATGGTGCACCAGAAAAAGCGCCTTGCTGCAAAGCAGGGCGCTTTTCTTATGTTGATCTATATTGGGAGAATCGACACTTAGTGTCGGGCCTCCCTTTTTTAGTTTATACCAGCGAATATAGTATATCAGGGCTTCGAATGTGTCTACAAAATGGAGGCAGCGCTGTATCATGAAAATCGGAACTAAAATCCGCCAAGCTGGACGGTGTTTTGCAGGCTGCTGAGAAGGGAAAACTGTGACAGCCAGGAAAATACAATGAACCAGCGCCGGAAATTGTGTGGTGTGCACAACTTCCGGCGCTGGTTATGGTGGTTGTAATAAAACGTTGGAGCGTGAAAAACGGCAAATAAAACCGGCTAGGGAGAAAAGAGTGGTCAGATGGTTGTCAAGAGGCATAGCACACATAGAACGCGTCAAAAAACACGCGCGCGTTAAGAATCGTACGCGTGCGTTTTTGTGATGTGTTATACTCTGTCCATGGGAATATACTTTGCCCTTGCGCCTTTTCCAGTTATTTCAGCACCTAGAATGATGAATTAAAACACAAGCTGTTACAAGAACTTTTAAAAATCGTAGATGGCTTCGATGTTTCTCCTTACGGCGACGAAAAGACCGAAGTAATTCTTGACTTCAAAAACTTGTACTTAATCTACATCAAGTAAACTGCTAAAATAAAAACGCAAAGGCAGGTTATTTGTGTAAAGGTGTTGGTGTAGACTTGTTGCATGGTAATATGCAGTTGTAAAGGGAAGGCGCAAGCCTTCTCTTTTTTGTTTCAAAACAATTTGACCCAGAACGAAAAACCTGGCTGCCTAGCAGTTGGGAGCTTTATTGTGGGCCAAAGCGTAGCCTAAAAGGAGTGATTTCTGGTGTTGGTTCGTACCAAATCATCAATGCTCAATAATGCTGTCGGGGTCAGAAGTCAAGGGTGAAATGAACTATATTTTCCCCCCTTGACATCCACCCCCCTCGGTGTTATGATGCCAACGAGAAGGCAGCCGGACAAGCTTGATGCCGCCTCGAATAATTTTTGCTCTATTTGCACCCTGAATGTGGATCACACAGAGTTTGGGATTGATCCGAGGATTACGCCATGAACAAGACAAAAGATATGACCGTAGGCAGCCCCACCAAAACAATCTTCTTTTTCTCCGTACCCGTCTTGCTTGGAACCCTATTCCAGCAAATATATAACATGGCCGATACGATCATTGTCGGGCAATTTTTGGGTGAAGACGCCCTTGCTGCCGTGGGGGCGACCGGAAGCACTGTATATCTTGTAATTGGCTTTGCTTCCGGCCTTACCCAGGGCTGCGGTATTTTAGTCTCACAGGCATTTGGCGGGCACCGTCTGAACGAACTAAAGAAGGTAGTTGGCACAGCGCTCTTGCTCACAGTGGTGTTTTCAGTTATCCTCACGATTCCTACCGTTTCTTTTAGCCGCCAGATTCTGTTAGCGTTGCACACCCCTTCGAACGTACTCCTCTACGCACACGAATATCTTCGCGTCATCTTTGGCGGTATCCTGTGCACGATGGCCTACAATATTGCAGCCAGTATCCTTCGCTCTTTGGGTGACAGCCGCACACCTTTATATTTCCTCATTTTGTCGTCATTCTTGAATATTGTTTTGGATATATTTTTTATCGCGACACTACATATGGGAACTGCAGGCGCCGCTTGGGCAACGGTGTTGTCACAGGGAATTTCTGCACTGCTATGCTTTTGGTACATGTTTCACAACTACAACAATCTACGTCTCAGTATCCACGATCTGTACCCCGATCCTTATCGGATTCTGTGTATGATACAAAGCGGCATTCCCATGGCTTTAAACCAAACCGTTACTGCGTTTGGAATTATGATTCTGCAGAGCGGCATCAATCAATTCGGTTCTTCCGTAATGGCGGCCTATACTGCCGCTTCTAAGCTTGAATCCTTGGTGATGCAACCTATGATCGCACTGGGCTCGGGCATTTCTACGTATTGCGCACAAAACATAGGGGCCAGGAAAACAAAACGCATTTTTGTTGGTGTACGCAGCACGATGCTCCTTTCCCTTGGTGCTGCAATTCTGGGTATGGCTTTGTATGGAATTGCCTCCAAAGCCATTCTGCGGATATTTTTGAGTGATCCCTCGCCCGAAATGGTACATTATGCACTGCAATATCTCTACACAAGCGTGTGGTTCCTTTTATTTTTGGCATGGATTTTTCTGTTCCGCAATGCTTTGGTTGGGCTCGGGAACGGCCTTATCACCATAATTGGTGGCGTGGCCGAGCTTCTTTGCCGTTTTTTGTGCATTCATTTGCTTCAACCTTTTGGTTTCTGGTGTATTTGTCTAACCAATCCTATTACCTGGATCGTTGCGTGCAGCCTTTTCTGCGGATTTTATTTTCGTTGGGAACACCAGCAAAAACATTGCTCAAAAAGTGCGAGATGATCCATCTCAGAAGATTATCGGGGTCTCTGCCAGTGGATTCTGTCTGAAGGAACGTCTTGGCAATCTCCGCAATGTCATCGACCAGAATTCCGACGAAATGCGAATCGCCATGATCGCCATGCAGGATGAACAGTTTGCCCATCAGACGTTTATGTCTGAACTGTGTAACCATAAACACTTCTTCTCGAATCAATTCCGGCCATGCCACAGGATCGATTTTAAGGCACCATACAGCACGTTTCAGTGCCAGATGACAAGGGAGATTACAAGAAGCAAAAACGACGTTACACAGCCCTCCAGGCATCACGCAATGCATCGTGTTCCCATGCAAGGTATATTGGATTGACCGGAGAAAATACCGACGTCTCTGTACAACTTTGAAAAAGATGAGTTGAAAACTATAAGCCTATTGTGTTGCGGAGCAATCAAGCGTTTCGTTTTGTAAATGAATCGTGCATACAAAAAAGCAGACCCGTGAGTCCACGGGTCTGCTTTTTTGTATTTGCGATAGGGAAGAGTATGGACGGGTTACGCAGGTATCGATCCGGGAGATTCGGTTTCCAAACACCCACATCCGCTGGGCTTTTCGCGGATTCGTATGGCTTTTTATTTGTGGGCGGGCTCCTCGCCGGCTGGACATTCTCTCCCCATTTGGCAGCCGCTACCGAATGATTCGTGAAGGATTAATTGGTGGGAAGTTCGCGATAGGTCATTCTTTCAAAATCAGAATAACCACCAGCGTCCTCTCCATTGCCGGAAGCGTATAACCCCAGTGTACAGCCGACAAAACCGCCGGCATGTTCCGTGCTTAAAGAGCGCAGATCAATGTCGGAGATAACCGGTTTCCATTCACTATTGCTTTGGTAAAGAACACTGGCCACAAGCCCTTCTACGCGCAACTTCAGTTTGATGGGGAGTGCAGCCGACAGATCCATTCGCGCCAACCAGCTGTCTTTACCATCTTTGCAAAGAGAAACAACAAGCTTGACCCCCGAATCCTGGGGATAGCACTCTGCCCGCAGATGGTTTTCGTTGCTTTGAACCATGGCAATACCGGCGCAATCACTCTCTTTGCAGAAATGCGGGATGAAGCTGGTTTCAAATTCGCAATTCCAGTGTTGCTGACGCAGCGCGAGGTATGCAGGCTCACCGCAATCCTTCAAGCTGTCGCAACGATGGAAAAGACGAACAATATGCTCTTCTGCGTGCAGTTCCAGTTCGTGATCGCGGTGATTGCGCAAAGTCAGCAATTCCAGCGGCAGAGAAGGTGTATCAAACGTATAGGTTTTACATTGGGGTGCGTCGTCAGAAGGCTGCCCCTCGTAAGGCAGCGTGACTACTTCTTCAAGATGACCGACCCCCGCATTTACAACCGGCCAACCATCTTCCCAGGTGACCTTTGCCAAAAAGGTTTCACGCCCCAACAACGTGTACCCTTGGTTCGGCCGGCAAGCCAATACAACCATATACCAGTTGCCGTTTCCGTCATCCACTAAGTCGGCATGACCGACGCAGGTAACAGGATATTGGGCTCCCAAATGGCGATGCGTCAGAATGGGGTTGCAGGGGCAGTACTCGTAGGGACCAAACACATTTTTGCTGCGCGCGATCATGACGCTGTGGTGGATGGAAGTACCGCTTTCCGCATGCAAAATGTAATAGTAACCGTCCTTTTTGTACAGGTGAGGTCCCTCCGGCCAAATGGCTTTGCGCTGGAATCCGGTAAGTACAATGGTGGCATCGGGCTTTAACTTCATCGTGTCCAGATCCAGAGTTTGAATCCAAATTTCGCAGTCGCCATTGTAGCGGTACCCGGCAGAACGCGGCCGTTGGCCGATATAATAGCAGGTACCGTGATCGGCAAAAAAGAGACTGGGGTCAATGCCGCCGGTAGACTCACCCAAATAGTAAGGCTCGGACCAGGGGCCGCGCGGATCTTTTGCAGTGACGATAAAATTTCCTTGGTCGGACACGTTGGTGGTAATCATATACCAGGTGCCCTTATGGTAACGAATGGTAGGGGCAAAAATCCCCTGGGAATGCTGACAGCCGGACAAAGGAACCTGAGAATCACGATCGAGCACATTGCTGATCAAATTCCAGTGGACAAGATCTTCGCTCTCAAAAACCGGCACGCCGGGAAAATACGCAAATGTCGAATGAACCGTATAGAATTTGTTCCCTACCCGGCAAATCGAAGGGTCGGGAAAGAAGCCTGTCATGATAGGATTTTTAACGGAAAGCATAGAAAACCTCCAGGTATAAAGGTGTGATATTCTGCATGCAAAAATATAGAGTTATGGCCGCTGCATCCAAGAGGAAAAACAGACGCAGCGGCCATAGCTATTAGAGGGTGCCGCCGAACTGACTTTTCGGATTACAGGCACTGGAAAACAGGGGCGGATGGCAGGAAAAGGATTTTACTCTTTTACACTGCCAATGGTCATGCCGGATACAAAGTATCTTTGCAGGAAGGGATAAAGCAGAATGATGGGAAGCATCGTCACCACAGTAGCGGCGGAACGCACGGTAACCGGCGTGACGGCTGCGGTAGCGGTGTTGCCGCCGGTGGTGGCACTGCCGCTTTGCTGCATGACAGAGGAAAGAAGCTTCATCAACTCATATTGCAGGGTCGTATACTGGGTGTTCATCCGGTTGTACAACATAGCATCGAACCAGGAGTTCCACTGTCCGACAGCTACGAACAGAGCGACGGTGGCATACACCGGCTTGCACAGGGGCGAGATGATACGGGTAAAGATGGTGAAATCGTTGGCACCGTCAATCATGGCGGATTCTTCCAGCGCGCTGGGCAGACCTTCCATGAAAGTGCGCATAACCAGAACGTTAAATGCGCTGACCATGCCCGGAATGACGTATACCCAGAAAGAGTTGGTCAGGTTCATGTTGCGGTACAAAATCAAGGTGGGGATCATACCGCCGTTCACGTACATGGTGATGACCCAGAACAAAGACAGCTGGGAACGGAACAAAAAGCGTTTGCGGCTGATGATGTAGGCCAAAAGTGCGTTCGTTACCAGGGCGAAGATGGTTCCCAACACAGTTCTGGCCACCGAAACCACTGCACCGGTGAGGATGTTCTGCTGATGCAGAACCGTTTTATAGTTCGAGAGCGTAAAGATGCGCGGCCACAGATGGATGCCACCGCGTACGGCGTCGACACCGTCGTTGAAAGAAAGCGCCACCGTGTTCAGAACAGGATACAGCGTAATGGTGACGAACAAAACCAGGAAAATGGTATTGCAGGTAACAAAGACTTTGTCCATGGTGGATGATTTGATTTTCATGTGTACCCTCCCCTTAGAACAATCTGTCTTCACCGGCACGTTTGGCAATCCAGTTTGCGCCGAGAATCAGAATAATTGCAACGACGCTCTTGAAGATACCGGCTGCAGTACCCAAAGAATAATCGTTCTGGCTGATGCCCCAGGTCAAGGTGTAGATATCAATGGTTTCCGAAACACTCTTGACCAGGCCGTTGCCAAGCAGATACTGGACTTCAAAGCCTGCATTCAATACGTTGCCAATATTCATGATCAGCAGAATCATAATGGTGGACTTGATGCCAGGAAGCGTGACGTGCCAGATTTTGCCCCACCGGCCGGCACCATCCAAAGTGGCTGCCTCATACAGGCTGGGATCGATGGAGGTAATGGCGGCCAGGTAGACAATGGCATTCCAGCCGGTTTCCTTCCAAACATTGGCAAATGCAACGATTGGCCAAAAATAACCCGGATTGGCGAAGAAGTTGATGGGCGAATTCAGAATGCCCAGGTTCACCAGCATCTCATTGATGATACCGGTGGAAGACAGCGCATCGTGCAGAATACCGGTGACAACGATCCAGGAAAGGAAGTGGGGCAGATAGGAAACCGTTTGAACAAGCTTTTTGCCGAACATGTTGCGTACTTCGTTCAGCAGGATGGCGAAGATAATGGCCATTAAAAAGGTGGTCACCAGATTGAGAACGCCCATGGCCAGAGTGTTACGGATATCACGCAAAAAGACGTCGTCAGAGAACAGGAATTTGAACTTTTGCAGTCCTACGAATTTAGATCCGAAGAGGCCGTCTTTGGGTTTGTAGTTCTGAAAGGCCATTACCCAGCCTGCCAGTGGAACGTAATAAAATACGATGCCGTATACAAAAAAGATAGCCGCACAGACCATCAGAAATTTCTGGCGTGAAATCTCTTTCCATGTAATACGCTTTGATGGATTTTTCATTGGAGAGTCCTCCTAAGGAACGTGTATGGCGAATCATGTGTTGCAAACTAACGTTTAAGGAGCTTGCGGGTTGAATGCATTTCATAAAAAAGTGGCCACAGCTACACCGTGCAACCGTGGCCACTTGTATGTGTCAACGTCTATGTCGCCTGCAATAACGGGCATCAAAGACCGGCACGGCGCTCAAGCTCAGTTTGCATTTCTGCCAAGAAATCCTGCGGATTGGCTGCGTTGTACGCAGTCATGTATTGATTCCAGGTGCTTTCAAAATCAGGCGCCATAACAACTTTGGGCAGCCATTCGTGCTTGACTTCGCCCATCTTGACCCAGGCAACACCACCGGGGGTTGCGGTAGTCATTGAACCGGAGTAAGAATACATCGGGAACCAGGGGCCCTGTTCTTCTTCCACAGAACCGATCATATCGACGTAGCTGTCTACGCCGTAGGCATCAAACACTTTCTGCAGGGGGGTGGACAGGCCGTCCAGGAATT
>OLNK01001653.1_pt1 | contig 15822 bp, 10 predicted proteins | sample 1672791 | NCBI WGS metagenome assembly OLNK01 (sample SAMEA3136724, study PRJEB25190) | human gut metagenome | biome: human gut; feature: human-associated habitat; material: faeces | place: Austria | collected 2013 | reverse complement strand
AATCTCGGTGTTGATTAAAAATATTGGGATGCTGAGCAGTAAATAGCATCTCACACAAAATTTATTTATCGGCTGATTCAAACGATTGCGATACATAATAACAGAAACATCCATCAGTCATGCCGCTGATCAAACCGTGTATACACCTCACAGAACCGCGCCGCAAACGACGGCTCGCGTCCACCCGCATACAGATGAGAAACATCCCCAAAACTGCTCATGCGGAAGGATGCGACGCCGGAGCGGCGCTCTTCTGTATAGAGCACCGTCACCGACGACGGCGCCGCACAGGTTCCGTGCCAGAGCTGCATCGGAGAGATATTTAAGAGATGGGAAAGCAGGACGCACTCGACGCCAAAATGACAGAATAAAACAATCGTGTCCTCATTCGGTGCCACGGCCCGGTAAAACAGTCCATTTCTCACATATCCGTGCCGTCTGAGCAGCCGGTCAAGCGCTCCATTCACCCAGTCGTACTCTTCTTTTACATGGGCGTTCTGAAAGATTTCTGTTTCATGCCAGTGATCCTTATCAAAATACTTCGGCTCCGCCATCCACGCATCCGGCAGCCAGTCCCAGACACAGTGCCCGGAATCCTTTCCCGGATGTACCGCCTGCGGGGCAAATTCACGCAGCCAGCTACAGGTTTCTGCCGTGCGGCAGGCTTTTTTTAAGGTCAGGGACGCCGTGTCCTTCGCACGCCCCAGCGGCGATACATAATAAGCCGCCACCGGAATCGGCGCCAGACGGTCTGCCAGAAGCTTTGCTTCCTCCCAGCCAGCCGGGGTCAGGGAATCAATTGAGTAATCAGGATCCGCATGGCGGACAATCAGAAGGCGCATAGGAAAACTCCTTTCGTAAAGAAATGTTACAAAACCAAAAAGCGCGGTGCTCATGACCAAGGGATGTATCTGGGCGCGGGCAAAATTAGAGCATCTTCCGATACTCCTGCTTCCACCCATTTAAAAGTTCTTCCGCACTCTCCATCCGCCGGACTGGATTGCGGTCAAACATCGTTTCGACCATGCGGACATTCCCGCACTTCTCCGCGGTCTGGTTCGCCTCGTCGAGTTCCCGTTTCCAAATCTTCTTCTGTTCCGGTGTCATCGCAGCCGCATGGCGCTCCTTAAGCTCCAGCTTCGGATCAATCAAGGCAAGCTGGTACAGGTGCTTCAGCATCTCCGGGCTCTTGTCGAAATTGTAGGCCATTTCATAAGCGGTAAACGCTTTCTCAAACCAGAAAATCCCGGCATACGCCGCCCCGATATTGTTCCAAATCTTCGCGGTAAATTCGTCCGTCAGCGATTTGACCCGCCAGTCCTCCAGAATCCGGTTGTAGTAATAGATCGCCGTCCCAAACTGCCGCAGGCGGAAATAGTAATCCGCCGTCTCCTTCCGGAACTCCGCCGCATTCATTTTGCGAAATGCCGCCAATTTCTGGCGGTATGCCGCAATCTCCTTTGCCGTATAATAACAGCACTCCTGCAGAATCACGATCGGCAGCTCGTCCTGGCTCTCGCCGCTCCGCTGCCATGCCTCCAGTTTGCCGGCCAGAAACGAAAGTCCCAGCTCCGAACGGATAAACTCAATCAGGCGGTCATCCACAAATCCATCCAGCACCAGAAGCGGATTCTGATAAATGACATAACACAGCTCCTGCGACGATGCGATATGGACGCCCAGCCGTTCTATGTAAAAAGGATGTCGAACCGGCTCCTGCCGGCAAAGTATCAGACTCATAATGAAACCTCTTGTTTAATCATCCGGTTTGTCGCCGGAAACAATTCTCCAAATCCCAAATCACGTATCATGACGATCATCGTGTCTTCCCCGGTAAATCCAAATGCCATCTCGATCCGGGTCGTCCGGTCCGGGCGTTTCGGGAATCCCTCAAGCGGAATCTTCACCGTCTTCTTTTTGCGCGGTTCCAGCGGCTGGAGTGAAAATTCTACCTCCGGCGTGCCCGACACGATAAATTCCGCCGTCATTTTCGTCTCATACCAGCTGTCCCCGGCGGATGCCAGCACCAGCTGTCCCTCTTTTTCACGCTCCTGAATCTTTAAGGAAACCGTTGTTTTCAGCCGCCCCTCACAAATACAGGTAAATTGGTACGCACTCTGCGCTTCACAGAGATCTTCCGAGCGGATCAGCGCCCCTCGGGTAAATACATCCATCTCCGCAAACACCCGGCGCCGTTTGCAGATCTGCTGCATAAAATCTGCCGCCCAGTCCGTCTGTGCAAATCCCCTGCCGGTCAGGATGATCGCTGAAAACAGGCGCTTCTGCAGCAGCCGTTCCGCACAGGAGGAAAGAATCCGGTCTGCCATCTGGATGCCCGCGTCGCTGTCCAGCACATTTAAGTGGAATGACTCCTCCAGTTCCTCCTGATCCGCGACCACCTGCATCTGGCGCAGCCCGCGCTGCACTCTCAATTCATAATAATGAAGACCATTCTCCGAAAGTTCAAACATTCCCACCTGGTTGCTCCAGACTTCCCGTTTCTGGCTCATCACGTAATATACAAAACTCTCCGCATGACTGATCACATGCACCCGGCTCCGGTCGATTTCCAGAAAATCGGCACAGTACATCAGGCAGTCCACCAGCTTTACCTCAAGCTTTGGCACCGTGATCACCAGGTTTTCTATCTCTTCTTTTCCGGACGCCTGTCTGGGAATCGCAAGCACCTGCTTCAGGAACATTTTCAGCAGATATAAGCCCTCGTAGCGGACACCGTCGATCGTGGCGGTGCCGTCCTTCATCGCCAGGGAAAGCAGCTTATCTTCCACTACCATGCCCTCTAACGCGCCCCCGGCACTCTCCTCTGCCACCCGCCAGACGTCCGAATCCGGTTCTTTTCCGATCCGGGTCGGAACCGACCAGATCGTCTCCTGACCCTGACAGGATATATGTGTGCATGAATCACACAGATCCATGCCAATTATAAGTCCATTCATCTATCGTTTGTCCGTCTGTCCCTTTCCTCAGGCGATCGGGAAAAGTGCGCTTACCGCCGCATCTCTCTTCTGGTACTCCCGCATCTTTTCCCGAAGCGCCGTCTCGTTATTTACTTTTAAAGAAAGACTCATCTCATTGAGCGCCGCAAACCGGCTTTCCCGGCTGCGTCCCGGAATCTCCCGGCAGGAAATCTCTCCCTTTTCTTTCGTCTTCCGGACGCCGTCCTCTTCCTCTTCGATCTGATATTCCAGCGTCTCGCCCTCAAAAATCACCTTTTCACGGATGTAAATATCCCGGTAAACGAGACGCATTTCCTCATAGTGGAACTCTTCCTCCTGCGGCAGAATCCGCAGCCGCAGATACGGGCGCACCGCCCGGTTTCCGTGATACTCGATGATTTCTTTATCTAAAATATTGCCCGGGATATGGATAAACCGCGCCAAATCTTTAAAATAGGCAAAAATCATGCCCGCATCTAAAAGCACATCCACCACCGACTGGCACAGGCGCCGCTGTTCCTCCGAAAGCTCCGGCAGCGTCGCATAATACTTTGTCAGCGCCAGCAGATAAATATCCGGGATCCGTTCCCGATCCGAGCTTCCCTGCACAGCACCCTCCAAAAATGCGAACACCTTGTCGTCCGTCGGACGGTTTTCCAGAAAATATTCCACGCTCTTGACCGTGAAATACGCGCGCACGATAATTTCCCCTGTTTTCTTGCGTGACGCATAAAGCTCGAACACCCGGTCTAACTTTGCTGTATTGCCGGTAAAGAGCATCTGCGCCACCAGCCGTTCCTCCAGATCGTACGTCTCCACCCGGAGTCGCAGCCCTTGCATCAGGACGCGGTACATCTGATCCACCGTACCGTTGAAATGTTCGCAGAGATAATCGAGAATCACACTGTCCGGCTTCTCGTGTTCAAAGACATACCAGGTCAGATAAAGCAGGTGGTCATCCCGGTCAAAGAGATTTTGAAGCAGCATTCTCCCGCAAAGCCGCAGCAGCAGATTGACCGGCAGACCTTCCAGACCATACCGGCACACCATCTCATACGCCTCGCTGAAATGCCCGCATCGGATCAGCGTCCCGCAGACGCCGTTTCTCTCATCCCGCGTCAGCTGGTCCTTGTCAAGACTCAGAAGGTATGAAACACTTCCATCCTTTTTCTCATCCTCAATCCCATCCGCCATCCTCTTATAATACCGCACGATCGCTGACAGCACCTTTGCCCTAAACAGCGGGTGCAGCTCCATCTTCTGATCCGCGTGCTCCAAAAGGATCGCATCGTCCCCGGTCAGCACCTCCTTGCGGCAGGCTTTTGCACACGCATTCATAAAGAGGAACGGATGCATCGGATTCATTTCAAAACAGGTCTGTAAAAGTTCCTCCATATCCGTAAATACCGGCTGGATGGCGCAATTTACCCGCGCATACCGCGTCTCATTTTCATCCTGGAATAGAACCAGATCGCGCTCCGAAAACAGCGGCACATACGCCGTGCCCTCGTTCAGCACATACGCGTCCTCCGTCATCTGCTCCTCATGGCGCACCACCACGTATTTCATCGCCGGTTCCCGGCATTCTACCCGGCAGGATTTCAAAATCCCCGGCAGGACACGCGCCATCTGCGTATCGATCAGTTCCGGATAGATCAATTTCCGGTACAGGACCGCCAGGGCACCGTCTATCCGTTCCTTGAAAAGCTGATCCACCGCAAACTCTTCCATCGCCCGCTCGTACATCCGGTAAATATCCGAATCCGGCGTTCCATATGTAAGAAGGTTCGCATAAAGCTTCGCCAGTGACCCCGCATCCAAATTTGCCGAATACGAAAAGTATAAAAATACCTCACGCGACATCAGGCGGTCATAATTCTCCGGCATCGCATATAAATAATATTCATACAGGCGCGTCAGACTCAAATCTGCCTCCAGCGCCCGGCTATACCATTCAAAACAGGCTGTCTCCCGGCAGTCTCCCCGGATCAGCATTGCACAGAGCGCCTCCAGAATCTCCGTCTCCGGATACAGCCCGTAAAGTTCCGTCAAAAGGCGTCTGTAAAACTCCCGGTACGAACGGGACGCACGCATCACCCGGACCGCCGCCAGTGCCAGCTCACGGCTGATAATTTTCCGGCGTGCCCCATAGTACAGGGCATGAAGCTCAAAATTGCCCGCATTGTCTAAAAGGATCGGATCACTCTCCAGAAGTTTCAGTCCCGCCGCATAGAGGAATGGGCTGTGACAGCCGTCCTTAAACTCCTGCTCCATGCTGATCAGCACCGTAACCGGATTTTTCTGCAGTTCCTCATCCAGACGCAGAAGCATCAGATAATAAAACAGGCTGCTGCCCGTCTCCTCCGACGCATACTGCTGCAACAGGCGGATCAAAGTGTCCTTCTGCTCGGCATTGCCGGTCAGCGTCACGTACAGATAGCGGTACAGGCAGTTAAGCTTCCGGTCGCCCGATATTTTAAGCGCCGCTGAATCCTGCAGCTCCTTTAAAATCGTCTGCGCTTTCTCGCGCCGATCAGTCAAAAGGTATAATTCCGCCTGCAAAAGCCGCAGTCCCGCGTCATAGTGCGTCATTTTCATCAGATCCAGCTCCCGCTGCATCTGGTGAACCGCCTCCGTACCGCCGATCCCATTTTCATACGCCAGACGGGCAGTCAGATAATTTCCAAGCTCTTTCTGGAATGACATATGTGCCCGGTCGCATCCGCCCGCATCGGCAGCCGATGCCTCGATCGGGATCCGCACTGTTTCTCTGGCAGTGTGAATCAGGACGGCACCGAAATTCTTTCCGGCATGCAGCCGTTCCGCCAGAATCCTTACCGGAAGACGGAGCAGACCATCTTCAAAATCCGCCTGCGTCGCACTCTTCTTCGGCAGATGGAGGAACTCGCCGTCTGCCGTCACCTCCAGGTACACACTGCCCCAGTTATCCATCCGGATCTCGATCGTGTCCTCGGCATTCTCAGCCAGCTCGGCATATACGCGCGCCCTGCCCGGAATCGTCAGACCGACCGGCTTTTTCACGCCCAGTCCAACCAGAAATTCTTCCATAAAATTTGCCCGGCTGCCGTGCCCCTTCAGGCCGTCATAGAGTGCCCGCACATGCAGATCCTGCATAAACGGCACTTCCACAAAATCCGGGTACTCCAAAAGCCGGAGCGCCGTCTCCATATCATTTTCCGCGACGCGCAGAAAATCTTCCGCCGTTTTCAGATCACCTAAAGTCTTCCCGGCGTCTGCCACCTCGACGTGAAACTCATACGGAATCTCCTCTTCCCCGCAGTTTGTCACCAGATAAAAAGAACCCGTGATCGTGTCGCCTGCCGTCAGGAACGAAGTGTCCACTTCATATACGATCCGGCACCGGAGTCCGCCAAACGAATTGTTATCCCCCGGAATCCGCACCCGCAGGTTCGAGGAATACACAAATCCCTTCACACTTAATCCATTTTCGCTCCCGATCCATAAATTTCTCTGCATCAGGGTATTCATCCGCAGCGTCTCGTCTATCTTTTCAGGCGACCAGGTCATCTTCGGCTGTTCCGAATCGATGATTCCCTTCGCCAGCCGGTTAATTCTCTCTTTCATTCCTATCACCTGCCGTTTCATTATCCTGTCCCGGTAACTGCTTCGTCTTCCCACAGTTCCGTCGGTTCGAAATCTCGTACCTTATATCATACCATATTTTGTCTGCATTTACATCAGGGAATTGGAGAATTTCGCTGATTGCCCATCCGGCATTTTTATAGAAACAAACGCTATCGTTTTCTAATTTTTCTTAATTTCCTAATCCCAGTCGCCCACATACAGGCGTGTGCCAGTCTGCCAAGCTGTTGGTTCATAGATCGTCCAAATTGGATATGGATATGCTTTTCCTTGCAGAGAATCATCTATTGCGATCGTCTGATCAACGCCATTGGTGCCTGTTTTGGACGACAGGTCAGCGGCACCTGTCCTGGTAATACTGAAATAGCTGTCCTTTACAGAGTTGCTGTCTACATAAGGTACGCCGATGATTGCTTCGCTTAACTTCGGCAGATACCAGCATTCTTCCAGAACCGAAAGACTGCCAGCTTCCAGCTGTGCGCCCTGCCACCAGGTATTGTTCAACTGACCAATATAGTGTCCAAGGAACATTGAGGTTCCAGCCGCTTTTACACTTCCTGTTGTGTAGCAGTTCGAAAGAACCAGTTTTGCAGAATCATATTTTCCAAATAAACCGCCTGCGATGGCATTATATGTATTCGTTCCACACGCATCCGCTGCACTGAAACTCTGTATTACCGAAATCGGACCATCCATCCACCCCACGAGGCCTCCGGCACACCAGCCGCCTGACACATTCTTTCTATCTGACAGCACTTCCGCACCACTTTCCGTATAACCGTAAGAGCGGTTCCGTCCGCCGACATAACTGTTTTCAATGCTGAATTCTTTCCCGGCAGTTCCGCCATTCTGGTTGTTTTTCAGGTATCCATACAAACCTCCGGCGGTTCCAGTTGTATCCACATACCCAGAGAAGAAGCTGTTTTCCAACTTCATCTGACCAGAGCTCTCGGCAAAGCCGACCAGACCTCCGCTAGCATCGGTTCCCTGTATCCGTGCATTTTTTCCTGAAACATATACGTGATTCATCACTAAATCACTTACTTTTGCTTCCCCGATCAAGCCTCCGGTTTTTCCTCCACTTATTTGCAGCGTCGGTGCATCTACAACTACATGGTCGAGTGTCAGACTGCCACTATTCGTGCTTCCAACCACCGCGCCTGTTGCCAGCGTTCCAGAAATCCGGGATTTTTCTCCATATATATGGATATTTTTAATCGTTAGATAGCTGTCCGCCGAAGTGCCTGCCTGTGCCACCAGCCCTGCTGTATTCTGCCCCTGACAGGAAATGTCCGGATCCTTCAGATTCAAGTTTGATATCGTCAGATGATCCGTCTTCTGAAATAAAGCCGCACCATTCCAGGCAACAGGAGTTATCTTTAAGCCTGCAATCGTATAACATTCACCCAGTTTTGCTTTTTCTTTCTCATCCACCTCCGCATCATAAGAGATAATATCCGGGTTGTTAATCGGCCAGAAACTTCCACCTTCATACTTGGAATTTCCCGGACTGTAGATCGTCATCTCTCCGTATGCATCTTTCACCTCTTTACAATACGCTTCCGTCTGCGAGGTAATCGAATCATCCTCCTGCCAGAGAATATTATCAGTCTGGATGACCCGTGTGATCTTTAAACCACCATAGCCTTCTCCGCAGAAATTCAGATTCTGCAGATGACGTCCATTGGCGACCTTAACCGTATAGGTATCCGTTCCATCATCATTGGGTTCAATTACATCGGCAAAGCAGCTGTTGAACTTGTATGAGAGCTTTGTATTTTCTGTTGGTGGATAGCCATCCTCGCTCAATTTTACGATAACATTTTCTCCATTTATGTAACCGCCCGGCTGATAACCTCCCCAGGTACCCAGACTACAGAAATTTCCACCCTCACGTGATAAATCATCCAGATAGAAACGCAATTTCAACTTTTTCTCTTCCGTTATGCCTATTTCAAAACGATTTACCCTGTTTTCTGCAGCAAAGCTCGTCCAACTGCCATTTGCCTCATTTTCTGCACAGCTGGCAGCTTTCTCTTCCGTATCTACAAAGCAAAATTTCGATCCCGTTCTCAGAGTATTTTCCTGCAAATCACCAGTATTGACTTGGAGAACATACCACATCGTTTTACCGCTCAATTCGCCGGTAATCGAAAATATCAGATGTATTCTCTGATTTTCTTCAAGCGGAGACGGAGAGACATAATCGATATGCAGCCTGTTTCCAGTATGCAGCGCCTCTTCGTTCTCGCCCTTGTCCCAGTCCCCGACATGGTTATTCAGAAACCACGAAAATCCCTTTGAAGCGTCCTGCGCAGCAAGTTTTTCCGCTACTTTCTGGATCGTCGGCATCGGATAAATCGGTATTTCTGCCTTCTTTAATTCCGGATCATACGGATATGTATTCCGCTTTTCCTCCGTATCTTTATTTTCTTCCTCACTGCTATCTGCACTCGGATCCTTTACACCAAACAGACTTGCAAGAGCCTCGTCATATGCAAGCACATACTTCTCATTCACCTTACTGCACACATAGCACCCCGGATAAACGGATTTTTTGTTCGTCCCTGTACCACTCGTCTCCGATGGAAGTATTCCATTCGTTCTACTTGCATAATCATAGAACGCAACAAACGCAGGTGCTTTCATCGCCGGATCCTCTGTTTCATCCGCCGCCGTACCGCTTCCACCTTCCGTTTCATCCGATTTTTCCTCAGCCGTCGGCGAATACACCGACGCCGATACATATGTATTCGCTATCTGACTGTCTGCCGGAAGCTGTGCGGCGAGCCCCCCTGCGAATCCGCCGGTATATGCCGCTACGTTATAACGTCCGGTAAGATTCTCAAAAGCTGTATTGGCGTTTGCCCCATTCCCTGGTTTTTGGGAGGTATCAAACTTCTTGTTTGCTGTATGACCGCCGACATAACAACTCTGAATCTGCACCATGGAACCGCTTGCGGCGGCTGCAGCTGCTGCTTTCTCAGCAGTTCCGACCAGACCGCCGGCATACATACCTTCCACATAGAGTGCCGCTGCGCTGTCGGTCAGGGAAATTTTTCCCTTTGCCGTGCCGATCAGGCCGCCCGCCGTTCCCTTTAAAGCGCGGATCCGGTATTTGCTTTCTTCCTCCAGCTTCAGATCGGCTGCTTTTTCTGTGCTGCTTCCCAGCTTATCACGGAAATGATTCTCCGCCAGCGCATCCTGGACGGTCAGACTGCCGCCCTCAAATGTGCCGATCAACGCACCGGCAGAAGCGCTGGTCTGCTCTGCCTGCACCTGTGGATATTCCACCTGCACCTTTTTAATTTCCACCGTTGGCAGCTTTATAGTTCCCCGGGAATCCGTTCCCGGCATCACCGCGCCGATCAAAGCGCCTGCATTCGCCTTCGTCCGGACCACTGGCTGGCAGATCAGCAGGTTTTTAACACTCATATCCTGCGTTACCGTTCCAAACAGTCCGCCCGTCCCATCTACTGCTGTGATTGAACTTGCCGCCGTTTTTCCTACCTGCAGACCATCAATCCGGTATGTATTTCCCTGATAGTCCAGTGGATACGGCAGGCTAAGCGGAAGATAGCTTCCCGCCTCCGTGGTATATGTCTGTGCCGTCGGGTTCGTCCGATCTGCATTCGTTTCATCCGTCACCCGGTAGGCAATCGAGATGGTTTCCGCATTCTGATTCAAAAAATTCGATCCAGATGCCGTATGCAGCTTCGCCACATGTCCGCAGTAACCGCTCTCGTCCGCAGTGTTTTCTCCCGCTTTCCAGGTCAAATCGCTATTCTGCATCGCCGTAACCGTTTTGGATGTAGTCACCGCTCCCGTGTACAGCTGATCCGGATCCCAGCCTGAAACCCGCTCATCCAGATTTTCCAGATGGCGGAAGCTGCCAATCCCCACGCTTCGGTCCGTACCGATCGATGCAAAGAGGCTGCTGCCTGAATCTGTATTGCTCGTCTTAACCTGCGAAAGCGCTTTATTGTTGAAAACCTGCGCGTACACAAAGATATTTTCGCCCGGAATAAAGGAGGCGAAACCTCTTTCATCCTGCTGAAATGTCATATCCGTCTGTGCCGGCTGGTTGAAATCCATAAATTTGAATCCTGTACTTCCGCCCGTGCCGGCTGGCGCCGCTATGTCATCCAGAATGACCTGATACGTTCCATCCGAATCGCCCGAAGTTCCGAACACCTTCGCCACACGCGCCGAACGGCTGCTTCCCGGGGCATTGATCTCGATGTAGCCGGTTGTACCGCTCTTTTCTCCCTTTACAAACAGGCTCAGCGAATGTTCATTTTTATTCGGATCCCCGATTTCCGCATATAAAATATCATCATTCACCAATTTCACTGTCGGTGCCTCGAATTTCTCCACCGGCAGTTCCGGAACTTCCAGATTTCCTGATGCGTAATATCCGATCGGCAGCTTCTGATCCTTATAATTGGAGTTGGCACCCGTAAACCGCTCCCGTTTTCCGGCATCAGACGCCGCCGCCAGAAGTGCCTCGCTTCCGATATCTGTCTGCACAAACTGATAATGATCCGAATACCACACCTCGCGGACCAGTCCTGCCTCCGGATCATAGATAATAAGATAGCTCCCGTCTGCACGGACAGCCTCATCCATCGATCCAAATGGAAGAAGGCGCTGCCGGATCTCCTCGGTCACATTCGCAGACACCAGCGCTGCCTCACCGCCAGACTCTTCTTGTTCCGATTCAGGCTGCCCTGCCTGTTTTTCCGGCACATAGAGAACCGCGTAGATATTTCCCTCTTTCTCCTCCGCCAGCACTGTATTTTCTACCGAAATTCCCAGCTTTGCCTGCTTTTGATCGTCCGAAAATTCCCCCTGTGCCTCCATATGGAGCAGACGCGGAATCGTCCCATTGGAGACTTCCAGTGTCAGATGATTCTGCGCCGCCAGAAAGATCTCCTTCGCTGTCTGATCCATCTCCAGACGGCGGAGCTTTCTCTGGTAACGAATCACCGCAACAAAAGAAAGACTGGCAAGAATACCGACAATCGCAATCACCGTCAAAAATTCCGCCAGCGTAAACGCCGCCCTTCTCTTCTGTTTGTTCTGTCTCTTCTGCTCCATCTGTCCTCGTTCCTCTTTTAATTTTATTTCTGATCCAGGTTGACCGCACGCACGATCAGGTTAATCGGCTTTACCACCGCTTTCCGGGAAGTTCCCATCGTATCTTTTTTCCGGTAGATCGCCAGATTTTGAACCGTAAAGCACGCCGTCTCCTCCGAATAGGTATAGCCGTCAAATGCCGTATAATATTCATCCGAGATCGCCGCTTGCGTCAGCAGAGGTATCTTATTATACGCATCATCGTAAGTATAATCCCCATACCATTTTTCAATGCCCGTGCCAGACCAGTCTGTCGCACTAAAGTGCAGCCACAGGTGGCTGTTTCCACTCCGCAAAAGAGGTGTTACCATTTCTCCTGTTTCGGAAGTCCCAGCAGAATTTTTCACTTCCAGCGCATTGGCAAATTCATCGGTCATCAGCTGCGCCGTGAGCGACAGCGCCTGCTCTGCATCTGCCTGATTCTGCGTCCTCTGGTAAACATTTTTTACCATCATCACGCCGCCGCCAAGCACCGTGCCGATCATTCCGAGAATCACAATCGCCGCCAGCAGCTCCGTCAGCGTCATACCGTTCTTTGACCGGAGTTTTTTCTGACATACTGAAAAGAGCTTGCAGTGACCCTTGGATGCCGTCTGTTTCTGCTGCCTGCAATGCCTATTTCTGCATCTGCGGCATTCACTTCTCTCCTGTCCCATCTCTGTCTCCTCTATCGGTATCTGTAAAGCAGATCTTGTAAGTTTACCTCTTCCTCTTCTGCATCCGAGTCAGCCTGGCTCACATACAGTACGATCGGATACTGTCCCGTCCGGTAATTCGTCTGTGTGCCTGTCTGGTAGGCATTTGACGCCAGGCTTTTCTTCATGCCGCCAGTTCCAGATGCTTCCAGCTCCAGAACATATCTGCCCGACGCCTGTTCCGCTGTCCGGTTGTTCTCCAGCTGATTGCGGCTGTCATAATAGCCCGCCATCTGCTCTTCGCCCTGCTGCAGCATCCTGCCGGACGCCAGAAATGCACTCAGAAACAGCGTCATTCCCAGTGCAATCACAAGAACCGATATCAGTACCTCTGTCAGCGTCTCTCCCGCATTGGCACGCAGCTTTCTTCCAGCTGCCCATTCCATTCTACTTATCATCCTGCAGCAGCTCCTTCTCTATTGTTCCGTTCTGCCAGCGGATCGTCGTGATGATGGTCGTCGTCGTGATCGTGTAGGAATCATCGTCATCCGAATCTCCGTCATCGCCCGCTACTGTGACCGTCTCACTCTCGGAGCTATGTACTGCTTCCAGCTCCAGCCGTTTCTCGCACCGCTCTTCCTTCTTGTCATCCGCCGTTACCGTATCTGAGATAACCGCCTTGATTTTATAATCATCCATCATCCACAGGCGTACACTGGTCTTTAACGGGTCAATCGTGTTCCCGCTCGTTCCGGCTTTCTTCACTGACAGAGTAAAATCTTTGTACGCTATTTCTTCCTCCGATGCATTCTCCCCGTCTGCCAGCTTCCGATACTCATTATTTCTATAAATATCCACGATCAGTGAATCGAGAACCGCGCTATTCGCACTCTCTGCGCTTGACAAACCCGAATCCGTTCCATAGAACTTTTGCCACGTCGCCTCATTATCCGTGTTTTTCCGGCTGCCGACGTAGTAGCAGTAAAAATCATCCTCATCGTCTTCCTCGTCATCCCGGCTGTCATGCACGATCACTTCCTTGATCTTGACTATATTCTCCGTCTTCTGCAGCTCATCCCGCAGAAATGCCGCCGCCGAGTCCACCGCATACCTCTTCTGGTCCTCCCTAGGCAGGTGGCGGATCTTTCCAGCCGACGCGGAAGCGGACGCCAGAATGATCGACGCGCCCACCCCGCAAAACACAAAAAACAGGAGCGCCGCCATCAAGCTGGCGCCATCCTGATTTTTCATACGCCTGAAAACCTGCCTCCAGATTTCCGGGCGTTTTTCACTGTTCTCTGCTTTTTTCATGCTTTATTCTCCCAGCGCCGCCTCTGCCGCTGTCTCAAGGTCCGAACGCTGCAGGTTCGACACATCCGCATTTGCCAGTCCCGACGGTGCCTGCGTCTCCTCCGGTTCCAGCTCCAGGCCTTCTTCTGATTCCGCATCGTAGCGGGTCTCAAAATAGGTCAGCTGGAACGCCACCGCCACCGGGTGGATGCGGATATCCTCTAACTCTTCATTTTCCAGATCTTTATCATCCTGAATGCTCAGATCCTCGATCAGACAGCGGTACGGTCCTTCGACCACCTCATGAAGCATTGAAACAGCGTGATCAAACGAATCCGCCGTAAAAGAAATATTCATCGCGCGGCGGATCTCCATTCCGTCCACCTGCGGCTCTGAATACTGGAAAGTAAAATCATACGCATTCGCAAAAATACGGTTCAGCTCCTCCGTCTCCGTCTTGAAATGATTGTAGGCCGGAACCATCGGCGCATTCGATGCCTTGTTTTCCTCGATCTCTTCCTCCATCTGCCGGATCTGCATCGCTTTCATCTGCTCCAGCTGAATCTGGGCATCCAGCTCCGCTGTGTCCGCCGCCTCAATCCGCCGCTGCACCGGCAGGTAAAATCCGGCATAGTAGCCGCCCGCGATCAGGGCAAAGACTACAACCAGCAGCACTATTTTCTGTGTTTTTGTTAATACATATTTCCCTAACGAATTCATTCTTCTTTGCCCTCTTCTGGTTCGTTAAAAAATACAGCCATTGACACTCCCACCTGCTTCAAGGATGCCAGAACTCTCTCTTCGCCATCTTTCTTCACTGTTTCCTCCAGCGAAGCGGTCACATAGCGCGCATTCGGATCCGCCTCCGCATCACGGACCAGCTGCGGAAAGAGTGTACCATTGGGAATGGTTCCTTCCAATGACATCTGATCCGAGGTGATCGAAACACTCGAAACTGCCGTCAGCGGGAAAATCTGTGATTTCAGGGAATCCAGCATCATCCGGCGGTCCGGAAGCTTACTCTCTTCCTCATTCAGATACCCATTTCCATAATGCGCGTACTCTGCCAGGACCTCACCGTACACCTCGTTGGATTTCTCCAATGTACGAAGCTCCTTCTCCGTCGCCGCATAAACCGCCTCTGCCCGGTCTGCCTCCTGCAGGGGAAGCATTACGCCAAATCTCGAAAATCCGTAGACAAAAACCATAAAAACGGCAAACGCGCCCAGCTCCGCCGCTATTTTTCCTTTTTTAGTCTGCTTCTGATACAGATTGATGCGCCGTTTTTTCGGATACTTCGGACCGCCAATCTGCATATTCGCGATTGATTTTAAATCAGCCACCGCTCTTCCTCCTTATGCAAGTAATACACCGTATGCCTGTGGGCTGTCGATCCACTCGTCTTCCTCATCCAGAGAGGCCTCCGGCAGAAGCTCCGCCACACTCCGCACCGGCAGATCCAGCGTTTCTTTCAGCGCATCAATCAATTCCCCGTATCGTGCGCCTCCGCCGCAATAATAGAGGCTGTCGATCGTATTATTCACATTGTTGAAGCTATAAAAGTTCAAAACTCGCATGACCTGGACGGCGCGGGTCCGGTACTGCTCCTCCAGCACAGCCGCCAGCTTTTCTTTGTCGGTCTCCTCGCGGTTTTCTTCCTCCACCTCAATTCCCAGTTCCTGCATCTTGTTCTTATCTCCCAAACGGATCTGCTCGATCTCCTCACAGCCCGGCTCCATGGTACGGGTAATATCATAAACCCCCTCACGGAAGAAATGAATCCGCAGCGCCTGGGTTCCCAGATCCAGAACAGCGTAATCCTTTCGCTCTTGTGCATACTCCAGAATCCGCTCCAGGCCAAGCACCGCCGGGACCAGGCCGACGAGCTTCAAGCGCGCCATCTTTGCCAGCTTTTCAAACTGCTGCGACAGCGTCTTCGTGCACGCCGCACCAAGAAGATCCATCGTCCCCTCTTTCGTCTGAATCATCGCGTAATCAAAAACATACTTGTCCATCTCATCGCCGATGTAGTCATGAAACTCATACGGCAGGTTCAGCCGGAGCTGTTCTTCCGTCATCAGCGGCATCTCAAACCGCCGCACATACACATCCTCCTGACGGATGACAAATACCACATTCCGGCACCGGATCGCATATTCCTTCAATAAATCCTTTAT
>OLNK01001652.1_pt1 | contig 15828 bp, 12 predicted proteins | sample 1672791 | NCBI WGS metagenome assembly OLNK01 (sample SAMEA3136724, study PRJEB25190) | human gut metagenome | biome: human gut; feature: human-associated habitat; material: faeces | place: Austria | collected 2013 | reverse complement strand
CAGGCTCATGCTTCGCCTGCGGCTCGCATTCACCAACCGGACATATTATACCACAGAACGGGAGAAACCCCAAGATGGAAGCTGCTAAAAAAATCTTTACCCGCGCGCATATCATCTGGTTCCTGCTGCTCAACTTCGGCCTTGTGCTGCTGGCGGCAGGCATCCATTTTTTCAAATCACCCAATAATTTTGCAATGGGCGGTACGTCCGGCATCTCCATCATCGCGGCCACGCTGCTGCCGCATATGGATGTGGGCACGTTCATGTTTATCATCAACGGCGTACTCATCGTGCTGGGGCTGGTGTTTCTGGGGCGCGCGGTCATCGGGGCCACGCTTTACTCTTCGGTGGCGCTCTCGTTCTATGTCTGGGTGCTGGAGCGCGCCGTGCCCATGGCCCGCCCGTTTACGGACGACACGTTCCTGGAGCTGTGCTACGCCGTTATCCTGCCTGCGGCGGGCAGCGCTATTATTTTTAACATCGGCGCCTCCAGCGGCGGCACCGACATCATTGCCATGATCCTTTCCAAATACACGAGTCTGGAGATCGGCAAGGCGCTGCTCGTTTCGGATTTCTGCATCGCGCTGTTTGCCGGCGGGCTGTACGGCGTGCGCACAGGCCTGTACTGCGTGCTGGGCCTGCTGGCCAAGGCCTTTGTGGTGGACGGCGTCATCGAAGGCATCAACGTGCGCAAAAAGGTCACCATCGTGTCCCGCCAGCCGGACAAGATCAATGAGTTCATCATGGGCACGCTGCACCGCGGCGCTACCGTATATACGGCCCACGGCGCCTTTTCGGGCCGGGACGAGCAGGTCATCACCACGGTGCTGAACCGGCGCGAAGCTGTCTCCCTGCGCAATTACATCCGCCGGACGGATCCCGGCGCTTTCATCACCATCGTCAATTCCAGCGAGACCATCGGCAAGGGCTTCCGCGCCATCTGAACGGCGCGCCTGCCTGCTTTTCCTTTTACACAAAAAACCGCTCCGGCGCTTTGTTGCATACCGGGGCGGTTTTTTGTAATTTTCCCATCTGATTATACAGAAAGTTCAGCTTTCTCTCCCAGCAGCGCGCGGTTTTCCTCCAGAAGCGGGCGGATGCAATCCGCCAGGAATTCCTCCACCTGTGCGGCGCTGCGGCCCGTGAAGTCCTCCGGCTTGAGGATGGCCTCGATCTCCTCGTAATCCAGCCCGAAAGAGGAGTCGGCGCAGATGCGCTCGATGAGGTCGTTTTTGCCGCCCTCCTCTTTCACGACCTTTGCCGCCTGCTGCGCATAGACACGGATCTTCTCGTGCAGCTCCTGGCGGTCGCCGCCTTTCTTGACGGCGCTCATCATGATGTTTTCGCTGGCCATGAAGGGCAGCTCCGCCATAATGCGGCTTCGGATGACCTTTGGGTATACCACCAGGCCGTCGCACACGTTGAGCATGATGTTCAGAATGGCGTCCACGGCCAAAAAGCCCTCGGCCACGGCCACGCGCTTGTTGGCGGAATCGTCCAGCGTGCGTTCAAACCACTGTGTGCCCGCGGTGAACGCGGGGTTCAGCACGTCGATCATCACGTAGCGGGCCAGCGCGCAGATGCGCTCGCACCGCATGGGATTGCGTTTGTAGGGCATGGCGGACGAACCGATCTGGTTTTTCTCAAACGGTTCCTCCATCTCCTTGAAATTGGCCAGCAGGCGCATGTCGTTGCCGAACTTCATGGCGCTCTGCGCAACGCCGGACAGCGCGGACAGCACATTGTAGTCCACTTTGCGGGAATACGTCTGGCCCGAAACGGGAACCACTTTTTCAAAACCCAGCGCGGCGGCGATGTCGGCCTCCACCGCCTTGATTTTTGCGTCGTCGCCCTCAAACAGCTCCACAAAGCTTGCCTGTGTGCCCGTGGTGCCCTTGCTGCCCAGCAGCGCAAGCCCCTTGATGCGCGTCTCGATTTCGGCGTAATCCATATACAGCTCGCCCAGCCACAGCGCGGCGCGCTTGCCCACGGTGGTGAGCTGCGCGGGCTGCAGATGTGTGTAGGCCAGCGCGGGCATGGCCTTGTATTCGTCCGCGAATTCTGCCAACAGGGCCATCACGTTCAGCAGCTTGCGGCGCACTACCTCCAGCCCCTCGCGCATGACAAGGATATCGGTGTTGTCGCCCACATAGCAGCTGGTGGCCCCCAGATGGATGATGCCCTTTGCCTCCGGGCACTGCACGCCGTAGGCATAGACGTGGCTCATCACGTCGTGGCGGCACTCCTTTTCCCGGGCGGCGGCCACATCGTAATTGATGTCGTCCTTGTGCGCCTCCAGCTCGGCGATCTGCGCGTCGGTGATGGGCAGGCCCTGCTTCTGCTCGGCCTTCGCCAGCGCGATCCACAGCCTGCGCCACGTCTTGAATTTATTGTCCTCCGAGAAGATGTACTGCATCTCTTTCGACGCGTAACGCGTCTGGAACGGGGAAATATAGGTATCGTGTGCCATTGTGCTCTCCTCTTACAGTTTGAAGTAATCCACGCCGCCCTCAAACAGCTTCTGGTATTTGTTGCCGTCCACGTTCTTATACAGGTTGTCGCCGCTGCGCTCGGAATGGCCCATCTTGCCCAGCACGCGGCCGTCCGGGCTGGTGATGCCCTCCACGGCATAGTAGCTGCCGTTGGGGTTGTGGCGCACGTCCATGGTGGGCTTGCCGGACAGGTCTACATACTGGGTGGCGATCTGCCCGTTTTTCACTAGGCGGTCCAGCGTTTCGGCTCCGGCCACGAAGCGGCCTTCGCCATGGCTGACGGCCACCGTGTGCACATCGCCCGGCTTTGTATACTGCAGCCAGGGCGAAAGGTTCGACGCCACACGGGTGCGCACCAGCATACTCTGGTGGCGGCCGATGGTGTTGAATGTCAGCGTGGGGCAGGTATCATCCGTCTCCACGATATCGCCGAAGGGCACAAGGCCCAGCTTGATGAGCGCCTGGAAGCCGTTGCAGATGCCCAGCATCAGGCCGTCGCGCTTTTGCAGCAGCCCGCGCACGGCCTCGGTGATGGCCGGGTTTCGGAAAAACGCCGTGATGAACTTGGCGCTGCCCTCCGGCTCGTCGCCGCCGGAGAAGCCGCCCGGCAGGAAGATCATCTGGCTGCGCCCGATGAGCTCCTTCACAGCAGCCACGCTCTCGGCCACATGGGCCGGGGTGAGGTTGTTGATGACGAATACCTCGGGCTCGGCCCCGGCGCGCTCCATGGCGCGGGCGGAATCGTACTCGCAGTTTGTGCCCGGGAACACCGGGATCAGCACGCGAGGCTTTGCTGTGCCCACCTTGGGCGCCACGCGGTTCAGCGCCTCGTACTTCAGCGCGGGCGCCTCCTGCGCCGGCCCGGCTGCCTCTGCCGTACGGTAGGGCAGCACCGGCTCCAGCTTTGCTTCATAGGCTTCCTGCACTTTGGCCAGGTCGGCTGTCTCGCCGTTCAGTTCCCACACATAGCGGGCCGTGGTCTCGCCGATGGGCGTGCCCACGTCGATGTCCTCCGCCAGCTCCAGCACGAAGCTGCCGTAGGCATAGCCGTACAGCCTTGCGGCGTCGAAGCCCGGAGCAAAGCGCACTCCCAGGCGGTTGCCCAGGCCCATTTTGAACAGTGCCTCGGCCAGACCGCCCATGGACGGCGTGTAGGCAGAAAGCACCTTTTTCTCTTTGATGAGCGTCTCCACCTGCGCCCACAGCAGCTTCAGGCTCCCGGCATTGGGCAGCAGGCCGTCGCGCATGGCCGGGCTCAGCAGCACCAGCTTCGAGCCGGGCAGCTTGAACTCCGGGCTGACGACATTGTCCGTATTGCCCGCGGCAACAGCAAAGCTGACCAGCGTGGGCGGCACGTCGATGTTTTCAAACGAGCCGGACATGGAGTCCTTGCCGCCGATGGCAGCGACGCCCAGTTCCACCTGCGCGTCCAGCGCGCCCAGCAGGCTGGCCATGGGCCGGCCCCAGCGGGTGGGGTCCGCGCCCAGGCGCTCGAAGTATTCCTGGAACGTGAGATAGGCGTTTTTGGCGGAAAAACCGGTGGCCACCAGCTTGGAAACGCTCTCGGTCACGGCCAGGTAGGCGCTGTGGTACTCGCTCTGTTCGGCGATGAAAGGGTTGTAACCCCAGGCCATGCCGGAGCAGGTCTTTGTCTCTCCGTGGGGCACGGGCAGCTTTGCCGCCATTGCCTGCACGGGCGTGAGCTGTGTCCGGCCGCCGAAAGGCATCAGCACCGTGCCCGCGCCAATGGTGGAATCGAACCGTTCGGACAGTCCTTTTTTGCTGCAGGTGTTCAGATCGCTCATCAGCGCGGTCAGTTTTTCCTCAAGCGTGCCCTCCGGCACTTTGCAGGGCGCCACGCGGCGTGCCGGCACGCGCACGTCCATATGCTTCTCCGCGCCGTTGGAGTTCAGGAATTTGCGCTTGATGTCGCAGATGATGTTGCCGTTCCAGCGCATGACAAGGCGCGGCTCCGCCGTCACCTCGGCCACGACAGTGGCCTCCAGGTTTTCCCTGTTGGCTGCGGCAATGAATTTCTCCGCGTCCTCCTTCGCCACCACAACGGCCATGCGCTCCTGGCTCTCGGAGATGGCAAGCTCGGTGCCGTCCAGCCCGTTATATTTTTTCGGTACGGCGTTCAAGTCAATGGAAAGGCCGTCGGCCAGCTCACCGATGGCGACGGAAACACCGCCCGCGCCGAAGTCGTTGCAGCGCTTAATCATCCGCGTTGCTTCCTTTGTGCGGAACAGGCGCTGCAGCTTGCGCTCCACGGGCGCATTGCCCTTCTGCACCTCTGCGCCGCAGGTCTCCAGGCTCTCCAGCTTGTGGGCTTTGGAGGACCCTGTCGCGCCGCCGCAGCCGTCGCGGCCCGTGCGGCCGCCCAGCAGAATCACCACGTCTCCGGGGACGGGCTGCTCACGGCGCACATTTGCCTCGGGCACCGCGCCCACCACCGCGCCAATCTCCATACGCTTGGCGATATAGCCCGGGTGGTACAGCTCGTCCACCATACCGGTGGCAAGGCCGATCTGGTTGCCGTAGCTGGAATAGCCTGCCGCGGCTGTCGTCACCAGCTTGCGCTGCGGCAGCTTGCCGGGCATGGTATCCCTGACGGGCACCAGAGGGTCGCCCGCGCCAGTGACGCGCATGGCCTGGTACACATAGCCGCGGTTGGCCAGCGGGTCCCGGATGGCGCCGCCGATGCAGGTGGCCGCGCCGCCGAACGGCTCGATCTCGGTGGGATGGTTGTGCGTCTCGTTTTTGAACAGCAGCAGCCAGGGCTCGTCCGTACCGTTGTTGTCCACGGTGATGCGCACGCTGCAGGCGTTGATCTCGTCGGATTCGTCCATGTTCTTCAGCACGCCGGTCTTTTTCAGGTACTTTCCGCCGATGGTGCCCAGGTCCATCAGGCATACGGGCTTGTTTTTGCCCGCGTGCACCTCCCTGCGCAGCGCAAGATAACGCTCCCATGCGGCCTTCACCGTCTCGTCCTCGATCTGCACGTCGTCTAGGATGGTGCCGAAGGTGGTGTGGCGGCAATGGTCGCTCCAATAGGTGTCGATCATACGGATCTCGGTGATCGTGGGGTCCCGATGCTCGCTTTTGAAATAGCTCTGGCAGAAGGCGATGTCGCCCTCGTCCATGGCCAGGCCGTAGCGCTTCACAAAATCCGCAAGGCCGGCCGCGTCCAGCGCGGTGAAGCCCTCCAGTGTTTCCACGGTGGTTGGGATGGCATAATCGGTCTTCAGTGTGGCCTTCTCCGCAAGGGACGCCTCCCGAGCCTCTACGGGGTTGATGACGTATTTTTTAATTTCAGCCAGCTCCTCCGCGCTGGGCGCGCCGTACAGCAGGAACACGCGGGCGGACTGCACGTCGGGCCGCTCGCCCTGGCTGATGAGCTGGATGCACTCGGCGGCGCTGGCCGCGCGCTGATCGAACTGGCCGGGCAGGAACTCGGTGGCGAACACCGCGTCCGCGCCTTCGGGCACGGCCGTATAGGTGAAGTCCAGCTGCGGCTCACTGAACACGGTGCCGCAGCACTGGGAAAACAGCTCTTCGGAGATGCCCTCCACGTCGTAGCGGTTCAACAGGCGCAGGCCCGTCACGCTTTTGATGCGCAGCAGATGACGGATCTCGGACAAAATGCCCCTGGCCTCCACTGCGTATTCGGGACGCTTTTCCACATAAATGCGATATACCATAACGTTTCCTCCCTGTGGCTCACAGCGCGGCAAGCGCCTTCTGGCCGATGTCCGAGCGGCGGTGCAGCCCCTCAAAGCCGATCTGGTCCGCCGCGCCGTAGGCCGCGGCCACGGCGTCAAACAGCGAATCCGCCACGGCGGTGACGCCCAGCACGCGCCCGCCGCTGGTGACGAGCACATTGTCCGCAAGGGCCGTGCCCGCGTGGTACACGGTGGCCCCGCCGCCCGGCAGCTGGCCGTCCGCGAGGCCCGTGATGGGCTTTCCTTTTTCATAGTGCTGCGGGTATCCGCCTGAAGCCAGCACCACGCACGCGGCGCTTTGGCCGCTGAATTTTACTTCCGTCTGCGCCAGCGTACCGTTGGTGGCGGCCTGCATCACAGCCAGCAGGTCGCTCTCCAGAAGCGGCAGCACCACCTGGGTCTCCGGGTCTCCGAAACGGCAGTTGTACTCAATGACCTTCGGGCCGTCGGGCGTAAGCATCAGCCCGAAATACAAACAGCCTTTGAAGGGCCGGCCCTCCGCGTTCATGGCCGCAACGGTGGGTTTGAAGATCGTCTCCATACACACCTGTGCAATCTGCGGCGTATAATAGGGGTTGGGCGCGATGGTGCCCATGCCGCCGGTGTTCAGGCCCCTGTCGCCGTCCAGCGCGCGCTTGTGGTCCATGCTGGACACCATGGGCACGACGGTCTTTCCATCGGTAAAGCTGAGCACGGAGACCTCCGGCCCCGTGAGGAACTCCTCGATGACGATACGGCTGCCCGACGCGCCGAACTGCCTGTCCTCCATGATGCTTTTCACAGCGGCCAGCGCCGCGGCCTCGTCCTCGCAGATCAGCACGCCCTTGCCCAGCGCAAGGCCGTCCGCCTTGACGACAAGCGGGTACTTCCGGTTGGCGCGCACATAAGCCGCGGCCTCGCCCGCGTCCGCAAACGTCTCGTAGGCGGCCGTGGGGATGCCGTACTTCTTCATCAGGTTTTTGCTGAACACCTTGCTGCCTTCCAGAATGGCGGCGGCCTTGTTGGGGCCAAAGGCGGGAATGCCCTTTTCCGCCAGCGCGTCCACCATGCCCAGCACCAGCGGGTCGTCCGGCGCGACGACCACATAATCGATGCCCTCCTGCACGGCAAAGGACACCACGCCCGCCACGTCGGTGGCGGCGATGGGCACGCACACGGCGTCGCTGGCGATACCGCCGTTGCCCGGCGCGGCATACAGCGCGGGGCGCCGCGGGCTTTCCTTCAGCTTGCGGATGATAGCGTGCTCCCGCCCGCCCCCGCCGACAACCAGAACCTTCATAGGTCAACCTCCCTGCTTTCGCCGCCGCGCCGCCAAACGCGGGCAGAGCCGTGCTCCGCCCCGGCGCGGCCGCGCGGCGTTCTTTTTAATGGTGGAACAGGCGGATGCCGTTGAACGCCATCACAATGCCGTATTTATCGCAGGTTTCAATGACCTGCCCGTCCCGGATGGAGCCGCCCGGCTCCACGATGGCCGTCACGCCGGAACGGCGCGCGCGCTCGATGTTGTCCCCAAAGGGGAAAAATGCGTCGCTGCCGAGACAGACGCCCGTGACCTTGGACAGCCATTCTTTTTTTTCGGCGGGCGTCAACGGTTCGGGACGTGTAGTGAAGGTCTCCGCCCACACGCCGTCGCCCAGCACGTCCTCCCATTCGTCGGAGATATACACGTCGATGGCGTTGTCGCGGTTGGGGCGGGAGACGTCGGGACGGAACGGCAGGCCCAGCACCTTGGGGTGGTGGCGCAGCTGCCAGATGTCCGCTTTGTTGCCCGCAAGGCGCGTACAGTGGATGCGGCTCTGCTGGCCCGCGCCCACACCGATGAGCTGCCCGCCCTGGGCATAGCACACCGAGTTGGACTGGGTGTATTTCAGCGCGATCAGGCACAGTGTCAGGTCCCGCTTCTGCTCGTCTGTCAGCGCCCTGTTCCGTGTGACGATATTGGAGAACGTATCGTCGCCGAACTTCAGCTCGTTGCGCCCCTGCTCAAACGTGATGCCGAACACATCCTTGTGCTCCACGGGCGCGGGCTGGTAGGATGGGTCGATGGCGACAATGTTGTAACCGCCCTTGCGCTTTGTTTTCAGGATGGCCAGCGCGGCGGCGGAATAGCCCGGCGCGATAACGCCGTCCGACACCTCGTGCTGGATGACCTTCGCCGTGGCTTCGTCGCATTCGTCGGAAAGGGCGATCCAGTCCCCGAAGCTGGACATGCGGTCCGCGCCGCGGGCGCGGGCATAGGCGCAGGCCAGCGGGGAAAGCTCGATGTCCTCCACAAAATACATCTTTTTCAGCGTATCGTCCAGCGGCAGGCCCAGCGCCGCGCCGGCGGGGCTGACGTGCTTGAACGACGCGGCCGCGGGCAGGCCCGTGGCCTGGCGCAGCTCTTTTACAAGCTGCCACGCGTTCAGCGCGTCCAGGAAATTGATATAGCCCGGTTTGCCGTTCAAAACGGTGATGGGCAGCTCGCCCTCCCGCATGAAGATGCGCGCGGGCCGCTGGTTCGGGTTGCAGCCGTATTTCAGTTCCAGTTCTTTCATATCCTTAAAAACCCCCATTCGATGTCCCCGGCGGCCCTGCCGCACACGGGGCGGCGCGTTACACTTTTTCGTATTTGTTCACGATGCGGTCCTGCGTTTTGCCCGTGGCAAGGTCGATATACCGCACAAACAGCGAAACCTTGTTGTCCTCGTTCAGGCTGTTCCAGACCATTCTTGTAAACGTGTCGATATCGCCCATCAGGCGCACGCGCTCCGGTTCGCCCGCGAAGCTGGGGATGGGGCTGCCGTCGCAGCGGTAGGTATGGATAAAGCGGCCCTCGCCTGCAACGGGCTGGTCGTATTCAAAGAAGAACCGTTCCACGGAATCCGCGTTGCCGCCGTCGGATTTCAGAATGGACAGCTTGTACTTCATTGCGCCGTCCTTCACCTTCACAATGCCCGAGATGCGCGGCGTGAAGTTGGGGGAATCCGGCTCAAAGGTGCGCGTGCGCAGCGCCTTGGCAAAGCCCTTGCCCGCGGCCAGGTGGTCGTATATCGTATCCGTCTGGTCGCCGTTGGTCACGATGGTTGTTTTGCCCAGCACGCGCACGGGCGCGTAGATGATGAGGGACGGGTCCTCCAGCTTGGAGGGGTCCGCCGCTTCGGTAATGATGCCGCCGTCCTTCGCGGTGAACACGCGGTTGCGGCTGTTTGCGCTGCGGCCCATGATAAAATAGGCGATGACGGCGCTTTTGCCGTCCTCCGACCTTCCCAGCACGATGCCGCGGCCGGGGTATGTATTTACGGCAAGCTCCGCCGCAAGGCTCAGATGGTCCATATCCTTCTCCTCTTTCCGCGGCGCGGCGGGTCCGTCCGCCGCGTCCAATTCTTCCGTCAGCTGCGCCAGCGCACGGGGCAGCAGCTTCCATTCCGCCTGCTCCATCACGCGCTTCTGCAGCGTTTCCGGCGTATCGCCGGGCAGCACGTCCACGGCCTGCTGCAGCAGGATGCGTCCTCCGTCCGGCACTTCGTTCACAAAATGCACCGTCGCGCCCGTCACCTTCACGCCCTTTGCCAGCGCTGCCTCATGCACCCGCAGGCCGTAGTATCCCGCCCCGCAGAAGCTGGGGATCAGGCTGGGGTGCACGTTCAGAATGCGCTCGGGATACGCGGTGATGACGCTGGGGCCCAGGATGGACAAAAAGCCCGCCAGCACCACCACGTCGATGCGGTGCTCCCGCAGCGCGGCCAGCAGCGCCGCGTCGTATTCCTCCGGTGCGGCATAGCTTTTGCGCGCCACCACAATGCCGGGCACGCCCGCTTTGGACGCGCGCTCCAGCGCGTACACGCCGGGCTTTGAGGCCAGCACCAGAGCGATTTTCGCATGGGGCAGCGCGCCCGCGGCCTTTGCGTCCAGAATGGCCTGCAGGTTCGTGCCGCCGCCGGAAACCAGCACCGCTACGTTCAGCATAGCTCTACGCCCTTTTCCGCACCCTTCGCGATCTCGCCCAGGATGTACGCATCCTCGCCCGCTTCCTTCAGGATGCGCACGGATTCGTCCGCCCTGTCGCCGGGCACGACGACAGCCATGCCCACGCCCATATTGAACGTATTGAACATGTCCCGCTCGGGAATTTTGCCAACCTTTTGCAGCAGCGGGAAGATGGGCGGCATGCGCAGGCTCTTTTTCTCGAGCTTCGCCACGCAGCCCGCGGCCAGCGCGCGGGGGATGTTCTCATAAAAGCCGCCGCCCGTGATGTGGCTCACGGCGCGCACATCCACCTGCTCCATCAGCGCCAGCACGGGCTTGACGTAAATTTTTGTGGGCGTGAGCAGCGTTTCGCCCAGCGTGCCGGAAAGCTCGTCGTAATGCTGCCAGATATCCGCGTACTCCACATTGAATATCTTGCGCACAAGAGAAAAGCCGTTGGAGTGCACGCCGCTGGAGGGCAGCGCGATGACGGCGTCGCCCGCCTGCATCTTCGTATTGTCAATGATTTTGCTTTTTTCCACGACGCCCACGGTAAAGCCGGCCAGGTCGTATTCCTGCTCCGGGTAAAAGCCCGGCATCTCGGCGGTCTCGCCGCCCACAAGCGCTGCGCCCGCCTGGACGCCGCCCTCGGCCACGCCCGCCACGATGGAGGCGATCTTCTCCGGGTAATTCTTTCCGCAGGCGATATAGTCCAGAAATACCAGTGGCTTCGCGCCGCAGGTGATCACATCATTGACGCACATGGCCACACAGTCGATGCCCACGGTGTCGTGCTTGTCCATCAGAAAAGCGATCTTCAGCTTCGTGCCCACGCCGTCCGTGCCGGAGACCAGCACCGGGTGGGTGAGGCCCGTCATATCCAGCTCGAACAGGCCGCCGAAGCCGCCCAGCCCGCCGATGGCGCCCGGCGTCATCGTACGCGCCACATGCTGTTTCATCAGCTCCACCGCGGCATAGCCCGCCGTGATGTCAACGCCCGCTGCCTTGTAGCTCTCGGAAAAGCTCTTCATATCGTTTCTCCTGTTCCCGACGGTCAGTCGTTGATATTTTCGGAAATTTTCTTTTCAAATTTGCTTTTTTCAGTGCTTTTGGGCGGCTCCACCGGGTATTTGCCCGTAAAGCAGCCCGTGCACAGGCCGCATTTACAGCCCTCGGCGATCTTCTTCACTCCGTCCACGCTCAAAAAGCCCAGGCTGTCCACACCCAAAATCTCCCGCATCTCCTCCAGCGAATGGTTGGCGGCGATGAGATTTTCCCGGCTGTCCACGTCCACGCCGAAATAGCACGGATACAGAAATTCCGGCGCGGAGGACAAAAAGTGCACTTCCGTGGACCCGGCTTCCCGCAGCATCTGTACGATCTGCCGCGAGGTGGTGCCGCGCACGATGGAATCATCCACCAGCACCACGCGCCGGCCCTTCACGGTGTCCGCAATGGGGTTCAGCTTGATGCGCACGGTGTTCTCCCGCAGCTTCTGGTTGGGCTGGATGAACGTTCGGCCGATGTATTTGTTCTTCAAAAAGCCGATGCCGTAAGGGATGCCGCTCTGCTGGGAATAGCCCAGCGCCGCGTCCAGGCCCGAATCCGGCACACCGATGACGACGTCCGCCTGCACAGGGTGCTCCAGCGCCAGAAACGCGCCGGCTCGCCGGCGCGCCCGGTGTACGGAAGCGCCGTCCACAACGGAATCCGGCCGGGCGATGTACACGTATTCAAACACGCACAGGCCTGTGGGGCAGCCGCAGTGGGTGCGGATGGAGCGGCAGCCGTTTTCGTCAAACACCACGATCTCGCCCGGCTCCACATCGCGCACGAACTCGCCGCCCGCGGCGGTGATGGCGCAGCTCTCGCTGGCAATGATGTCGTTTTCGCCCAGCTTGCCGATGCACAGCGGGCGGAAGCCCTGCGGGTCCCGCGCGGCGATGAGCTTGCGCGGGCTCATCACCACCAGCGAATACGCCCCCTTCAGCCTGTCCATCGTTTGCTCCACGGCCTGTTCGATGCTGTCGGAGGAAAGGCGCTCGCGGGTGATGGCGTAAGCGATGACCTCCGTATCCGACGTGGAGTGGAAGATCGCGCCCGAAAGCTCGAATTCCGAACGCAGCTCGGCGGAATTTGTCAGGTTGCCGTTGTGAGCCAGCGCCATCGGTCCCTTGATGTGGCGGATCACAAAGGGCTGCGCATTGGAGCGGACGGGCACCCCCGTGGTGGCATAGCGGCAGTGGCCGATGCACATATTGCCCCGGGGCATCGTCTCCAGCACGTCCTTGGTGAACACGTCGTTCACAAGGCCCAGCTCGCGCCGTTTGTAGAACACGCCGTCGTCGTTCACCGCCATGCCGCAGCTCTCCTGGCCGCGGTGCTGCAGCGCGTACAGGCCGTAATAGGTGGTACCCACCACGTCCAGGTCCGCGTCGCGGCGGTAAACGCCGAACACGCCGCACTCTTCATGCAGCTTTTCGTCAAGATAGTCTTTGATCATCCGCTCACTCCCCCAGCAGGCGCTTCATAACTTCCCGGTAGGCTTCCTCTTCGCCGCCCAGGTCGCGCCGGAACAGGTCTTTATCCAGGTGCGCACCTGTGGTGGCGTCCCAGAAGCGGCAGGTGTCGGGGCTGATCTCGTCGGCCAGCACGATGGAGCCGTCGGGCAGGCGGCCGAATTCCAGCTTGAAGTCGATGAGGCGGATGTTGAAGCCCAGCAGATATTGGGAAAGGATGTCGTTCACCTGGAAGGCATATTTCGTGATGGTGTCGATCTCCTCCTGCGTGGCCAGGCCCAGGGCCAGCGCGTGGTAATGGTTGATGAGGGGGTCGTGATACTCGTCGTTTTTGTAGCTGAACTCGATGGTGGGGATCTTCAGCACCGTTCCCTCAGGCACGCCCAGACGCTTGGTGAAGCTGCCCGCGGCCACGTTGCGGATGATGACCTCCAGCGGCACGATCTCCACCTTTTTCACCAGCGTCTCGCGGTCGGACAATTCCTCCACAAAGTGGGTGGGCACGCCCTTTTCAGCCAGCATCTTCATCAGGTTGTTGGAAAGCCTGTTGTTCACCACGCCCTTGCCGCGGATGGTGCCTTTCTTTGCTCCGTCGCCGGCGGTGGCGTCGTCCTTGTAATCCACGATGACAAGGTCCGCGTCGTCTGTGGCGAATACCTTTTTGGCTTTCCCCTCATACAGCTGTTCCCGTTTTTCCATGTTGTTCTTCTCCCTCTTTTGTGTTTTATAAAAATAAAAAGATATTTGGAAAGCATTCCTTACAGCGCGGCCGCCTCGGCCCGGATGGCGGCGTCCTTTTCAGCGATGGAGCGGGCCATTTTCTCCCGGTCCTCCGCCAGCAGCGCGGCGATGCGCGCGTCGTGGATGGCCAGCATCTGAGCGGCCAGCACGGCGGCGTTTTTGGCGCCGTTCAGCGCAACGGTGGCCACAGGAATGCCGCTGGGCATCTGCACGGTGGCCAGCAGGGCGTCCAGGCCGTCCACCGCGCCGCCCTTAACGGGGATGCCGACGACGGGCAGCACGGTGTTCGCGGCGATGCTGCCCGCCAGATGGGCGGCCATACCCGCGGCCGCGATGATCACGCCGAAGCCGTTTTCCGCCGCGCGCTTTGCAAACTCCGCCGCAGCGGCCGGGGTGCGGTGGGCGCTCATTACGCGCACCTCAAACGGGATATCCCAGCTTTTGAGCTGTGCGGCCGCGGCTTTTACCGTTGGCCAGTCGCTGTCCGAGCCCATGATGATGGCTACTTTTTTGGTGTTTTCCATAAATCCATCTCCTTTGTGCGTCCCTGAAAAGAAAAAAGGCCGTGGTGCAGTTACACCATGGCCTTATGCTTGCAGTTTCAGCGCGGCATCCTCTTTCCGCAGCCCGCAGGCGCGCCGAAAAAACGCGCGGTATCCCGCAGACGCACTGCCCCGGCGGGAAGGCCGGCGGCTTACACTCCGCCCCGGGTACGCAGCGGTTCCCAAAGCGATTGATTGCATCCCGGTACCTCCTCTGAACAGCTTGTTCGGTGCGAAGAAAAAGGATATTATCATCGTACTATGAAACCGGAATAAAAGCAATCGCTTTCCGGCGGCGGCGCGAATTTTCAGAGAAAACAACAAGAACCTTATGCCGCCGGGCGGCTTTTTTGGTTGATTGTCTTACACAGATTTTACAATGCGGAACCGGCGCCGTCAGCCGCAGATGATATCCGCCGTATCCGCCCGCGCCAGGCGGATCAGTTCCTCGGGCGCAAGCTCGATCTGATAGCCGATCCTGCCGCCGCTTACGATGATGCTTGCGCCCGCAAGCGCGCTGCGGTCGAACACGGTGCGGTAGGCTTTCTTCATCCCCAGCGGGCTGCACCCGCCGCGGACATAGCCGGTGACCTTATTGATATCGGCCACATGGAGCATGGCTACGCTTTTTTCGCCCACGCTTTTTGCGGCCTTCTTCAGGTCCAGCTCGGCCAGCACGGGCACGACGAATACAAAGTAGCTTTTTCCCGCGCCCTGTGTGACCAGTGTTTTAAACACGCGGGCGGGGTCCTGCCCCATTTTTGCCGCAACTGACGCTCCGTCGATGGCGCCGTCGCCGTGGTCGTAGGTATGGGGCGTATAGGGCACCTTTTCCTTGTCAAGCATCCGCATGACGTTTGTTTTGAATTCTGCCATTTTGTTCACTCTTCTTTGCCGGTGCCTAACAGATCATCTGCAGACACGCCGAAATAACTGCACAGCGTTGCAAAAGTTTCCACATACATCCGACGCTGCCGTGTTTCATACATGTTATACATTGAGGTTGCCACACCGAGTACATCCGCCATGTCTTTCTGCGTCAGCCCCTGCGCTTTGCGAAGCGCGCGGATACGGTCAATATAATCCATGCAGGCACCCCCTTCGTTTTATGATAATATATTCCATTTTGCTTTTTCACCAATAGTGAATTATGCTTGAAATAGTTTTTTACTATTTGTGAAACAAAGGAGAATGGATTGTGAAAAGCATCATAAAAGATTGGTACACAGGCGAAAATATCCCGGTGGAGACGCGCCTGCCCGCTTACAGACGAACAGCGCGCGCTGGCGCGGGAAACGGAAGAACTGAAAGGCCGGTTCACCGCCACCTTTTCCCGGAGCCAGAATGAGCTGTATGAAGCCCTGTGCGACCGCGAGGAGTTTGCCGGGCTGCACCGGGCGACCGCCATCTTCGCACAAGGCGTGGGGCTCGGCCTGCGTCTGGCTTTCGAGGCTCTGGGATGAGAAGCGCAAGGCCCCCGTTTACCCCGGCGAAAGGCTGCCCTTGACAAATGCGCCGAATGCGCGTATACTGCTAACAAATCTTTTCCGCTGGGGGAAAACCATGCCGGACCGTTCGTTTACAACTGCAAACTATTATTATTTTGGCTATTACTTTACAGGTAATGGCTCTGTTTGCTGTGGAACGGTTCAGGATGCAAAATAATTTTTTGTAAACTGATAAGCCGGCAGCGCAGAGCGCTGCCGGCTTTTTTGTTTTAAAATTTTAAATCGCAAGAGGGGTATGCAGTATGATCGTTATTTTTAAAAACAACGCGAACCCGGAGCAGGTGAAGCAGCTCTGCGCCGGTTTTGAAGCCCAGGGCCTCAAAATTCATAATTCCGAGGGCGAGCACACGCACCTT
>OLNK01001647.1_pt1 | contig 15892 bp, 12 predicted proteins | sample 1672791 | NCBI WGS metagenome assembly OLNK01 (sample SAMEA3136724, study PRJEB25190) | human gut metagenome | biome: human gut; feature: human-associated habitat; material: faeces | place: Austria | collected 2013 | reverse complement strand
CGAAGGCGCGGAAACGGACGGCGACCCCGAAATCCAGCCTGGTGAGAGCATCGAGTGGGTCTACTTCTGGACCACCAAGGACAACTATTACGGCCCGATCACCGTCCAGTTCGACAAGAACGCCACGGGCGGCACCGACCCGCGCACCATGCGCTTCGACACCACCGGCAAGGAAACCGACGGCTACAAGGCCGCAGTCGAGGCCGCCGAGGCCATCAAGGCCCAGGGCGGCGTCGATTACGCTGCGTATAGCGTGAAGGCTGCCGACGGCTGGTCGCTCGTCGAGACCAAGGAGAAGAGCAGCGACGCCACGTTCAACCCCGAGGGCTCCACGAAGCGCTTCAGCACCAGCACGTGCTCGCGCGCCCCGCAGAAGGAAGCCGAGGCCCTGCAGGGCAACTTCGGCGGCAAGGGCGAGATCGACGAGGTGGACATCAACGGCGCCACCTGGACGCGCTACACCCAGACCGGCACGTACTACATGTTCACCGTGGCTCCGTGCGGCACCACGGTCCGCATGTTCGTCGACAGCGGCATCACCTGGGAAGATGCCATGCCCATGATGCAGAACGTGACCCTGAAGTAGCTTTTCCGCCCGCGCTTCGGGCGGGATTCCCTCGAAACGGCCGGGACACATTGCGCTCCCGGCCGTTTTACGTTCGCCCGCGTTCCCGGACACTTCGGACGCTTCGGACACTTCGGGGACGTAGCATTAACTGTCCGGGATCCGCTCTTGCGCCAGCGCCCTCTATGGAACAGGTAACGATGCCGTAGAGTTTTGCGGAGTCGGGTTAGTATGGTTCCCAAAACCCATCCGGTTTGCAGGTGCGATGGTTCGATTGCGAGGGGCGCTTTATGGCTCAGAGCATTGTTTCCCGGGAAGAGCTGCTGGAGAACGCGTATCAGATTGCGGAGAGAAACGGGGTGTCGGCGCTTTCGGTGCGCGGCCTTGCCAACGCCGCGGGCGTCAGCGTGGGAACGGTGTACCGCCATTTCTCGGCGAAGGACGAGCTGACCACCGCCACCATCCAGCTGTACTTCAAGCACGCGTTCTACGAGCGCTTCTGCCACATCGACCCGCAGGTCGGGTTCGTCGACTATTGCCGCGAGATGCACGCGAGCATGCGCGAGGCCACCACGCACTTCCGCGAATGCTGGCTGCGCGGCATCGATGCGCTTCCCGCCGTCGAGAAGGCCGCGGCGCGCCTGCGCGAGTCCCAGCAGATTGAGCACATCCTCCACGGCCTCGTGCAGATCTACGAGCACGATACCCGAATCTCGGCCGATTTGCCCGACGGGTTCGATGCAGAAAGCGTGTGCAGGTTCGTCATCGAGAACGTCATGGGCAGCCTCCATCACCAAAACAGCAACTGCAAAGTGCTGTTTGGCCTGCTAGAACGCACGTTGTACGCAAACAACGCGCAGTAGCGCGCGGAAATGAACACCATGCCTTTGATGTTCACACGGCCGGACCTCAGTATGAATGGTGTCAAAGCGAACGCGCCATCGGGCGCAGCCCGCAAACCCACTCGATTTTGGAGGTCTGAATACGAGTCCCATGCTTGCAACCGCTTCCGCCGTCATCTCCCTCGCGCTGGTCGCCTACACCATCGGCGTGTTCTCCGAGCGCCGCTCGGGCGATCTTAAGCGCTCTCACCTGGCGTTCTTCTGGCTCGGCCTGATCTGCGATTCCGCGGGCACCAGCCTGATGTCCATCATGGCGCAGAACAGCGGCGGCGCCATGTCCCCGCTGCATCCGGTCACCGGCTTCCTGGCAATCGCGCTCATGTTATTCCATGCCGCCTGGGCAACCTACGTCGTCTTCCGCGGCAACGAGAAGACGCGCCGCGGCTTCCATGCGCTCAGCATCGGCGTATGGCTGGTGTGGCTGGTCCCGTACTTCGTCGGCATGCTCATCGGCATCCCCGCGTTCCATGTTTCCGGCCCCATCGCCCTTGCCGCAGCTGCCGGTGTGGTAGCCGTCCTGGCCTTGGCGTTGCTGCTCTCCTCGAAGCGCTCCCACGCGTAGGGGCTGGGTTTGCGCCGAGTCCCCAGGCGTGGGCTCGGTGCTGAAATCCTGCGAGCTTTCGCCGAAGCTGCCTGCCTCAAAAGCCGCCGTCCGATCGACATGCGCGAATCGCGCACCGGTCGGGCGGCGGCTTTTCGTTGTCAAAAAGCGAAGTCGTGCGCTATAGTTTTACACGGCGAAAACGTCCGGGCACAATCGTGGGGGCGAGCAACGGGCTTTGGCGGCATTCATGGAGATGCTGCTGCGTGTCTTTCTCGATTTTGCGACCGTAAGCCGCTAATCTGGGCTTGTCGTCTCGCGACGGATCGGTTTGTTGACTTACCGTCAGACCGGTGTCATGGACGTTACGTTTCGTCACGATACGGCATCAAAAGCGTTACAGCTTGCGTGGCGGATGTAGTATGTAGGGTACTATGTTTCCCTTATCAAACGAATGGCTTGCTGCCTGCAAGATATATCGGCAGCCGCGCAAGGCGGACGGGGCAAGCGGATATTATGAACGGTTGGCGAACGGGTCGCTGAAAGGGGGATTGATGGCAGATCAATCGGATGGCAACTTTGCCTCTAAGGGGAAGAAAGGGAAGTTGACCAATTCCCAGTTGCGCCTGCTCGGCTTCGTCGCGGCTTGCGGCCCGGATGGTTGCTCCGAGACCAAGCAAGCGCTGGCGAGAAAGCTGCAAATCAGCTTGAAAACAGTGGATCGTGCGATACATCGCTTGCGCGAAGAGGGGCTTATCACGTCGCATGCTCGTTTCGGGGAAGACGGCACGCAGCTGAGCAACACCTACATCGCTGCCGCAATGGACGGTGAGGGCGATCACCAAGACTCGCAGAGTGAGCAGGAATAGGCCTTTTGAGCTAGCAGGCTCAAAAGGCCTATTCCTTATCAAGTCCTAGAAGGACCAAACTCCGAAAGCAAAGGGGATGCATGCTGCTTTGCCTTGCCCTATGCTGATCGATCAAGCTCAGGGTGACTTGCGCATTACGAGCGGAAAATCCTGCAACAGGATGCGAAGGGATGGAGCTTCTGGTGTGTCCGCAAGCCGCAGCCCAGACACAGACGCTGCCGACTTTGCCTCTCGCAAGTCGCAGCTGAGGCGCGAGCGCCTCCGCCTTACTTCCCGAAGAATGCGCGGGTGAGGCCGGCTCGGGTTTGCGTGTCGGTCTTGCTGTAGATGCTGGTCAGGTGGCGTTGCACCATGCGTAGCGAAATCCCCAGGTCATCGGCTACTTGCTTGAGCGGGCGCTCGTCGGCGGTCACGGCGCGCAGCACCTCTTCCTCGCGCGGCGTCAGGCCGCTTCGGCTGATGAACTCGGCCTGCACCTCCTCAAGTGTCGGTGCTGCCGCGGCGGCAAGGCCCGCCTGGATGGCCTCGCGTTCCCCGACCGTGGACGGCAGGCGGAACAGCCCGGCGCCCACGAACGCAACGCTGACCAGCACGAACAGGATCAGCGACGCGATCATCACGGCCGCGATGCCCGATTGCGTCAGCATCATGGAGACCCCCGACACGGTGAACGCGCACAGGTTGTTGGCGGCGCGGCCCATGCCTGCCCACAGCTGCGGCGTGTGCATGCGCGGCGCAAGCTGCAAGAACGTGGTGGTGAAGAACGTGACGAAGAACCCGGAGCTCACGTAAAACACGATCAGCCCGATCACGGGGCTTGCTCCGGCCTCAACGGCCAGGATCGATATGGTGGACAGCACCGTGACCGCGAACATGATGAACCCCATGTAGCGGCGTTCGCGGATGTCGAACAGGACGCCGGCGGCAAGACCGCTTGCTGCAAGGAACAGGCGCGGCCACGTCTCGACCGAGATTGAGCCCTGCGCGTTCGCAAGAGTAACCACGTTGTCCAGCGTGGAGAACATGCAGGCCAGCAGCACCACAAGCGCAAGAAGCCAGACAGCGCGGATAGCGGGCCTTGCGGCATCTGGGGTTGCTTGCTGCGGGGAGTCGGGGCTCGCCTGGCTTGGGCGATTCGCCTGGTCCGGGGAGCCGGCGTCCGTCTGCTCTGGGCGGGCCTTCTTCGGCTGGGCCACCAGCCTCGGCCTGATCGCTTGGTCTTGCTGTGTCTTTATCTCCGACGACTTCGACGCTACTGCTCCGCCAATTTGCTCGCTAGTGGCCCCGTTGTCCTTTTGATTTGCGGGTTCGCATCCTTGCTCTCCCGCCGCAAACACGGCAAGCGCGGCGATGCCGATGCACAAAACCGCCGTGCCCGCCATGCCCGCAGTCACGAACTGGTTGCTCAGGAACTGCAGCAGGATACCGGCGGCGTAAGCCGCGCCGGCCCCCTTGGCAAGCGACGGGCTTCCCTCGAAAGCGCGCGCCATGCTCCAATGCGCTTCGGCGCCAAGGCTTCCCAGCAGGAAGAACGCGATGCAGCCTGCGATTTGCATGGCAAGCGCGCTTTCCGCAGCGGCAATCGTGACCAGGGCTGCAATAGCTCCGACGGCTTCGATCGCCCGAAACGCGCGTCGTCCCCCTGCCACCTTCGCAATCAGCCCGTAAGCCAAAAAGCCGATGACGCTTGCGCCAAGGATCATCGCCTGGGCGCCCACAACCCTTTCGGCGCTGATAAGCAAGCCGATCCGGCTATCGAAGAAAAACTCGCTTCCCAAGAATGCGAACGTGAACAGCGCCAGCGCGGAAAGCGATTGGAAGGATTGTCTATCGACCGAGAACACGGCGCTCCTTGCAGTGCGGATGATTGGGTCTGCAATCGATTCTACCAATGCTCATGTGGCGCGCAGGTAAAAAGTTACAAGCGGCCAGCTTTTGCTGCGCGAGGGCAGGGAGGGGGACCCGTATGTGTGGAGGCGGTTGGTTGAGGTTTGATTGGCTTTCTCTACTGTTCGACTGCTTCGCTCACTAGATTTGCCAGCTTCTCCAAATCGTTGGCATCGGGGTGGGATAGGGCTTTGTCGAAGTTCTCGATCATGGCGTCGATGTTGGGCATGTGGTTAGGCTGTTCCTTCATCTTCACGTAGCGCTCGCGCACGGAAAGCGGCATTTTGCCCTGGCACATATAGGTCCCGATCACGGTGTTGCTGTCATCGACGAACGCCTTCGTTTTGTCCAGAATCGCTTGGAAATACGCCTCGCTGCCGCCGAATCCGGCGGTGCCGAACAGAAAGATCTTCCTGTTCCTCAACTGCCCCAGCAGCTGCTGCGTTTCCCGGTCCGCCACGCCTTGGTTCGTCCAAAAGCCCACGAACAGCGTTTCCGACGCGGGGATTGCGCTGTTGGCGCAGCTGCCGTCACCGTAGCTGTTGTCGCTGCCATCGAAGCAGCTCTTGTTGTTGCCGTTGGCTATGCTGCATTCGCTGTGATCGCGGTTGCCGTCGCTGTCGAAGCCGCCGCCAACGGCACCATTCACGCTCCCGAAATACTCGCACGTCCCTTCCGGCAGCGCTTCGCGAACAGCCTCCGCAAGCTCGGCGGTATTCCCCGTTCTGCTGCTGAACACGATCGAATAACCCTTGCCGCTCATGCCTGCCCTGCCTTCCGTTGCTTTCGAACGCTCTTGCTTTCCGAAGCGAAATCGTTTTTGCATTGATTCTATCCCTCGGCAAGCACCCCAGCACAACGTTGCCCGCCATCCTCTCCCAAAACGCAAAAAGCCCGCGGGGGATTCCCTCGCGGGCTTCGCAACCTCGGTCGCACGCCGCATGTCGCGCGTCTTCGCGCTCGCGTGCCCTTGCGGGCTCCGGCGCTCTCGTCGCACGCCTTGCGCGCACGCGGCTCTCGCCCTACAGCGAGCTTGTCTCGCCGAGCGATTTGCCGGCGGTCTCGGGCGCCATGAAGATCGACAGCACCAATCCCAAGATCACCAGGCCGGCGGCAACCAGCATGGTGGGCCCGATGCCGAACGCGGCCATGAAGATCGGCGTGCCGTACGTCGCTACGATCGTGCCGACGCGCGAGATGCCGATGGCCAAACCCACGGCCGTCGCCCTCACCTCGGTGGGGAACAGCTCGTTGGGGTAGAGCCACTGCAGGATGCCCGGTCCGCCGCTGAAGAACGCGTACAGGCCGAACGCGCAGATGATCACCGGCAGCGGCGCGGTGGGGAACAGGCCCAGCACCACCAGGCCCACCGCCATCAAGAACAGCGAGCGGATCAGCAGCGGTCGGCGGCCCATGGAGTTCAGCCAGAACATGGCCGGCAGCGAACCCACCAGGAAGAACAGACTCAGCACGCTCTCGCCCAGGATCGCGCCCTTGCCGACGCCCAGGCCGAACGCGGTCATGATCTGCGGGCCGAACGTGTAGATGGCGTACATGGGAACCACCTGGCACAGCGTCAGGATGCCCAGGAACACGATGCGCGCGGCATAGCCCTTCGAGAACACCTCGGCGAAGCCGGCCTTTGTCTTCGGCGCCTCTTCCTCGCCCTCAAGGGTCACGTCGGCGCCGTAGACGCGCAAGACCACCTTGAGCGCCTCCTCTTCGCGGCTCTTGCTCTTAAGCCACAGGGGGGACTCGGGAACCTTGCATCTGCCGATCAGCAGGAACACGCAGGGGATGATGGCCGACCCGAGCATCAGCTTCCACCCGTTGTCGACGTCGCACAGGCAATAGCCCACAAGCGCCGCCACGGTGGCGCCCAGGTACCACGCCGCCGAGACCATGCCCATGGAGATCGCGCGATGGTGCTTCGGCGTGAATTCGGTGATGAGCGACGTGGCGATGGGGTAGTCGGCGCCCACGAACACGCCAATGAAGAAGCGGTATATCACCAGCTGCATGGGCGTGGCGTCGGTCATGCTCAGGGCTGAGAACAACGCGATGGCGATGATGTCCAAGACGAACATCTTCTTGCGCCCGATGATGTCGGTCAGATAGCCGCCCACGATGCTGCCCACCAGGATGCCGAGCAGCACCGACGCGCCGATCGCCGCCGTCCAATGCGTGGTCAGGCTCATCTGCGCCGTGATCTGGGTCAACGCCACGCCGATCAGCGAAAGCACGTACCCGTCAAGGAAGGCGCCTCCGCTCGACACCAGCGTGATCTCGCGTAGAAACGGCGTCATGGCGGCTTCATCAAGGGTCTTCTTCCCGCCCTTCGCACCGTTCGTCGGCGCCTCTTGGGAGCCCCTGACACGGCCCGCGCCCTTCGCGGCCCGCTTCTCGCCGCCCTTCGGCACCCAGGCCGACGGCATCACGTCTCGCTTTTGCTCGATTACATCGTCCATGAGCGCCGTCCTTTCCGTTCGTTGCCGTTATTTCAAAAGCTTCTTCTCGATCTTCATGCTGCAGGTGCGGGGGAAGTCCTCGACGATCTCGACGATGGAGGGCACCTTGAACGCGGCCATGTTGCCCTCGCAGTACGCGATCACCTCGTCGGCGCCGATGGTCGCGCCGTCCTCGGGCAGCACGAACGCTTTCACCGCCTGGTCGCGGATGGGGTCGGGCACGCCGATGACCGCGGCCTCCTTGATGTCGGGGTGTTCCTCCAGAATGCCCTCGATCTCGGTGGTGGAGATGTTCTCGCCCGAGCGCTTGATCATGTTGCTCTTGCGGTCGAAGAAGAAGAACCAGCCGTTCTCGTCGTAGTAGCCCTTGTCGCCCATGCGCAGCCAGCCGTCGTTGGACAGCGCCTCGGCCGTGGCGGCCTCGTTGCCCAGGTAGCCGAGCATGATCGAACGCCCGGGGACGCCCTTCACGCAGATCTCGCCCACTTCGCCGGCGGGCAGCTCGTTGCCCTCTTCGTCGACGATCTTGGCCTCGTAGCCCAGGCCCACACGGCCGATGGAGGGCCAGTTGCGCTCGCCGGTGGGCGGGTCGGTCAGCACCCAGCCGACGGACTCGGTGGAGCCGTAGGTGTTCATGATGCGCACCCCGTAGCGTTCCTCGAAGGCCTCCTTCTCGCGCGCGGACACGGGTAGGAAGTACAGCATGTCGCGCAGGCAGTGGTTCTTCTCGTCCGGGTCAACCGGCTGCAGCATCAGCGTGCGCAGCATCATGGCCACGCACTGCGCCAACGTTGCGCGGTAGTGGCGAATCTGGCTCCAAAACCTGCTCGCGCTGTACTTCTCGACCACGATGAGCGTGGCGCGGGCGGTCAAGACCGGGGTCAGCGCCGCCAGTTGGAAGTTGGAGTGGCACGCGGGCATGGTGGAGAACATGCGGTCTTCGGAGGTCATGGCCGTCTCCCAGTCACCGTAGTAGCCGGAGTAGACCATGTTGCCGTGGGTTAAGATGACGCCCTTGGGATTGGAGGTGGTGCCGCTCGTGAACAGGATCTCGCACGGGTCGTCGGGGGACAGGCCGCTCGGGGCTTCCAGCTCGGTGCCCTCGGCGGCTACCAGCTCGGAGAACAGCGGGTAGTCCATGGCCTCCTCGCCCCCTTCGCTGCGGGCCACGATGATGCCCTGGTCAAGCCTGCCGCCGGCGTGGATGGCGTCGTAGAGCTCCACGTAGCAGGGCTCCACGACCGCACGGCGGGTGGAGCACATGTCAAGTGCGTACTCGCACTCGGCCTGCAGATACTGCTCGTTCATGGGAACCAGCACGGCGCCGATCTTGGCAAGGCCGAACAGGCACATGAGGAACTCGGGGCAGGTGTGCATCTGCACGGCCACGTGCTCGCCGCGCTCCACGCCCTGGCTCAGGAACATGTTCGCCGTCTGGTCGATCAGCTCGTTGAAGGCGCGGTAGCTGTAGGTGGCCACATTGCCCTCGCGGTCCTGGAAGATGAAGAAGTCCTTGTCGCCGCACTCGCGAGCGAGCTTGTCCCACAGGCTTGCGAGCGTTTCGTTGCCAACGATGTCGACCATGTCTTCTCTCCCTTGATCCCTTGACCGTTGCTTCCTAGCTTTGGCGCCGTTTCAGATGTCTTGCATTCGACGAGGGGCGCTCCATACCCCGTCGAATGCAAGGCCCCTATAGAAGCCGGGCCCTTCTCAGGGCCCGGCCGTCATTCCGAAAGGGGAGCCTTCCTCTCGGAACCTTCAGCTGTTATTCAGCGACCTTGACGACGCCGCTCTCGTTCAGCGCGGCGATCTGGTCGGCCGTGTAGCCGAGCTTGGTCAGCACGTCGGCGGTGTCGCCGCCCTGCTTGGGCATCGGGCGCCACACCTGGCCGGGGGTCTGCTGGAACTTGGGGAACACGCCCAGACCCTTGAAGGTCTTGCCGTCCTCGGTCTCCCAATCCATGAAGTCCTCGCGCAGCTTGAGGTGATCTTCCTTCACGAGGTCCTCGAACTCCATGACGACCTGAGCGGCGATGCGGTGAGCAGCGAAGTCCGCCTCGATCTCGTACTTGGAGTGCTCCAGGCAGTACGCCTCGAACGCGGCCTCGATCTCGGCAGCGTGCGGGTTGGCCAGCCACAGGCCGGAGGTGTCCTCCGGGATGTCCTCGGTGCCCCACAGGTGACCCAGGCCGATGGTCTCCAGGAAGTACTTGTTCTGGTCGACGCCGTACAGGCACACGCCCAGGAAGCCGTCGTTGCACTTGTACTCGCCGATGCCGCAGAGGTTCTGGTTGCGAGCGCCCGGGCGAGGCCACAGGATGCCCTCGTTCAGGTAGTCGACCAGGTAGTACTGGCCGATGGCCAGCAGCGTCTCGTACATGGCCAAGTCGATGCTCTCGCCCTTGCCCGTGCGGTTGGCCTTATGCAGCGCAGCCAGGGTGGAGGAGACGATCATCAGGGAGTTGAAGTAGTCGCCAGCGTAGGGGCCGGGGTTCATCGGCTGCTCCTGCGTGCCGTTCTGGCTCATGTAGCCGGAGTAGGCCATGACGGTCAGGTCGTAAGCGGCGCGCTTGACCATCTTCGGGTCGCCGGACTGGCCGAAGCCGGACAGGTGCACGATGACGAGCTTCGGGTTGATCTCCCACAGCACCTCGTCGGTGATGCCCTTGCGAGCCCAGGTGCCGCCCTTGGAGGCCTCGATGAAGACGTCGGCGTCGGCCAGCATCTTGAACAGGATCTCCTTGCCCTCATCGGAGAAGTAGTTCATGGAAACGGAACGCTGGTTGCGGCGCTCGGCCTGCTTGACGTAGGCGGTGTCGCGGATGGTGTCGCCCGCGCCGGTGTTCTCCAGCCACGTGACGTCGGCACCCCAGTCGGCCATGAGGTCGCAGGCCTTCGGCGCTGCCAGCTCGACTGCTGCGTAAACGACCTTGACGTCGTCCAGAACGCCGAAGGACGGCTTGTTGGTTTCAAGAGCCATGATGAATTCCTTTCGATTCGGCGGCGCGCTTTCCGCGCCGCCGTCTTTTGGATCCGTTTGCTAGCCGCGTGAGTTAGTCGCGGTACTTCTTCAGCTCGAACTTGGAGGCGGTGAGGATCATCATCTCGTCGGTGCCGCCGGAGACGCGGTCCACACGCAGGTCGCGCCAGATGCGCTGAGCGCGATGCTCGCCGGCCACGGCCACGCCCGCCAGGATCTGCATGCCGTCGTCGACGACGGAGAAGGCGGAGTTGGCGCAGTAGTACTTGCACATGGCGGCGGCGCCGGGGTCGAACTTGCCGTCGTTGTTGTCGGCCTCCCAAGCCGTTTCGTACAGCATGTTCTTCATGTTCTTCAGCTTGATGGCCATCTCGGCGACCTTGAGCTGGTTGAGCTGCTGACGGCCGATCGGCTTACCGAAGGCGATACGCTGGTTGGCGTGACGACAGGCATCCTCGTACACGGCGATGGACATGCCGTAGTCAGAAGCGCCGACCAGCCAACGCTCGAAGTTGAAGTCGTTGATGCCGCGGGAGAAGCCGTTGCCCTCCTTGCCGAAGATGTCCTTCTCCTCCAGCTCGACGTTGTCCATGTAGACCTCGCAGCAGGAGTCCATGCGCAGGCCCAGCTTGTGCAGCGGGGACAGGGAGACGCCCGGCTTGGACATATCCAGGAAGAACTCGGTGAACATCTCCGGATCGTCGGCGTTCTTGGCCATGATGACCAGGTACTTGACGCCAGCGGAGGAGGTGATGAAGGTCTTCGTGCCGTTCAGGTAGATCTTGCCGTTCTCACGCTTGTACGTGGTCTGCAGGGCGGCAACGTCGGAACCGGCGCCCGGCTCGGTGCAGGCGGAGTTCCAGATCTGCTCGCCGGTGCCCAGGGTGGACAGCACGGCCTCGATCTGCTCCTCGGTGCCCTCGCGGATGATGGTCTCGAAGCCCGGCAGCTGGTACAGGACGTAGGTCGGGGCGCCGTAGCGGCCCAGCACCTCGTACACGGCCATCATGGTGACGGCCGGCTGCTCCAGACCCAGACCGCCATGGCTCTCGGGGAGCATGATCAGGTCGAAGCCCAGCTCGCACAGACCGCGGACCCAGCGCAGCGGGTACTCGTGCTTCTCGTCGCACTCGGCGAAGTAAGCCTCCCAGTTCTCGCTCTCCATGTAGTCGCGGTAGCTGTCGACGATCAGCTCCTGCTCATCGGTCAATTTGAAGTCCATTGCATTCTCCTTGTCGATATCCAGAGCGGCCTTTTGCCGCGCTGTCACAATGTGGTGGGTAGTGCGTATCGGCTACGGTTAGCAGCCCATCTGCTGACGGAAGTGCTCCGCGCCGTGCTCGAGCGCCAGGTTGGCCTCGTCAAGCATCTTGGTGTAGTGCAGGAACGCGTGGATGACGCCTTCGAACATCTCGAAGCGGTGGGGGATACCGTATTCCTCGAGGATCGTCGCAAGTGCCGTGCTGTCGTCCTTCAGGGGGTCGTACTCGGCTGCGGCGATGTAGCAGGAAGGCATGTCGCGCGTAAGGTCGTTCAGGAAGAGGTTCGCGTAGGGGCTCGTCTCAAGCTCCGCCGTATCCTCGGCGTAGAGCTCCTTGTACCACTGCCACTCAGCCTCGGTCAGGCCGTCCCAGGGGCCGCCCAGAAGGCGCTGGGAGGCCGAATCCTTCAGGCCGTACCAGCCGTAGAACAAAAGGAGGCACTTGACGTAGTCGGAGCCTCCCAGCTCCTCGCGCAGGTACATGGTGGCGGCCAGGCTCAGGTGAGCGCCACCGGAGTCGCCGGCGAAGGACAGGCGGTTCCCGTCGATGCCGTACGCCTCGCCCTGCTCGTGCAGGTGCTTGGCGACGCAGGCGACTTCTTGAACCGCCACGGGGAACTTCGCCTCGGGCGAAAGACGGTAGTCCACGGCTGCCACCGCGGCGCCCGTCTTGCTTGCCAGGACGCGGCAGATGCGATCATGCGTGTCCAGGTTGCCCAGAACGAAGCCGCCGCCGTGCGCGTAGACGATCGCCGGCAGGGTCTCGCCGTCGTTCGCAAGGCTTGCGCGGTCCTTGGCGGGGTAGTACAGGCGAACGGGGATGTCCCCATGCGGGCCCTCGACCTTGCAGTCGACCTTCTCGGCCATTTCCGGGCCGCCCTCTACCCAGTAAGCACGCCCAGCGGTGTAGTTCAGGCGCATCTGCTCGAATCCGGCGCTCGTGTCGTTGGCGTTTCCTGCGAGCTCGTCTTCCTTGGCGAGCACCGCACGCATGCCCTCGTTGATTTTCGAGAGGACGTCGATCTTATTCATGTCTCTTCCTCGATTTTCTAGGGCGCCGCCTTGTGGGCGGCGCGCCTGAACGGCTGGGGTGGGTAAGTAAACGCTAGTTGGCGGACTCCGCCTCGGCGGCGGCGTTCTTCTTCATGGCGCGGCGCGTCATGACCAGGCAGATGCAGCCCAGCACGGCGAAGACGACCAGCGCGACGAAGATGGTGTTGAAGGCGTCCGCGCCCTGGGCGTCGATCAGGCCGCCGAACCAGGTGTGGACGAAGGTGTCAGGCAAAAAGCCGATGACGGACAGCAGGCCCGAAGCGGTGCCGAAGATGCTCATCGGGACCTTTGCCTCGGTAAGGGGCGAGGAGCCGATGGAGAAGGCGCCGTAGGTCACGAAGCCGAGCAGGACGACCAGCACGGCGATCGGGATGACCATGCTCGCCTCGCGAGGCATGATCATGAAGGCTGCCAGCACGATGACGCTTGCGGCGAAGAAGATCAGGATCGACTTCGAGGGGCTCTTCAGCTTGTCAGCGAAGATGCCTGCAGCCGGGCCGGCGATGAGACCGATACCATAGGTACGGATGAGGCCGACGACGGAGACGATGGCCACCGGAGCGGCGAAGCAGGTGGTCATGAACGGCGTGGTGTAGGTGACGCCCATGTACACCAGGTACACGAAGAAGTAAGCCAGGCAGGCCCAGATAACGCCGGGGTGCTTGATGGCCGTGACGACCTCGCTCAGGCTGAACAGCTTGGTGTTCTTGTCGATCTCGCCCTTGAAGTCGGGGATGAAGATGAAGGACAGCACACCGAGCACGGCGATGACGACGCCCAGGAAGACCAGCAGGATCTGGATGCCCTGGGAGGCATCGGCGATGGCGGAGATGATGGCCGTGTTGATCAGGCCGACGATCAGGCCCGCAGCGCCGTAGATGGAGTAGCTCACGCCGATCTTGGAGGCGTAGTCGGACTCAGAGCAGCACAGGCGGACGATCTTGAAGCGCGTGCCCCACCAGATCAGGATGGAGGTGATGCCGTAGCCGACGAACACCACGTAGAGCATCTGGATGGACGGCAGCATGGCGTAGATGAAGGTCAGAACCGCGGTGGCGCCGAAACCGACCCAGGACAGCGTGCGCATGCGCACCTTGTCCGCGATGATGCCGGAAGGCAGGTACGCGATGACCGCCACGATGGCGTAGCAGGACAGCAGCGCGCCCAGGTCGGCATTGGTGCAACCGAGGCCCTGCATCAGGGGCTCGTAGAAGACGTTCTTCAGGTAAACGGGCGTGTAGATGATGGACGAGCCCATGGAAACGAGGACGATGAGGAACCACTTGTGGAAACCGCTCAGGTCCTTGTAAGTGACTTCGCCCTTGCTCTTTGCGAGCAGAGACATTGTGGGATCCTTTCTTCGTGCAGGTTCGCCCGGTCCGTTACCGGGCGGTCGGTGCGGCTTGACGCCGGTGAACGCGAAGGGGAAGGAAGCTGTTCGGGAAGCCTTCCCCTTCGCGGGGAGAAAAGAAGCGGGAGATTACTTGCCCTGCCAATTCGGCGTGCGCTTCTCGACGAAGGCTGCGGGGCCCTCGATGCCGTCCTCGGTCTTCTCGATGAAGCGGTAGGCGGCGTCGCAGTAGCGCATAGCGTCCTCTTCGGACATCTGGGAGGCGGCGTGCACGATCTGCTTCGTGAACTTCAGGGACAGCGGAGCGTTCTTGGCGATCGTGGAAGCGATCTCCAGAGCCTTGTCCATGAGCTCCTCGGCCGGCACGACGTAGTTGACGAAACCGATCTCCTTGGCCTCGTCGGCATGCACCAGGCGGGCGGTCAGCAGCATGTCCATGGCCAGCTTGCGGGGGACGTCGCGAGCCATGCGCACCAGGCCGCCGGTGGAGGCGATCAGGCCGACCTTGGGCTCGGTCAGGCCGAAGCGGGCATGCTCGGCAGCCACGACGATGTCGCAGGAGACGGCGATCTCCATGCCGCCGCCGGCGGCAACGCCGTTGACGGCGCAGATCGTCGGCTTCGGGCACAGACGGTCGGTGATGCCGCCGAAGCCGTGGTCGGTGACGGTCATGCACTCGCCGCCGCTGGACAGCTCGGAGAGGTCCTCGCCAGCGCAGAAGGCCTTCTCGCCGGTGCCGGTCACTACGATGACGCGAACGCGGTTATCCTTCTCTGCCTTGTTCATGATGTCTTCCATGGTGGCAGAGGTCGCGCCATTGATGGCGTTGCGCTTCTCGGGGCGGTTGATGCGCATGATGAGCACGCCGTCCTCGCGAAGGTCGGTGACGACCTCTTGGGTTCCGTGGAAATCTGCCATTGCTCCTCCTTTTATATGGATTGCCTTGAGCCGTTTCGACGAATGCTGTGCGCCTCGTGTCGTTCCTTTGATTTTGATTCGGACGTTTCGCGAGATGCACGCTCGGCTCGATTTCGCATGCTAGGAGCCGGGGTAGGCGGAAACATCGCCACAACTTCGGTAAAGCGCTAATAGCAAGAAACAGGGGCATCATCAGAAACTTGCGAGGGGCGCTTTCCGGGTGTCATATGTGGTCGAAGCCCACAAAACGGCGAAAACCGCTTTACGCCCCTTGAAACGGGCAAAAAGCCCATTTAAAAGCGTACGTAGCCTCTCAACAGGGGTTTTTGCCGCATAGTTAAAAATTAAGTAAGAGGGTATTCACGGTTATCTGGCGATGGCAGGAGGGGTTGGGGAGCGCAAGATGGCCTTGTCACGTAAGCGACCCGCCGAAACGCAGACGCACCCCGCAAAACGGACGTGCAACCCGCAAGGGGTTACGTCGAAGCGGTCGCTACGAAGGTAAGAACCTCTGTAACAAGCTTATGAAGGGAAGGCTCAAGATGAAGATAGCCGCTGCATTCAAGGTGGTTCCTGACGATCAGGACATCAAGGTCGCCGGTGATCGCACGCTGGACTACTCCAAGGCGAAGAACACCATCTCCGTGTACGACCTGAACGCTCTGGAGGTGGCTGCTCAGCTGGCCGCCGAGATCGAGGGTTCCGCTGCTGTGGCCATTACCGCGGGTCCGGCTTCCATCGACGAGGCCAAGCTCAAGAAGAGTGCCCTGGCCCGTGGCGTTGACGAGCTGTTCATGACCGCCGACGACGCCTGCGCCGGCATGGATGCCAAGGCCACCGCTGCCGAGCTGGCCAAGCTGGTCGCTCAGATCGGCGACGTGGACCTGGTCGTGTGCGGCGACGGTTCCGCCGACAACTACGCTCAGCAGGTCGACGTGCAGCTGGCTTGCAAGCTGGGTTGGCCCGTGGTGAACGCCGCCACGAAGGTCACCTGCAAGGGCGACGTGCTCGAGGTCGAGCGCACGCTCGAGGACGCCGTCGAGGTCGTCGAGGTTGCCCTGCCGGCCGTCGTGTCCGTCACCCCGGACGCCGCCGAG
>OLNK01001584.1_pt1 | contig 16475 bp, 27 predicted proteins | sample 1672791 | NCBI WGS metagenome assembly OLNK01 (sample SAMEA3136724, study PRJEB25190) | human gut metagenome | biome: human gut; feature: human-associated habitat; material: faeces | place: Austria | collected 2013 | reverse complement strand
GAGAGCATCTGCCTTACAAGCAGAGGGTCACAGGTTCGAGCCCTGTAACTTCCACTTTCTTATGGCGGAGTAGCTCAGTTGGCTAGAGCATGCGGTTCATACCCGCAGTGTCAGGGGTTCAAATCCCTTCTCCGCTACTATACTGGGGTATCGCCAAGTGGTAAGGCAACGGATTCTGATTCCGTCATTCGCAGGTTCGAATCCTGCTACCCTAGCTTCGAGAGTCTGAAAAGGCTCTCTTTTTTTATGCGCTTAAGCCGGTATGAAAAAAATCTGAGGCAATATGTGGTTGACAGAAGGAGAAAATCGGATTATATTGGAAAACAAAGATAAAAACACAGTTCGACTTGCGGCAGGCAAAGCGTCTGAAAAAACACAAGGGACATTGAATCGTAGGGAGAATTTATTCTCCCTACGGCATATATTGAAAGGAGAAAAGTATGAGAATCGGCTCCGGTTACGATGTGCATAAATTAGCAGAAGGCAGAGATTGTATCATTGGCGGCGTGAAAATTCCCTATGAAAAGGGTTTATTGGGACATTCTGATGCAGATGTACTGCTGCATGCCATTGCGGATGCGCTTCTGGGGGCGGCTGCCTTGGGCGATATCGGCAGGCATTTTCCCGATAACGACCCACAGTATAAGGGCGCAGACAGCAGAAAATTATTATCCCACGTTTTGGGGTTGATTTTGGCAGAAGGATATTGTATAATAAATATCGATGCGACAATTATTGCACAAAAGCCCAAAATGGCACCGCATATCGAACAAATGCGGAAAAATATTGCAGAAACCCTTCAGATTGATTTGAAGCAGATTAACGTCAAAGCAACAACCGAGGAGGGGCTTGGGTTTACCGGTGCAGGCTTGGGCATCGCAGCTTCGGCAGTCTGCCTGCTGGAGGAAAAATAAGAATATCAAAATAAGAAAAAAGTGATGATGGAAAAGAGTAATCCTCTTGGAAAATGATGATTTTCCAATCCACCTGACAGAGAATAACGGCCTTGGTGAAAGGCGGTGAGATTTGAGTTTATGCCTTGGCATAAATTTGATTGTCACTACCTTAAAATACATTGGGTGTAAGCCGTTTACAGATTGGGGGAGGATGAAGTGCGTTCCTGAACTGAACGGGCGAACTGAGAGTAGCCTGTATCCGTTGACACCGTTACAGTCATTGAGGTGAGATGGTATTTTTAGATGCCGTCTAAGTAAAGTGGAACCGCGATATTTTTCGTCTTTGCATATTTTTGCAAGGGCGTTTTTTATTACAAAAAACGTTTATTAAAAAAACGACAGAAGGTCAACACAGACCATTCCAAAGGGAGGTGAGCCAGATGGCTTCTTGGAAGAATCAGAAGGGAAAAAATAAAAATCGGGGGTCGATTGGCTGCCTGTGCATGCAATTTATCGAAGGACCGAGACGGACGGAAGTGTGTAGCAAGCCCTCTGTGTAAGCAGCAGGGCGTTCTGATAAAAGCACACTATTGATATCGTTTTAGGAGGAATTTTGATATGTTGAAGGAATTTTGGAAAGAATCTGTTGCAGTGATAAAAGAAAAAGACCCTGCGTTTAAAAGTGCGATTGAGGTATTGCTTTACCCCAGCTTCTGGGCAGTGGTAAACCATCGCATTGCGCACAGCCTGTATAAAAAGGGTCTGCTGGTGCCTGCACGCTTTGTGTCACAGCTGTCTCGTTTTCTGACAGGGATTGAGATTCACCCCGGCGCAACCATCGGCAAGCGCTTCTTTATTGACCACGGCGCAGGCATTGTTATCGGGGAAACCGCAGAAATCGGGGATAATGTTATGCTGTACCACGGGGTAACGCTGGGCGGTACCGGTAAGCAGAAAAATAAACGTCACCCGACCGTTGAGGATAATGTTATGATTGGCGCAGGCACGATTGTGCTTGGCCCTGTTACCATTGGCGCGAATACAAAGATTGGTGCAGGCTCTGTGGTAACGCAGGATTTGCCTCCCAATGTAACCGCTGTTGGTTCTCCTGTTATGATTGTGCGCAAGGACGGCGTGCGGATTCCGCCGGTTGCCCCCGAACAGCTGACAGGGCATATAAAGAGAAGAGCAATCTGATTCGCAGAAAAGGCATGTTTTTCCGGAAAAAGGAAAGAAAAATACAGCAAAAATCGGATTTTTGTGTTATACTATTTTGATAGATTAGGAAGAAGGAAAGGTGAATTCCCATGAAATTATATAATACTATGACAAGACAGAAGGAAGAATTCGTACCCATGGAGGAAGGCAAGGTAAAAATGTACGTTTGCGGTCCTACTGTGTACGATTACATCCATATCGGCAACGCAAGACCCTACGTTGTTTTTGATACCGTAAGACGCTATCTGGAATATAAGGGCTATGAAGTGACCTATGTGCAGAACTTCACGGACGTTGATGACAAAATCATCAACAGAGCCAATAAGGAAGGCAAAACCATGGCGGAAATCTCTAATAAATACATTGAAGAAGCATTCCGCGATGCAGATGGTCTGAATGTAAAAAGAGCAACCGTACACCCTCGTGTGACAGAGGAAATGGACGGCATTATCGCAATGGTGCAGACCCTGATTGATAAGGGCTTTGCGTATGAGGACCATGGCACTGTTTATTATGATACAAAGAAATTCCCGGAATATGGCAAGCTTTCCAGAAAAAATCTGGATGAGCTGATTGCGGGCGCATCTGAGCGTGTTGCGATTGATGATGCAAAGAAAAATCCGACAGACTTCGTTCTGTGGAAGCCCAAAAAAGAGGGCGAACCCAGCTGGACATCCCCTTGGGGCGAAGGCAGACCCGGTTGGCACATTGAATGCTCCGTTATGTCCAAGCATTATTTGGGGGATACCTTTGATATCCATGCAGGCGGCGAGGATTTGATTTTCCCTCACCATGAAAACGAAATCGCACAGTCCGAAGCAGCAAACGGCTGCACCTTCGCAAGATATTGGTTGCACAACGGCTTTATCACTGTTGATAATGAAAAAATGTCCAAATCTCTGGGCAACTTCTTCACCGTAAGAGATATTGCAAAGCACTTCCCTTATGAGGTTATTCGTTTCTTCATTCTGAACGGTCACTACAGAAGCCCCATCAACTTCAGCGATGAACTGATGAAGGCTTGCCAGAACGGTCTGGAAAGAATCAAAAATGCAAGAAAAGAACTGAATTTCTATATCAAGAATGTAGCAGATACCAAAATGACAGCGGAGGAAGCTGCAAAGGAAGCAGAGCTGAACGGCTATAAGGAGCAGTTTGAAGCAGCGATGGATGATGACTTCAATACAGCAGATGCCGTTTCCGCAATCTATGAGCTGGTGCGTTTCTCCAATACAGAAATCAAGGCAGGCGCATCCAAGGAATTTGCAGAAAAAATTCAGGATATGCTGGATCACCTGTGCGGTGTTCTGGGCGTTGCCGAAGTGGCAGAGGAAGAAGTATCCGATGAGGATGTTGCAAAGATTGAAGCACTGATTGCCGAAAGAACCGAAGCAAAGAAGGCGAAGGATTTCGCAAAGGCGGATGCCATCAGAGATGAACTGGCAGCGATGGGCATTACCATTAAGGATACCCGTCAGGGCGTACAGTGGTTCAGAGGCTAAGCTATGAATTTAGAAGAACTGGATGTGGTTTTAGGCGGACGGAGCATACTGAACCCAAGAGAATATAATTCCCTTGCACTTGCACATATCGGGGATGCGGTATTTGAGGTTTTGGTGCGGCTGACTGTTTTGACGGACGGCAATGCCCCTGTGAATAAGCTGCATAAAAAAGCAAGAGCCATTGTCAATGCAAAGGCGCAGGCAGAAATGTATTATCGGATTCAGGATATCCTGACAGAGGAGGAGGCGGATGTGTTCCGCAGAGGGCGCAATGCAAAATCCTTCACTGTGCCGAAAAATGCCGATTTGATGGATTATCGCCATGCGACAGGCTTGGAAGCGCTGTTCGGCTACCTTTATCTCAAGGGAGAAAAAGAGAGAGTTGTAGAGCTGTTTAAGCTGGGAATGGCAGAAAAATTGGAAAAGTAACTGAAAAACAAAGCCGAAGGGAGGGGCGGAATGCCTCTGAAAGTCCCCTCGGCTTTATGCTGTATGAGTGAAACCGTAAAATATAGGCGAGGAGGGGCGTTTTTGGAACGAGAAAAAAGACGGGAGAGAGAATTGAATGAAAACCAGCTGGAGGGCAGAAATGCCGTGCTGGAGGTGCTGCGCAGCGGCAGAGATATCGAAAAGATTATGGTGCAGAAGGGCAACGTGGAGGGCACGATTAAGCGGATTGTTGCACAGGCGGCAGAAAAAGGCGTTGTCATTCAGGAGGTAAGCCGCCAGAAGCTGGACGAGCTTTCCCAGACAAAGAACCATCAGGGCGTGATTGCGCTGGTTTCCGCGCATGATTATGTAGAGGTGGAGGATATTCTTGCGGTGGCAAGAGCAAAGGGAGAAGACCCCTTTATCATCCTTCTGGATGGCATCACAGATCCGCATAATCTGGGCGCGATTCTCAGAACGGCGGAATGTGCCGGCGCGCATGGCGTGATTATCCCGAAGCGTCGCTCCGTCGGGCTGAATGCAACAGTCGGAAAAACCTCCGCAGGCGCGATAGAATATATACCTGTGGCAAAGGTGACGAATCTCGTGAAAACCATGGAGCAGCTCAAGAAGGAGGGTCTTTGGTTTGCCTGCGCGGATATGGGCGAAAATGACCATTTCGATACCAATCTGAAAGGCCCTATCGGTCTGGTGATTGGCAGTGAGGGTGAGGGTGTCAGCAGATTGGTGAAGGAAAACTGCGATTTCACCGCATCTATCCCGATGTATGGAAAAATTTCTTCTTTGAATGCCTCTGTTGCGGCAGCACTTTTGATGTATGAGGTTGTGCGCCAGAGAAATTACAGCAAGTAATGATTTAATGACATTGTCTTTTACCCCACGAGGATATTAGATCCGTTTATCCGATTCTTGCGGTACCATACTGTGGTATCGGGTTCCAAGGGAGTGACTCCCTTGGCTGGGGGTGAGGGGGACAGCGCCCCCCAGAAGAATGTCTACCGAAGAAAGGAGGGGAATCTGTTGGCAAAGGAATTTTTGCTTGTGGATGGCTATAATATTATCCACGCATGGAGCGAATTGAGAGAGCTGGTGGAGGATGTCAGTCTGGAAAGCGCCCGCCAGCGGCTGATGGATATCCTCTCGAATTATAAAGGCACCAAGCAGGCAACGGTCATTCTGGTGTTCGATGGCTATCTGGTCAAGGGGAATATCGGTACCGTCTATGAATATAATAATATTTTCGTAGTCTATACCAAGGAAGCGGAAACCGCCGACCATTATATCGAGCGTGTCGTAACCTCCATGCCGAAGCATTATAAGGTGCGCGTGGCAACGGGGGACGGTCTGGAGCAGCTGATTATTTATGGGCAGGGGGCGATTCGTATGACGGCGAGAGAGCTATGGAGCGAGGTCACTGCCGCCGAAACGGAACTGCGTGAACGCTTTATCCGGAACAGACCGCCGAAAAATAATATTCTGGCGGACCATCTGGATGAGGAGGTCTTGGCATGGTTTGAGGAATTGCGTCGAAAAAAATAAACAACAACGGAGAATTTTTATGACAGAAATGACAAGAGAACAGAAATATGCGACAACAAGGGATGAGGAGCTGGTACTGCTGGCGCAGAGCGGCGATGAGGAGGCACAGGAATTTTTGCTGGATAAATATAAATTTTTGGTGCGCGCAAAGTCGAGAGCCTATTTCCTGATTGGTGCGGATAACGAGGATATCATTCAGGAGGGCATGATTGGGCTGTATAAGGCAGTGCGTGATTATAATGAGGAAAAGAACGCATCCTTTCACAGCTTTGCGGAGCTTTGCGTGAATCGCCAGATGATTACTGCCATTAAGGCAGCGACCAGACAGAAGCATCAGCCGCTCAATTCCTATGTTTCTCTGAATAAGCCCGTTTATGAGGAGGAATCCGAGCAGACCTATATGGATCTTTTGCAGAGTGGTGCCTTGCTCAATCCGGAGGTGCTCCTGATTGGGCAGGAAAATAAAAGTTTTCTTGAGCATCAGATGATGAAAAAGCTCAGCAGCTTTGAAACCAGAGTGCTTGTGCTTTATCTGCAGGGCAGAAGCTATTTTGAAATTGCCCGCGTTCTGGATAAGCCCGAAAAATCCATTGATAACGCCCTTCAGCGCGTCAAGAAAAAATTAGAGCACTTTTTGGAAGAAAAAAATCTTGACGAGGCGGAAGGAATATGATACTATAGACAGGCTGATAGTTTTTATCAACCTTTGCTGCTATGGCTCAGTAGGTAGAGCGTCGCCTTGGTAAGGCGGAGGTCACGGGTTCGAATCCCGTTAGCAGCTTGCTGTAAACCCCGATATTTCGGGGTTTTTTCATTTTTGAGTGCACATTTGAGTGCACACGTTGCTATTTATGAACACTTAGGAATGTATCAATGCAGTGGTTCATTGCGGCGTTGACCTCATTCCTTTTTTTATCCTCGGTGTGCTGGTAGACGGATTTCAATATGGTTGTAGTAGAATGACCGATACGTTCTATGGCGTATTTATCCGGTATTCCTTCCGACAGCATCAGAGAAGCATTAAAGTGCCGTAAATCATGGAAACGGAAATGTTCAAGACCAAGAGCCTTAACGGCCCATCTGAAGCGGTGGGAGATATGTGTGGGCGTTGCTTGGATGACATTTCCCTTAGAGCTTACTTTTTTCAATTCGGCGATAAGACCGTCTGATAAAGAAAGCACTCTGTTTCCGGCGTATGACTTAGGATTTTTCACTTTCCATTCACTTTCGTCTGTGAGGACGGTTGCCTTATTGATTTTCACTTCTTTTCGCTTCCAGTCGAAATCACTCCATTTGAGGGCGCAGATTTCGCCTCTGCGGAGTCCAAGACAAGCAGCCAATAAAATAGCCGTATGCAACTCTTTTCCCTCTGTGTAGGCTAACAGAGCCGTTATATCGTCCTGTGTTGGCAAGTAGTAATCATAACGCTCCTTTTCCGGCAGGGTAACCTTGAATCGAAAATCCTCTCTGTACAGACCGATGGAGGCGGAAACAAACCCCGCAATATTTTTCATAGTCTTAGCGGAAAGGTCAGATTTCTTTTTTTCCTGGTTCAAGGCAATTTGAATGTCCAGATTTTTGATTTTATACAGGCTCATTTTCTGCAGCTCCTGCAGGTAAACACGCTTCATGGATTTGTACCCACGAATCGTAGCAGGGGAAAGGATACCATCCTTGCTGTCGATGTAGCCCTGCATTGCATCCCCCAACGTCAAATCACAGTCGGTTTTCCTTTTGTTTTCCCTTTTGAATAGTGCCGCCTGATATTCCGCTTCGGCTTTGGTTGCGGCCGTAAAGCATTCTCGGATGCGTTTCGGTTTCCCATCTACATATTCTGTGTGGCTGTAAACCTTTACCTGCCAGTTGCCGGATGGCAGACGTTTAGCGTTTGGCATAAAAAGACCTCCTTTTTTCATTTTAGGTATGTTAAAAAAGACGGTCATGTGATATAATAAATTTGCGTTTGGTGGTATATCAAAAGACCGCCTGAAATCCTCTTTCCTGTTGGCGCAGGAAAGGGGATTTTTTTATTCAGTGGGGCTTACCCAACACATTTTTTGCAAGGTGTCAGCCCCATTTTAATAGCGTTATCCAAAGTAGTGGGGGAATAGCTACCGCCATTGCAGGAGCTGCTATAGTGGTATCTTTTGCCGGTTGGGGTGACGTAAACCGTAGCGGAGTTCTGGGACTGTGCCTGACTCTGCTGCTGTGCGGCAATGCGTTCCTGTTCCGCTTTCTCCGCCGCCAGACGTTCTTCCTCTGCCTTCTTTTCGGCTGCGATGCGTTCTTCTTCGGCTTTCTTTTCAGCGGCAATGCGTTCCTGCTCTGCCTTTTCCTCATCAATGACTTGGAAGGTCAGTTCGTTGCTTTCTGCAGAACCTCTTTTGGCAACCAGTGTGAAGGTGCCTTCCTTTGCCTGCGTATGCAGGGCAATGCCGTCCTCTGTCTGCTCCGCCTTTGCAAGTGTACTGTCGGACAGCTCAAGTAAGAGGTTGGAGGCATCCGCGTCCTTGGGTGTGTATGTAAAGGAAATCAACTGTTCTTCGTTGATGTCCATGGTGTCCTCATCTGCGGTTAGCTTGATGGTTTCTACATTGGGTGTGGGTATTGTCACGAGGCATCCGAGCACCGTAAACACCAGAAAGCAGCAGGTGCGAATCGTAGATTTTTTCTTCTTCTGTTCATCGGCGAGTGTCTTTCTGGTTTGGAACAGATGGAACAGCCCAACGAGGAACATAGAAGGGTAGCACAGCTTTTTGCTGATCTGGGTCGCGATGCAGATAACTGCGATATAGATTACCCAACGCAGGATGCTTTTCGGGTTCATCTTTCCGCCGGGGGTGGGAGAAGAATTATCGGAAACAGGCGGCGTGGGGGTGGTATCTGCGGAAGGATTCTCTGCGGCAAATGCAGTGGATGCCTTGGCAGAGGTTGCCTTCTTTTTGGATGCGCCCAACTTACTGCTGCTTACATAAGAAATACCCGTCCCCGGGATGCCAACGGATTTTGTGACACGCCCTTTGGAATTGAGCGAGACACGCGCCCCCTTTACGCCGGCACTGACACCGATTCCTCTTTTGCTGAGGTTCAGCTTTACGCCGGGGGCGATTTTAAAACTTTTGCGGAATCTCATTCCCATAAATATGCCCTCCTTTTACATCATTTGACAATGTTTGCATATTGTGATATTTTTGATGTGGAAGGCTGCTTGGTAAGCGACTTTCTTTTCCCTCTATGGTATTAGCGGTACGGTAGGGGGAGTTTTTTAACTATTTAAAGAATTTTTTCGGAAATCAGTTTTCCCAGTGTTACAATATCACTTCCGCTTGTGAATTCAAATTTTACTTTACCTAAGCCGGAAAAATATAATTCAAGTTCACTGTCTAAATCAAGCACACCGGAGGTTTCAACGGAAAATGCTTGAATTTTAGAATAAGGAAGTGTTGTAAAATCTTTCTTTTTGCCTGTGAGACCTTGGACATTTACAGAGATGATGCGTTTGTTTGTAAAAATAACATAATCTCTGATTGCCTGATACTCACCGATAAATTCCTCATCACTTATAAATAAAGGACGAACAACATCTTCGTGAACAAAGTTTTTTGTTTTGCTGAGTTTTATAACTGCACCGTTTTTGAAATCAACCATAAGTAATCCTCCTTAATTTGACAAAATTCATGAATTGTGATATTTTCTGTTTGGAGGGTTGTTAGGCAACGACTTTCTTTTCCCTTTGTGATATGGCAGTATCGCAGGGGGAATTTTTTATTTATTTTCCAGTTTTTTCTGTTCTCTTTCAATCTGTTTGATGCTCTTTTCGGGAGTAGGCAGTTCTTCAGGCATAGTGCCGCCTAATTCTTTTATCGTTTGACGTACTTTTTGACCAACGTGATAGTGTGTCATGTTAGCGTTATTTTCACCTTGAACATTTTCCCGTCTCAGTTTTTCTTCTGTCTGTGTGATACGAAAGTAGTTGGCTGCAAGTTCGGTACTGCCCATGTGGTCTAAGATGTTTTCGCCTTTTTTCAAACCCTTGCGTTCCTTAATATCCGCGGCAGTTTCACCGTTGTATAATCCTTTGTACCCATAGTTCTGAAATTTTCCGAAGTTCTGAACACCTGCATCCTGCGCGGCTGTTGCCAATTTTTTATTAAAACCTTTCACGTCATTTCGCAGATGCAGTCTGCGAGCATCTTCTGTCATAACACGGAAGTTTTCTTCGAGTTCCTGTTTTCTGGTTTGGATGGCAAAATATGTTTGTCCAAGAGCAATCATTTTCTTTTTGGAATCACCGTTTTGAACGATGAGATAGCAAGCATATCGTGTAAGCATAATATCTAAGATGCTTTTTTTTGAAATACCAGCTTCCACGATTTTGCCAACGTCGGCAAAATGGTCGGAAACCTCATAATCACTGTTCTCGCAAGCTATTTTAGCTCTTTCGATAACATCGTAGAATCTTCGCCATTGCTTGTATCCTAAAACTGTCTGCAATTCTCTGGCATACCAAAATTCATCGCCATATTCGTTTATATGTTTGATGCTTTCAAAAATACTCTCGTTGTAGTTTTCAATATTATTTTCCATGAAATCCTCCTTTTGTTTATTTTCTCTTTTGGAGTATTCGCAGTACTGTAGGGGGATTTTTTTATTTACAAAGTCTCTGCTTCTTGGAGACTTTTTTCTGTGTCAAAATCTTTCCGTTCCAAATGTCTGATTTCGTGTTTGATAGCCTCCTCCTGCTCTGCGGCGGACAGGCTTGCATTGATGTAAATATTGAAAAATCCATCTGAATCTTCGATAGTCATTCCCTTTGTGACGGATGGCATATCAACGTATCTGATGTAATAATCCACCATCAATCATCCCCTTTTAACGCTTCGATGATTTTAACAGCTTTTAGAATATCTTCTTTTGTAGCTTTTCTGGACACGCTGAACAGGGTTCGCATTTCAGGTCTTTCTTTCAATTCTTCCAAAAGCTCCAGTGCATCATCATCCAGAACGATAGGGTTGTTTTCCTTGTCTGTGGCGTTGGGTTCTTCTTCTTCTGTTCCCATTAAATAACCAACAGTAACGCCGAAGTAGTCCGCCAATTTTTGAAGTGTTTTAGCACTAGGTGTGTTTCTGCCAGACTTCCAGTTGCTTAAAGATGTTTGTGTGACGCCTGTTTCTTTGGATACTTTGTATGGTGTTACTCCGCGCTTTTGTAGTAATTGTTCAAATCTCTCATACATTTTTTGTACTCCTTTCACAAAAGCAAATTACTTTCGAAAAAGTTAGTAAAAATGCTTGACTAATAAGCGCAGGTATAGTATATTTTACTTACGCTAACGAAAGCAAAAAATCAAGCAAGCTTTCGAAATGATATGCTTAACATTGTTTAATGTGGTGGTTTTATAATGTGAAGTATATCACATATATGAAGTATATGCAACACTTTACTTTCGGAAAGGAGGGGAAATAATGTACGAAAAATTTGCTGAATTATTGGCTAAAAACAATAAAACAACATATCGGGTGTCAAAAGATACAAGTATTCCTCAGAATGTTTTTTCTAACTGGAAAACAGGAAAAAGCAAGCCAAAAGCGGACAAACTCAAAATACTGGCTGACTACTTTGGCGTGAGCATCGAGTATTTCTTGGAAGAATGAAAATCAGCGAACGAGGATAATGGTGCAAGCTAATGGAGGTGAGGTCGGTGGATTTAAGTATCGACACAAAAGCGAGAAAAGTTATGTTAGACGGAAAACCGTTAGACACTGTAACGGAAATCAGTTTCTTATGGAATACCAATGGCGTGTCAAGCGTCACCCTTACGGCAGATGTGGACATCCGTATGGAAAGCGAGATTTTCGAGGAGGCATATAAAGAAATTTACTGCTCAAAATGCGGAACGTATATCGGGAAAATCAATCTGAACGGGAGAATGTACGGATTGCGGTGTCCTCATTGCGGGGGCAACGTTGATACAACTGCCCCCCGGGAATAATCATTTCGGTATTAGAGAAACAAGTGCTGAGAGGATGTCTGGTGTTTTAGATAAAGCGGTGACAAATTTCTTGAAATTCGTTTCATCTTTCAATATTTTCAAATATTGGTGACCGACAGGAGATATATCGGAAATGAGGGGGATGCCGGAATTTATATATGTTTTCCCCCGAACCAATAGATTACTGTTAAACATCTGTTGGATGTGATACATAAGAACATTATTCGGATAACAATCCAGCGGAGGTTTCCCCAGTAATTCTTCCGGAACAATCGGGCGTACAACTCCGAATTGATCCGGCTCCATAGATTTCTCTAAAACAATCAAAATATTCTTTATGCAGTATGGATTTAGTTCCATGAAAATAACTCCTTTCCTGTGTACTCGGCTGTGGTAACAGCCTGTATTTCAAGGATAGGAGTAACGGAGAGAAATGTCAAGGAAAGTAAACTGTTCGGCATCAAAGAAGAAGTGTGGATTTCAACATGCTCAAAATTGAGCGTGTTCAGGTGGAAGGGCGCAAGCTAAAGGAGGTGAGGCAAGTGGAGCAGAAAAAACTTGACGAGATGGGAAAGATAGAGCTTTGCCAATACATGAACGAAAAGCCCCGCACCGCGAAGGAATACAGAGCAATCCACAGGGCTTTGAAAAAGTACGATGACGGCTTGGAATTTCGCCTTAGGTATCCGAATCTTCCGTTGATTACGGCAACGGTGGCATTGGTGATAGATGTACTGCTTCTGGCGGCATCATTTATAGCCCATATAATCGGGTGAAAAATGCGTTGAAAAACGGAGAAAGTACAATCGCTGCAATAGCAGTAATCAGTGCTAAAACAGAGATAGTGTGAGTAATGCGGAACCGGAAATTGTCTTTGGCAAGATAGTCTAAGAAGGCTTTGCCGCCGGGATGAATGGAAATCGAAATTTTTTCCGGTTTGTGTTTTATCCCGTTGTAATTCACACCACAAGAAGTCAGTTCCCATTCTGCGTAACCAAGAGAAACCAGGTAATCAAATTCTGCAATATCTCTTTGTGAAATGTCGGAAAAAGGAATGGAAGCGGTTGTGTTTAGCTGCTTTAAAAGCTCAAGTTGATGTTTTGAAATGGATTGCATGAAATCAACTCCTTTTCTTTTCAGCATAAGGAATACGGAGAAGAATGTCAAGCGAAGGGAGGTATGCTTATGGCTAAGCAAGCACCAAGAAAACCCAGTCCCGCCCGGCGCAGAGATGCGCTGATGAGCGGAGAGGTTGAAAAGTGGATTCGGGTTATTGGGATTCCGAAAGCGGAGTTATGTCAGCAGATAGGGATTGGTTTATCAACGCTGAACGAACATATCAATGACCCCGGCGAATTCAGAATCAAGCACCTGCGGGCGATTGCCGATTTAGCAGGGGTTGATATTTCGCAGCTTGTTACATAGGGGGTAAAGATGAAGAATCAATGTATCATTCATCTGCCAAAGCCCGGGAGGTTGAGAAAAGGTGTTCTGCTATCCTCTGAGCCACTGTATCTTCTGGAATTTTCCCGGAAAGATGGGAAAAGGTACTTGATGGAGCTGACGAAGCAGCAAATTTTAGACCTTCTGAAGGAGGACGGGATCATACTGATACATCTACAGGCATCCATTGACGAAGAAGGGAATTGGAGGAAAAGAGAGGTGAGATTATGAAAAAACGCAGACGTTTACGGAAACCGATTCGCTGGGCGTTACGGTTTGTGTGCTATGCCGTAGCGGCAATCGTAGCGGATCTGACGGTCATCGGGGCTATTCTGTATTACTTCGGAGATATGTACATTATGGCGGCTCTGGGCGTGTGTCTGGGAGTGAATATTCTGGCGGAGTATTTCTTCTTCAAGGATGAATTTCGCAGAAAGGTGGTGAAGGAATGAAGGACGCAGGATGGAGCATTTACCCGAATCTGGAGAAATGGATATGGATGAACTGTAAATCTATCAGTGACTTTGCCGGAAGAATCGGGGTCGCACATAAAACCGTAATCAGATTGATGAAGGGAGAGGGCGGAACAACGAAATATGTCATTGACCTGATTCTGAAGGAGACAGGCATGACATACGAAAAGTGTTTCAAAGAAAAATAAAATATCCCCTTTGGCGGTGGCACGCCTCGGGGGAATGGATAAATATTCACTTACAGAATAACAGAAACAGGAGGGAAATGCAATGGAAAACTGGACAGGCACGATGCAGATCAACCGTGTGGACGGGGAGCCTTTGCTGAAAAGCGGAGAATGGCAGTATGACCCTTGGTGGAACTGCTGGTACTTAAACGGGGAGAGCTTCCCTGCGGAGATTTGCAGGAAGGTGTTGTGATGGCATTTACATACACGGAAGACCCCAGAAAAGAGGAGGAATACGAACCCGAAGAACCGATGTGCCCTGTATGCGGCAGTGTGAAATGCGACTATTTCTACAAAAGGCATGGAGAAATCATCGGTTGTGACGATTGTATCAGAAGGGAAGATGTTTATGGATAACATGAGATATTACAACGCAGGCAGAGAGGTGCCGGATGCGGCGAAAAAAACCATCAAGGGCGGCAAGCTGAACGGTTTTACCGATATTAACCCGATGTGGCGTATCCAGAAGCTGACGGAGCTGTTTGGTGTATGCGGTGTCGGCTGGTACACGGAAATCAAGCGCATCTGGGCAGAGGAAGGCAAGGATGGCAGGGTAGCTGCTTTCTGCGAGATTCACCTGTATGTGAAGGTGGACGGGGAATGGAGTAGACCCATTGAGGGCATCGGCGGCTCTATGCTGGTGAACGTATTCAAGGGTTCGCCCGAAACCTCGGATGAGTGCTACAAGATGGCGTATACGGATGCCATCGGCGTGGCGGCGAAGGCATTAGGCATCGGTGCGGATGTTTACTGGGCGGCAGGCAGAACGAAATACAGTCAGGACGAAAAGAAGGAGCCTGTATACTGCACCAGATGCAAACAGAAGCTGAAGGATGAAATCAAGACATCCAAGAGAACCTTTACGGCACAGGAATATTTTGATAAATTCGGCGGTCTTTGCCCCGATTGTGCTACAGCGGACTACGCGGCAAGAAAGAACAAGGGTGAGGGCGAATGATGGAAACCTACGGTACATACAACGGCATTAAGTTTCTGATGGATGGGAGCATGGAGCTTTCCTTTCTGGTGCCGCACCACGAAAAGAGCCACCTGCTGGCGAGTATTGATGAAATCACGCAGGCAGGCATGCCGACACTGGAAATTACGGCAAAGAAGAAGCGGAAAAAGCGTTCTCTGGATGCCAATGATTACCTCTGGGTGCTTTGCACGAAGATTGCGGAACGGCTGCAGGACAGCAAGCTCAGCATCAGCAAGGAGGAGGTCTACCGCAAGCATATCCGCCTTGTGGGGAAATATGAGCCGCTGGCATTGCGTGCCGATGCAGTGGAGCGGTTCTGCGAAACATGGCAGAAAAACGGCACAGGCTGGCTGACAGAGGTAGTGGACAGTACACTGGACGGATGCAAGAAGGTGTTCGCCTATTATGGCAGCAGCACCTACGATACAAAGGAAATGAGCCGCCTGATTGACAGCGTGATACAGGATTGCGCGGCATTGCAGATTGAGACTATCCCGCCATCGGAATTAGATATGCTGTTAAAGGAGTGGGGAAAAAGCTCCGCAAAGCAAAAATAAGGGGGAATGAAATTGACAAACAGCAGACAGAAGGGAGCGAGGGGTGAGCGTGAGCTTGCCCGTATCCTGCGGGAATACGGCTATGACTGCCGCCGGGGGCAGCAATACTGCGGTGCAAACGGCGATGCGGATGTAGTTGGATTAGAGGGGATACATATTGAATGTAAACGGGTAGAACGGCTGAATCTTGAGGATGCGGTGGCACAGTCCGTCAGAGACAGCAGGGCAGGAGAGCTGCCGGCGGTCTTTCACCGGAAGAACAACTTCGGTTGGCTGGTGACGATGCCGTTGGCGGATTTCATGCGGCTGTACCGGGACTATGAGCCGCCTGTGCCGTTTGCAGATAAGGCAGGTGACGAAGATGGAGAGAGATAGCTTTGTATTTTACCGCAGCTTTTATGAGGCAATACGGCGGCAGCCAAAGAAGGTGCAGGCGGATATTTACAACACGATTGCGGATTATGCGCTGAACGGTACGGAGCCGACACAGGCATCGGATGCGGTGCTGAGCATCTTTCTTTTAATCAAGCCGCAGATTGACGCAAATAACCATCGGTATACCGCAGGGAAAAAGGGCGGCAGACCAAGCAAAACCGATAGCAATAAAAAAGAGGAAAAAACGAAAACCGTTGATTCTGAAAAAGAAGGAAAAACGGAAACCTATGGTTTTGAAAAAGAGGAGAAAACAGAAACCTATGGTTTTGAAAACAGGGCAGAAAAGGACGCTTTTGAAAAACCTAATGAAAATGAAAATGTAAATGTAAATGAAAATGTAAATGAAAATGTAAATGTAAATGAAAATGGTAATGAAAATGAAAAACCGAAAACCATAACGGCATCCACAGTGGTGGCTGCCTACCACAGGCTCTGTCCTTCCTTCCCTGCGGTAAAAGTGATTTCGGACAAGCGGAAGAAGGCAATCCATGCAAGGTTGAACAGCGGCTACACGCTTACGGATTTCGAGCAGGCATTTACAAAGGCGGAGCGCAGCAGGTTTTTACGAGGCGGAAATAAGAATAACTGGCAGGCGGATTTTGACTGGCTGATGAAGGACGGCAATTTGCCGAAGGTATTGGAGGGGAAGTATGATGACGATTCTGGAACGGATTATGGCAGAGGCGAAGAAGGCAGATACGACGGCACTGTCCTGTGAGGAGCGGATGGCGTTATACAACAGCAGAAGGGGCGACCTGACGGGG
>OLNK01001572.1_pt1 | contig 16552 bp, 16 predicted proteins | sample 1672791 | NCBI WGS metagenome assembly OLNK01 (sample SAMEA3136724, study PRJEB25190) | human gut metagenome | biome: human gut; feature: human-associated habitat; material: faeces | place: Austria | collected 2013 | reverse complement strand
GCAAACTGTATTGTGCGTCAATTTTATCTGTCTGGCGGCAAGGCACATGCCTGGATTTATAATAAATCCACATCAGCCACACAAACAGGAACAATAACAATGCGCGTGTTATACCTACCAGGGAAATGAAGACATAGCGTATTTTGCCGAAGGCTGGAATGAAGCCAGAGGGTGCCGCATCGAGCATGAGTGTGCGAAAGAGTACAATGTGGATCGAATTGAAGAAACAGAGGGAGAAGAGGCGAGTTTCTCTTTTGGCGATGCCATCAAATACATGAAGCGCGGTTTAAAGGTAGCGCGTAAGGGATGGAATGGAAAGAAACAGTACATTCAGCTGGCATACGGCATTTCTTATAAAACTGCTGAAGGGGAGATTGTAAACTGCGAGCACGATGCAATCGGAAACAAAGCTGTGGCTTTTGTTGGAACTTCCGGAGTTCAGATGGGCTGGTTAGCAAGCCAGGCAGATATGCTTGCAGAAGATTGGGTATTCGCTGAATAAGGAGGGCACATTGTGAAAAAATATATCGGATGCAGAATGTTCGAGGTGGAACCAATGACAAGAGGCGATTACAATGCGTATCGCGGATGGAGTGTTCCGGCGGACGAGAATCCTCTTGATGAAGGATATCTTACAAAGGATCCGGACGGACACGTATCTTGGCTACCTAAAAACACCTTTGAAAAGGCATATATGAAACTGGAAGATAATCCGGAGCTGCCGTCCGGCGTCAGCATCGGCCAGAAGATGGTAGATGAGTTTATTGCCTACACGGAGACGAAAACGATGGGAACAAAAACCACAGTGGTGCGCTGTGTTCTCAGAAATGGTTTTGAAATCGTGGAGTCAACCGGATGCGTCGATGAAAAAAACTATTCTGAAAAAATCGGGTACGAAATCTGTATGGAACGAATCAAAAATAAAATCTGGGAACTTCTGGGCTTTCTGCTTCAGATGGCGTGGAATGGAATCCAGTAGGAAGGAGAGGGTAAGATGGATAAATTAGTGTTAAAAGATGGGACAAAAATTGACCTGGTGGCAGGAGCATCTCTAGGCGCGCTTCAGATCGAGAGCGAGAGCCGGGAGACTATGCTGGAGATTTGGAAAAAGCTGACAGGCGAAAATCTGAAATCGATCCGGATCGAAACGTCAGACGGTCTGACGGTGGGAAAATATGAAGATGTCCTTCTGGTTTCTGAAACATCCGCTGTTGAAGGGGGCAAAGTAAAAACCAGCTTCAATATGCGTGAAAAGACATCCGAAGAAAAACGTCTGGACGCATTGGAAGAAAGTCAGGAGATTCAGGATGAGGCGATCATAGATCTCGGTGCTGCGGCGAGTGAGCTTGCGGAGAAAGGAGGTGCTAAGTGATGGGGGCTTTTTATGGAAAGAAAATCAGAGACGGGAAAATGACACTTGAAAAGGTGCCGTTATATTGGCGTAAGGTAACCGAGAAATGGTTAGAGGAGCATCCGGAGGGATAGAATGATCGATACAGAAATTGCAGTAGCCTTGATCGCGTCCGGCGGAGGTGTCCTGGGGGCTTTTGCAGGTGTGATTGCATCGGCGAAGCTCATGACATACCGGATGGGGCAGCTTGAAAAGAAAGTTGAAAAGCATAATACAGTAATCGAACGCACGTATAAGCTGGAAGAAATACAGGCTGTCATGCAGGAACAAATCCGAGTGGCGAATCATCGTATCCAGGATTTGGAGGAGGGAAGAGCTTGAAAGAAAAAATTGCGAAACTGATTGATGTAAAAAGCCTTATGACATTAGCATTGACAGCGGGATTCATTGGGCTGACGTGTTCCGGAGAAGTATCCGGACAGGAATACATGAGCATTTTCACTATGATTGTGGGGTTTTATTTCGGAACCCAGGCAGAGAAAGCAAGAAAATAGAAAGAGAGGAAAGAAAAGATGAGTTGTAACGTACATGGAAACAAGAATGCAAACGAAGTACATAACTATAGCGCTAAGAAAGCGCAGAAATTAGGGCATCCGGAAATGACGGTAGATCCAGAGTGCACCTGCGACGTTGGCTGCACGGGTCCGGCAAAAGAAGGAAAAGGGAATACGCCGGTAGGACCGGGAGCAGAAACAAAAAAGCCGGGACCGGCAGATGAGTGCAAATAATGATTTAGGGCGGATATTTTCCGCCCTGTGTTCGTAGAAAGGACAAATATGAGAGATATTACATTGTGCCATCCGCGTCTCCAGCGTCTTGCGGGTGCGTGGATGAAAGCCTGTGTGACACAAGGGATTGCAGTGACGATTGGGGAAACATTCCGGACAGTAGCAGAGCAGGATGCCCTCTATGCTAAGGGACGTACAAAACCGGGAAAAAAGGTAACCAATGCACCGGGCAGCAGCTACAGTTCACAGCATCAGTGGGGAATCGCCTTTGATTTTTATTTAATAATGGACATTGATGGAGATGGCAGCACGTCAGATGATGCATTTAATGACAGAACAGGAATGTTTAAAAAAGCGGCTGAGATTGCCAAGGGGCTGGGACTTGCCTGGGGAGGAGATTGGAAGAGCCTGGAAGACAAACCGCATCTTTATCTGCCGGACTGGGGCAGCGGCACGGGAATTTTGAAGCAGAAATATGGGACATTTGAGAATTTCAAAAAGACTTGGGCGGCGGAGGATGGAGCTGCAGCTTCACAGCCGAGCGCCCCGCAGGTATCGATCACCGATCTGAAAGAGGTAAAGAGCGGCGTGCGCGGTTTGTGCATTCTGGCATCGCCGACATTGATTATCCGAACAACCCCGGGTGGGGCAGATTCCGGAAGACGTTATAATAACGGAGAACACGTGCAGCCGCTCCGGAAGTGTTTTGTAGATGGAAAACCTTGGATCGAGACCTCACACGGATGGATCTCCGGGGAGTATGTCGGAGGCTGGATTTGGCAGGATGGACGTTGGTGGTATGTCCTGAAAGGTTACAAATATCTGCATGATACAGTCTGCCGGATTGATGGACAGTTGTATGCGTTCGATTCGGACGGCTGGATGCTGACGGCGGATAGAATCGCGGAAGATGGACACATCATAAAAGCGTAACATATAAGATGTACAAGCTCATCACAGCAATGTGGTGGGCTTTTTGTGTGGGAGAAAAAAATAAAAAAAGCTGTCAGAATAGAGACTATGAGGAGGCGATGAAATTATGAAGATAGCGGAGATTCTGGCAAGGGTAGATGATGAAAAGCTGAACCAGTACGATGCCAGAGTAAAAACAGCCTGGCTGTCAGAGGTAGAGGGAATGGTTGTAGATGAGATCCTGAACATGGCAGAAGGAAATGATATAGAGTTCGATGGATACGATTACGATCGGGACTTTGAAAAAACGCTCCTGGTTCCGGATCGCTTCGGAGATGTCTATTCAAACTACTTAGCTGCCAAGATTGACTATAAAAACGGAGAGATAGAACGATACAACAACAGCGTGGCAGCGTTTGAATCATCTTTCCAGGCATTTGCGGCATATTACCGCAGGAATCATATTCCAAAAGACACAGCACAGTTCAGGGGGTGGTAATGATGCGACTGCCGCTTATTAATTCAGTTACCAGAACCAGAAAACAGGAAGGGGTCTTCGGCGGGATCGATACCAGAGAGAGCGTGCAGGATGGATATTTCGCGGACATGAAAAATATGTCCTCCGATTATTACCCGGCCGCCGGTCCGAGGGAAGCGCGCGGAGCGGTCATAAAAATCCTAGAAAAGCCGAACGGACTCTATTGGAAGAATGGTCTGGCTTACGTGGATGGAACGAAACTGTATTACAACGACCAGGAAAAGGGCGAGGTAATAGATAGTAAAAAAATCATGGTTGGAATGGGTGCCTACATCATCATTCTTCCGGATAAGGTGTACTTAAACACGGATTCCGGAGAATTTGGTTCGATGGAAAAGACATTCACCCAGGCATCGACCGCCACCTTCGCCCCGTCTTACACTGGTTCTACCTATACAAAAATATCATGTACAGGAATTGGAAAGCAGTTCAATCAGTATGATGGCGTGGAGATCTCCGGATGTACGAATGCGGACTACAATAAAACGGCCACCATCCAGGCAAAAACAGATGACAGCATCACAGTGATAGGAGCTCTGGAGAAAAGCTTCACACAGGATTCTGGATTGACGCTAAAACGGAAAGTTCCGGATATGGACTTTCTGACGGAATGCGAAAACAGACTGTGGGGCTGCAGCAGTAAGAACCATGAGGTCTATGCAAGCAAACTTGGAGATCCGTTGAATTGGAATGTGTTCGAGGGCATTTCAACGGACTCCTATGCGGCAACGATAGGCTCAGACGGGGATTTCACGGCAGCAGCCACCTATTCCGGATATGCTCTGTTTTTCAAAGAGCATACGATTCATAAGGTGTACGGAAATAAACCGTCAAACATCCAGATCCATACACAGGAGGCTCCGGGCGTGATGAAGGGATGCAGTGAAAGTGTAAGATTGGTGGGAACCACCCTGATATACCTTTCTGGAACGGGCGTGTATGGATATACCGGAGGCGTCCCGTTCGCCCTGTCGGAGGTGCTGGAAAAATTCAATCTGTCGGAGGGAGTAGCCGGAAAATATAAAGAGAAATATTATCTCTCGGCTGAAACGGGAAACGGTAAAACACTGCTGGTTTATGATACAGCCAAAAGACTCTGGCATAAAGAAGATGACACCCAGATGCTTCTGACTGCATCGGGAGATGGAAAACTGTATTTCATCAATCAAAATCAGGAGCTTCGCCAGATTGCAGGAGGAGAAGAACTGATAGAGTGGTACCTGGAAACGGGAGATCTGGAAGAAAGCCTTCTGAATCGGAAATACATTGGAAAGATTCAGTTTCTCCTGGAACTGGAACGAGGAAGCCAGGTAGAAATCTTCTTGAAACACGATTCAGACGCTGCATTCCGCCGGATGCTCACCGTATACGCCACGAGGAAACGAACCTACACGATTCCCATCAAGCCAATGAGATGCTTTCACTATCGCTGGAGGCTGGAAGGAAAGGGAAAGGCTCGATTGATTGCAGTCGGAAAATACATCGAAGAAGGGAGTGAAATCTGATGGCACAGTATAAAGCAATGGAAGGCTTTGACAAGATGGATCAAAAAGAACTCACAGGCTATCTCTATCAGCTCAATGAGCAGCTTCGATATATGTTCGATAACTTGACACCAGAGGATAATTACTCCAACCAGGCACTGACGAAGTATCTGGAAGATGAGAAACGGGTAGCTTCTCTCAAGTTCGACCTGGATGGACTCAAGGTGGAGGTATCTGATTTCGAAAAGAACACGAATGCAAAATTCAAAGTTACAGACAGCAAGATTGAAATGAAAGTCACAAAGGGAACGGTATCGTCTGAGATTTCCCTGGAATCCGGACAGGTTACTATATCCGGTAACCGTTTAGTGGTAAACTCCACGAATTTCAAACTCGATGCATCTGGAAATGCAACATTTTCGGGAACGGTCAAAGGTGCGACGATCACCGGTTCACATATCCGGTGCAAGGGCGGGGCATTTGAAGCGGATGAGGATGCGGTGTATATCGGCGGGTTCTATACGTTCGATACCAGCCGGGGGCAGTATCTGGGAACCGGCGATCAGAGCACAGGAATGGGTGATAATGATTTGTATTGCTTTTGGACTGGCTGGGATGGCACAGGAAATATCAATGACACAAAACCGCAGAGGATCCTGGATCACTATGGATGCGTTCTTTCGCCGTCTAATGCCTACGCGCAGGAACTTTATCTGAACCACCCCGTATTCTCCGGAAAGACTCATTATTGGGGCGTGGGAGAAACGATCCAGGATATTTATGATCGCCTGGATAGTTTGAAAAGCAGTAGTTAGGAGGTACCATGAAAAAATATGTGTATGAAGAGCTCGCCATCAAAGCGATTGTCAGTGCTCTCGATAGAATGAAAGTGGAGGGGATTACCCAGGCAGAGAATCTGGTAAAGGTTGCTGCTATCTTAAATGCAGGCGAGATTATCGAAGAAAAAGAAGAAGGGAAGGATGAATAATGGCGGTTGGAAGTATTGTTGATTATCTGAGCAGCTCCGGAAGGGATTCCAGCTACGCTGCCAGACGGAAACTTGCCGAAGAGTATGGAATATCTGGATATTCCGGGACGGCAAGCCAGAATACAAAATTGCTGGGAATGCTGCAGAACGGGTCAGCGACAAATAATGCGGCGAAGATTCAGGGGCTTGCAAATGCAGCACCATCGAACCCGTCCAGCAATGTAACTGCGGGGGTAGCCACAGCAAGCGGCTCAACTGAGGCGAAGCCGATGTACCAGAGGTCTGACCGAGTGAATGAATACTACAATAAAACCCGGAATCTGGAGAAGAACAAGCCGGATGAATTTGAAAGTAAGTACGAAGATCAGATCTCAAGTATCCTAGATAATATCATGAACCGGCCTGCGTTCTCTTATACTTCTGAGGACATGGTAAACGATGATCTATATAAAATGTACCGCGATCAGTATATGCGCCAGGGAAACCTTGCTATGCGCGATACGATGGGGAATGCGGCGGCGCTGACCGGCGGATATGGGAATACATACGCGTCGGCAGCAGGGCAGCAGGCGTATGACAATTATGTCGCTCAATTAAACAATAAGGCTCAGGACTTCTACGATCGGGCATACCAGCGTTATGCGGATGAAGGACAGAATCTGTACAACCAGATGAATGTAGTGACAGGTCTGGATAATACAGATTACCAGCGTTATAGGGATGGCGTCAACGATTACTATAACGATCTGAACTATTATAACGGTCGGTACAATCAGGAATATGGATATGATTACGGTGAGTATCAGGACCGCGTGGCAGCAGACCAATGGGCGCAGGAATTTGCATTCCAGAAGCAGCAGGCAGCACAGGAGCAGGCGAACTGGGAAGCTGAGATGGCGTTAAGGAGACAGGCGGCGGCAAGATCGGGCGGTTCCGGCGGAGGAAGAAGATCCTCTTCATCGAAGAAGTCAGGTTCTTCCGGAACAGGAAATACAATTGGATGGCAGGATGCACATGATATTTATATTTCAGCATTAAATAAACATGGACAGAAAGCGGCAGATGAGATTATGCAGAGCATCGAAGATGATGGCCTGATTGATATGTATAAAGATCAAAGGCAGATGGAGGCACTTGGTCCGGAAGTAGCAGCGAAGGTTGCAAAAGTGCTTTCGACAGGTTTGACAAAAAATTCGAATAAAGTACATACGAAAGAAAGTGCTGCAAATGAGAAAAAAGCTGAATCGTGGAAAAAGAAATGGGAGAAAGTCAAATGAGTACTTCAGGGAAAAAAATAATGAAAAAACGTCAGCTTGATGAAGGAAGAAGGCTGAGACAGGAGTATTTTGATGAACTTGGCATATCGTCAGATGGTAATTCTTCAGGTGATTCAAGTTCAACATACAAAAGAACGGAAACATCGGGAAATTATACTGGAAAAAAGGCAATGAAAGAACGTCAGCTTGACGAAGGGAGAAGGCTGAGACAGCAATATCTTGATGGATACCGATATATGCCAAATGAAACGATGGCACCAAGTGAATATTTGAAAAAACATTCGACTAATTATGCTAGAGAATATGCAGCCACAAAGACGAAGCAGACAGCGGAGACCAAAGCATCATCGCAGCTTACATATTCCGGAAAACAGGGAAATATTTCGTATGTGCAGGCACAGAAGGATCCTGGATATAAAGACTATGTAAGGAAAGGAAGCCAGAGCGCACAGGGATATTCAGACGGTTTTATCGGAAATTTAAAAATGGCAGCCAAAGTAAGGGGATTCGGTTCACCGGATGGCCGTGCAGAGTTCCTGAATGCTGATGAGAAAGATATGTATAATTATCTGCTCGGAAAGTATGGGAAGGAGACAGCGAGAGAGTTTGAGCAGAGCCTTGGAGATGTAACAGCTGCAAGGCTTAGACATGATGAAATAAAGAATGTCAGAGATGCGTCGAAGAGAAACATTGCTGCGGGTATTGCATACAATTCTGTGGGAGCTCTGGAAAGCCCGAAAGGATATATCTACGCAGCAACCAAGATGGGCATAGATAAAGCAAAAGAAATCAAAGCATTAATGAATGCGGAATCGACCGATGAATATAAAAATATTCTGGAAGAGTATAAGAGAAGGAACACTCCGGTCGATACGAATAACGAGGCATTTTCGGGCAATGCGATCATGAATGCATCCAACCAGGGCATTAAAGATGCGATTGGAGGCACGCCGGTCAGAGATTTTGCCATCGATACGGGTCTTTCCATCACGCAGGCAATGTCTCGTCTTCCACTCGGGCCGCTTAATGTGGCGGTAGCCGGTGGAAGTGCGGCGACGGATGCCTATGTGGATGCGGCGGAGCGAGGGGCAACCGGTACCCAGGCGCTGGCACAGGGCGCAGCACAGGGCACGGCAGAGGGTGCAGGAGAAGCGTTCAGCCTTGGAAAATTGAAAGCCCTGAAAGAAGTACCTGGTAAAGGCGCGAGGACCGTTCTTACCAACCTTGTGAAACAAGGAATCTCGGAGGGGTCAGAAGAGGCGGCTACCGAGATTATGAATAGTATCAGCGATAAAATAATCATGGGCGACAAATCCAACTATGATACATCGGTCAGATACTATAAAAGTCTTGGATTGAGTGACGAAGAGGCGAAAATGAGGGCATATGCAGACATCGCTGGAAATGTAGGGCTGGCGGCTCTTGGCGGGGCGACATCCGGTGTGATTATGGGCGGAGGTGCACAGGCACTTGGCAATATTTTGCAAAGAAACGCCGCCCAGGAATACGCCCGGCAAAAGGCGGTGCCGCAGGAGAGTCTGCTCCAGGAAGAACAGACAACAGCATCCCAAACGATTCCGGATATTCTCCCGGAAGAGAATACGGCGCGGCAGCAGGTAAAAGAACAGCAGGCAGCAGCACTGGAAAACACGACACAGCGAATGATAGAGGGCGTAACAGATCCTGTTGAAAACACACCTCTCATTGCCGGAAACGTATCCGATGGAGATGCTCAGGAGAGGAGTACGGAGAGAACTATTCAGGCAAACGAAAAAGGCGGAGAGGATAGAACAGAATTTAGTACCATTCAGAACCGGCCGGAGAATGCAGTTCAGGAAGAGATAACGCCTCCAACCATTGCCAAGAACACAGAATCAATTCAAAATCGCGAGAACATGGGACCTCAATATATTCGTGAGCCTGAACAGAAAGAGGATTTGTCTGCATATGCCAGGGAATACGCGGTATCTCCGCAGGAAGCGGAAAGACAATCCTATATTGAAAGCCACAGAGAGGATTTAAACGATATATTTTCGGATTTAGGGGAAAAAGGAAAAACAGCAGCGGTGGAACAGTACGATCCGGATATCCCGATTTCACAGTACAGACAGGCTTTTAATGTGTTCTATGACGCAGGCCGCTATGCTAATGACATCACACCGGCAGAAAAATCAGCTGTATCGGTGTTCCTGTCAGGAACTCAGCAGGTAGAGGCATATAAAGCAGGAGCCAGAGACAGACTGTTAGAATTAGAGGCAAAGCGCCAGGTTAAGAAGGGAGAGGCCAGAGAAGGAGGATTTGAAGATCGTTCATCGAATGCAACAGATGCTCAGAGGAAACTCAGTGAAAGTCTTGGTAAACGTACCGGATTAAAATTTGTGCTGGAAGATTCCCTTGAATCCGGAGCAGTGGGAGAGTATGAAGGAAAGACAGGAATGATCCGGATTTCCACGAACTCAGAGAACTTTTTACGCACCAATAGCCATGAATTAACTCATTTCATCAAAGAAAACGCACCGGAAAGCTATGCTTCCTATCGCGATGCAGTCATAAGCGCTTATTTAACATCTGAAAACCAGACATTTGAAAAGATGGTTGAGAGCTATGAAAGAGCTTATGAAAAACATGGTCAGAAACTTTCCAGGGACGAGATCATGGAGGAGATCACTGCGGATGCTACGGGGAAATTCTGGAACGATGAGGAATTTGTTCGGAAGATTGCAAGCAAAGATAAAACCGTGGCGCAAAAGATTGTAGATTTTCTGAGCGATATGCTGGATGCAATCAAGAGTCTCATCAAGAATGAGCATACCGGCAAGGCTGCGGAGATGCTTGCAGAGCAGCAGGAGCTTTTCGAGGATGCGCGAAATCGCTGGATGGATGCACTGGATCAGGCAAGCGAAAATTATAAGACGGGTGATGCAAATGCAGAGAGCGCTGTGCGCTTCCAGCTGGCAAAACCGGATCAGGTGACAGACAAGCACATCGAAGAAAACTATGACTATGTCCGGAAGATGGACAGTGTCGCATCGATTCGCGGGGATGAGTTTAAGGGAGATCCAAAGGAAATGCGTAGCAAAATCATAGAACTGTATAATTCTTACGGAAATGTGGTTCATAATGATGTGGTAGGGGATGTTGCTTTAAGTATGCGTTCAGTTCGAAATGATCTGGCGCATGGTTATGGAGACAAAAAAGCTGCCGCTTTTGCAACGGTAAAAGATGTAATTGAAAATGGAAAGGTTTTAAGATATTCGAAAGACTGGAAAGGAAGAGGATATGATTCTGTTTCAATAGGAGCAAAGATAAATATTACAGATGGGGAAAATGCAGGTCAGTATTATGAGGTATGCGTTGTAAAAGTAGACAGGACAAATCGAATGTATCTACACGAAGTGGATATAGAAAAGGCAGATAGTGTCCCGTTCAACTACGCCCAGGCCGAACCTGCAAAAAAACATAGCGGCTACAACTATCTGCCTATCTCCAGTATATTTGACAGACTGCGCAATGTCAAGAATGAAAATGTTAAATATCAGCTTGGAGATAATGAACTGGAAGAGACAGATAACAAGGAGTTGGTTGCCCGTAATGACTTGACAGAAGAAAAGCTGGTAGAAAGTTTAGATATGAACAGCCCTATCTCATTAAAAACAAAACCGGGTAAGGGTGGGGAAGATATGGGAGACATTTCAATTGTATTTAAGAAAGATGCGGTTGCTTCGGGCGAAATCCAGAAAGGAAATTTTAAAGATGGCGTTGCTGCCGTCATTCTGCCGACGGATGCCAGCGATAACCTGAAAGCCCGTTTAAACCAGGAAGGAGTCAATACGATTCTTTATGATCCCAATCTTTCGGATGCCAGAAAGAAGGCGATCAGTGAATTGAAGGATGTCCGTTTCCAGATTGATGATTCTGATATGGATATTGATTATGATGAAGTGGTTCGGGAGAACAGTGAATTACGAAAGATTAACGAAGAACTGAAAAATCAGCTTGTCCTCACAAAAGACTACACTCCGAGAAAAGAAGATATCCGCAAGTATGCCAAGAAATTGCTGAGTGAATACAATTCAACCTACTCACAGGAAAAACTTGAAAGCAACCTGAGCCGGTTTTATGAGTATATCCAGAAAGCGGAACGCATGGACGCCCAGGAACTGGCAAATGTAGCAACGCAGATAGGACGGGCAATTCTGGAAAAATCACAGCAGACAGATCAGGAGCAGGTAAAGGTTTATAAAAATATCCTGCAAGATATCAAAGGCACGCCGATCTATGTTCCGGAAGAGGTTCGGAATAATCTGGATTCCGAGGGCGGATATAACAGCTTCCGGAAAAAATATATGGGACAGATTACGTTTCGGAACGCCGGTGTCAGCGTAGATGCAGCATACAATGAACTGGCGGGACTGCATCCGGATCTTTTCCCGACCGATATCATCAACCCGACAGATCAGCTTCTTCGGATTGCGGATGTATTGGAAGAGTCTCGTCCGAAAGTGGAAAATCCTTATGGTGCTGATATTGATGAAATGTCCGTTTTTCTTGGACAGGAGATTCTGGATAATAAAGCAAATATCAGAAACATACCTCCGACATTAGCAGATAAGATTTTTGCGAAGGCGAATCGAACGGAGCAGGAATATATCGCTAAGAGAAAAGAATACGAACAGAAGCTGAGAGAATATCGCGGGAACGTGAGGGAGCGCGAACAGGGGCGTCAGGATAAGAAACAGATCATTCGTGACGTCGCGAAAATGCAGAAGTGGCTGCTGTCTCCGACGGATCGCGATCATGTTCCGGAAAGCATGAGAACGGCCGTTGCTAAATTCTTGTCTTGTGTTGACTACAGTTCCTCTCGTTTAAATGCGGATGGAAACGAAACGCAGCGCACCAGAGAATGGAATGAGGCAAAGAAGGTGTACGATACCATTCTGAAAAACAATGGTGTCCTGAAAGGAGAAACGAGCGATATATATGTTGAGGTCGATCCGGATCTTGTGACTAAACTGGACGAGCTCCAGAGCATGGCAGAGGGAAAGAAGATTGAAGACTTTACGCCGAGAGAACTTCGGACATTGAGAGAGACTGTGTCTGCAATGAAACACAGTATTGAAGATGCCAATAAGATGTATACGAATAAACGTTACGAAAAGGCATCCGAGGCAGCAGAAAGCACACTGAGAGAGTGGCAGGGGCGGAAGAATAAGAAAACCATTAAGGCGTTGAGCGCGGCGGATAAATTCCTGCAGGTGCATATGCTGGACAGTTTCACGGCGTTCGATCGTCTTGGAAAAGCAGCCACGACTGTTTATCAGGGGCTCCGCGATGGCTTTGATACTAAAATGAGGGACACACGCCTGGCGCAGGAATACATGAAAAAACTGAAAAAGAAATTGGAAATTGGCGGAAAGGAAATTCAGGAATGGACCGGCAACAAAGCAAAACGCCAGACCTTCCAGGTATCCGGCGGGGAAATCTCTCTGACTCCGGCGCAGGTCATGAGCCTTTATGAATTAAATAAACGTCCGCAAGCTAGGGAACATCTGTATAATCAGCTGCGGGGAATCCGCACACAGGGAGTTGAGAGGGAGGTCACGGTAAAAGGTAAGAAACTTTTTAAAGTTGTGGAGGCAAATGTGCCGGTAGCGGTCACTCCGAGTGATGTAAAAGCCATCACAGACACTCTCACACCCAAACAGAAAGCGCTTGCGGACGGGGTGGTAAGCTTCTTCACAGATCAGACGGCAGCCTGGGGCAATGAGGTCAGCATGACTTTGTATGGCTATAAAAAGTTTAATGCTCCGAATTATTTTCCGATCGTGGTCGATAAAAACGAGATAGCCAAAACGAATGCAGATGTCAGCCGTGATATCCAGACGTTGAAGAATCTAGGAATCACCAAGAACACGACCAGACACGCCAAAAACGGTTTGATTATCGAGGATATCTTCGATGTATATACCCGTCAGGCGGATCAGATGGGAAGCTATCATTCCTTCGTGGTGCCGCTGTCAGATTTCCAAAAGTATTACAATTTCAACGACGTTGAAAAGGGAAATCTTCGGGAACAGATGGAACGCGTATACGGCAAGGAAATGGGCGCCTGGGTGGACGCGTTCTTGAAAGATTTGAACGGTGTCGGCAGCGGCGAACGGGAATTGACCTCTAATTTGCTGAGAAACGCAAAGTCGGCGGCAGTCGGCTGGAACTTGAGAACAGCAATTCAGCAGCCAACGGCATATTTCAGAGCCGCTGCGGAGATTGATCCGAAATACCTGGCGCAGGGATTGAAGCTGGTGGTTTCGAAGGAAGAATGGACGCAGGTGCAAAAATATTCTCCGATCGCCTGGTGGAAAGACCAAGGATTTTTCGACATCAACACTGGCCGGAGCATGAAAAGTATGCTCATCGGTGCAGACACGACCAGGGAAAAGATGATAAATAAATCAATGGATTTGGCAGGAAAGGGCGATGAACTGGCGTGGAAACGTCTCTGGATAGCAACCAAAGCAGAGACGGCGGCGCTGCATCCGGAACTGACAGTCGGATCAGAAGAATTTCTGCAGAAAAGCGGAGCACGGTTCTCGGAGATTATTGACAAAACCCAGGTAGTAGACAGTGTTTTCCATAGAAGCTGGGCGATGCGTGAACAGTGGACGAAATTCTATACAGCATTTGCGTCAGAGCCTATCAAGAGTTATAACATGCTTTACCGGGCGGCGATGGACGTTGCGGATTCAAAGGAAATTAATGGGAAAGTCGGAAAGACAGAGAAAACAAAGTTCGCCAGAGTGGCAGCAGCATACGCGGTCACAGGTGCGATCACGGCGCTGGCAGCGTCGATCATGGATGTGGTCCGTGATAATGATGACGATAAAGGTATCATAGAGAAATATCTGTCTGCGCTGGGCGGGAATATCGCGGACAACCTTAATGTTTTGAATCTTATTCCGATCGCGAAGGATGTGGTGTCAATGTTTGGCGGAAATTCTGCGGCACGTATGGATATGCAGGGACTCCAGTATCTTGTCTACGCCTGCAATGAAATGAAAAAGTTCGTGGAAGGCGATAGTAAATACACAACAACCGGAATCATGTATAAATGGATTAGCCCGCTTGCAAGAATGACGGGTATTCCGATCGCCAATCTTCTCCGTGATACAGGCAGCGTAGTTGACACCGCTTTAGATATTGTGGGTGCAAATGCGGGAGATTACTGGAAAACCAAGAGGATCTATGACATATCCAGTGCAGATAATGTGACGATGTATACCAAAAAGGCACTGAAAGCATACCGTGAAGGTAAAAAAGAACTGGGAGACAGAATCTTGTCTGACCTGCTTGAGGCAGGACAGAGTGATAAGACGGTAAATTCCGGTGTCAAACGGGGGCTGAAAAACGATCCAGTAATTCAGGAAGCGGCCGAGGCGATGATGAACTGGGATCTTGAAACATACGAAGAAAAGGTCGAGGAAGTAGCGGACAGAGGAATCGACAAGGAACTGATTGTAAAAGCAGTGGATATGGTCATTAATAAGAAAAAGAAAGATGCAGGAGAGGAGGAAGAGAGTACAGAAAAGGATGCCTCGGAGCCAGAAGAAAAGGGGGAGAAAAAAGAAACGCCGCTTTATGAGGCATCAGACGCAAATGACGCCCTGAATGCCGGCGAATATGATAAGGCGAACAAGATTCTCGATAAGGTGGTAGAATCAAAGATGGCAGAGGGGAAAAAGAAAAAGGAAGCGATTTCCTCAGTAAAGAGCTCGTTCAGTAGCAAATACAAAAAGCGGTACATCGCCGCCGGAGCGGATGAACGGGCGAAGATCGAGATTGAGCTGGAACGTCTCAGGGTAGGCGGGAGCAGAATTTTCTCAAGCGAAGATTTTGCCAGATGGAGAAAGAACGCGAAGAAAAAATAATATCATAGGTTACTGCGCTATGGCGGTCCTGACGGCGAAATCGGAGCCTCTATGCGCTACCTGTCCCAGCGGTATACGATGCCTTATAAGATGCAGAAAGGACTTCTGACCGACATCGGAACCGAGGAACTCGCCCATATGGAGATGATTGCCGCCATTGTCCAGCAGCTCACGCGCAACCTTACTCCGGCACAGATCGAGTCATCCGGGTTCGGACCATACTATATCGACCACACCACGGCAATCTGGCCGCAGGCAGCAGGCGGAATCCCGTTCAATGCGTGCGAGTTCCAGTCGAAGGGCGATGCGATCACGGATTTATATGAGGATATGGCAGCAGAGCAGAAAGCCCGCACAACCTACGACAATATTCTCCGCGTGGTCAAAGATCCGGAAGTATGCGATCCGATCCGTTTTCTGCGCGAGCGGGAGATTGTACATTTTCAGCGGTTTGGTGAAGCTTTAAGAAATGTACAGGATCACCTGAGCAGTCGTAATTTCTATACGTTTAACCCAGAGTTTGATAAAGTGAAAGCGAAGGGATAAAACAAAAACCTCCGTAAACAATGTCAAATTCATTCTTTACGGAGGTTTTCAAACCAGCACCGAGTACGGATAAGTCCGAACCCTCAATCTCCGCCAGTGTGATGGTCTTAGAACCGTCCTTATAGTTGAAAGTAAGGATTATCTTGTCCTCATAAAGATACACCGCATTTACAAAACTGTCAATCAGTCTTTGCTTGGTGGACGGAGTAAAAATCCCTGTTTGAATGGCATTGAGCATATTGTTAATACCTTTTTCCGTTTCTGCAAGCTGCTTTTTCAAAAGAGGCAGATCGGTGCTTTCTTTCTTCTGCAACTACATCAGCGTATCAATCAGTCGTTCCATGACTTCATCATTCATAATTGCTTTCATACAGTAATTGAGCGTACATATAAATTAGAGGAGACCGAGGCAGTGATGCAGGAACAGATCCGGGTGGCAAACCATCGGATCGCAGATTTGGAAAAGCAGATGGAGGGATAAGGTATGCAGATTAAAGATTATGTAAAGCCGGAATTACTTGTGGTAGCAGTAGTGCTGTACTTTATTGGGATGTGGCTGAAGCAGAGCGAGACAGTGAAAGACAAATACATCCCACTCATTAATGGGCTGATTGGCGTTGCGATTTGTGCCATCTATGTGTTCGCCACCTGTGCCTGCGGCAGTGGTCAGGATATCGCGCTGGCAGTTTTCACGGCACTTACACAGGGCGTCCTTGTGGCGGGATTGTCTACGTATGTAAACC
>OLNK01001563.1_pt1 | contig 16665 bp, 17 predicted proteins | sample 1672791 | NCBI WGS metagenome assembly OLNK01 (sample SAMEA3136724, study PRJEB25190) | human gut metagenome | biome: human gut; feature: human-associated habitat; material: faeces | place: Austria | collected 2013 | reverse complement strand
ATTGGTCGAGGACACCAAGGCATTTAAGATCGGCGTGTTCCTGATTTGGGCGGCGCTGGTGGCGGATTCCGTCCTGATGGGCTTGTTCTATCCGAGGGAGCTGGCGGGGGTGAATCCCCTGTTGGCGGCAGGTCTCGAATCGATATGCCTCATCTGTGCCATGTATCCCCTGCATGGGTTCGCATCGAACTTGGCTCCCTGTGGCATCCGGGTCGATACTGCCGCGGCCCTCGCCTTCATAGACTTCCTCGTGACCGCTGTGGGATATGTCTCCCTGCTCTTGGGTACGATCTGGCTTATATTCTTCTAGGCTCGCAGGCATATGGACCTGTCGACCATCAAGCCGGAGGGTTCCGAGGAGTAGTACCGGCGCGGGCCGCCCGCACGTCGCGCAGACCGTCGGGCGGCCTTTTACATCGAAGGGGAGTGTGTCCCATGGAGGGGAAACGAAACCGCGGCGAGGTGACCGCCGAGCTTTCCGAGAAGGCATGGGCGAGGCTGTGCCGCGAGAACGCCCTGGTCGCGAGCGAGGTCTGGGTCGATGACGCCAGCCGGGTCGATTTCGTGGCCTACAGGCCGCATCGTCCGCGCGACCGATCGTCGAACCATGCGACCGCCGCCGAGCTCGAGTCCGGCACCTTCACGTTCGTCGAGGTCAAGTCGTGTATGGACGATTTCACGAGCGGCCACGGCAGGACGTTCGAGGGCGATGAGAACTGGCTGGTGTGCCCTCTCGAGCTCGCCGACTCGCTGGCTTCCAAAGGGATGCTGCCCAAGGGGGCGGCCGTGTACTCGCCCGACGCCCGCGGCGCCCTGCGGAAGCGCTACGACACTTCCGAGTTCCGGCAGGTGCGCGTCGCCCCGGCAATCGAGCTGATATGGGCGATGCTGAGGCGGAAGAGCTCATGCGAGACCGGCGCCGGTTTTCCCGTATAGATCGCCGGCACATCTGTCCGGATGCATATCCGCACATCGGCATACATACGCCGAGGCACATACGCGCACATACATATATACACACCGGCGCTATCGTACCCGTTTGCGCATCGGGGTATACGGGCGCGCGGGGAAATGCGCGGAAGCATATCCGCCCCGCCTTCCAAAACTTCCTATAGTTTCTGCGAAACCCCCGTTCAGCGTATATTTTTTCGCTTGCGCGGGTATCAATTCCCCGTTACTAGTCGAACGGATGACGGGATATGGAAATGGCAGACGGTGACCGCCTTACACCGGAACAGGCCGAGGCGCTGAGCGCGCTGAGGGACGGGAGGAACGTGTTTCTCTCGGGCAACGCCGGCACGGGTAAGAGCTACGTGCTCAACGCCTTCATATCGGACCTGAAGGCGCGCAATGTCGATTTCCTCGCCCTGGCGCCCACCGGCATCGCCGCGCTGAACCTCACGGACGGCTCGACGATCCACCGCACGCTGAAGATCGCGCCGGGGGTCTGCGCCCCCGACGGCCCAAAGGGGTCCCGCAAGGTGCTCGATGCCGCGAAGGTCGTCATCATCGACGAGGTCTCGATGTGCCGCATCGACCTGTTCGACCACGTGATGGGCATGATCGCCCAGTCCATGACGCGCAACGGCGCGAAGCAGGTCGTCCTCGTCGGCGATTTCTTCCAGCTGCCGCCGGTCGTGACTGACCGCGACTCCGCGCTGCTGATGAAGTTCTATCCCGGCAACCTACAGGGCTGGTGCTTCAAGTCGAGGTACTGGACCGGCTTCGATTTCGAGCCGCACGTCCTCAAGAGGGTCGTGCGCCAATCCGACCCCGATTTCATCGACAACCTGAACCGCGCCCGCGTCGGCGACGCGTCGTGCCTCGATTACTTCAACGCGCACTCGAAGAGCTCGCGCGCCTACCTGCCGAAGGGCACGCTCGTGCTGTGCGCCAACAACCGCATCGCCGATTCGATCAACCGCGAGAACGTCGAAGCCCTCGACGCACCGAAGGTCGAGTTCGAGGCCGTGGCGACCGGCACGGTGTCGAACGGCGACAAGATGGCGCCGGAGAAGATCGTCCTGTGCCGCGGCGCCCGCGTGATGTCGCTCGTGAACAGCCCGCAGGAGGGCTACGTCAACGGCACGCAGGGCACCGTCACCGACGCGTCCGCGGACGCCGTGACGGTCAGGTTCGACGGGGTGGACGAGAAGGTCCGCATCGAGCGGCACAGATGGGAGATCAACAAGTCCGAGGCGGTCGCCGAGCTCGACGAGGACGGCAGGGCGGTCAATAGGGTCAAGACCGCCGTCGTGGGAACCTATACTCAGATCCCGCTCAAGCTCGCCTACGCCATCACCATCCACAAGTCGCAGGGCTTGACGTTCGACGCCTGCTGCGTCCATACGAAGGTCTTCGCCGAGGGCCAGCTGTACGTCGGCCTGTCCCGCGTGCGCTCCGCTGCTGGCCTCACCGTGTTCCCCAAGATCGAACCGAACCGCCTGATCGCCAGCCGCGAGGTCGTGGAGTTCTACGAATCACTCGAGCGCAGGATGGAGGAACCGGTCCAGGTCGAGTGCCCGCGCCGCTACGAGGCGCAGGTCCGCGCCTACATCCGTGGCCTCATGGCCGGAAGGGACTCCTGCACCGCAGCGCCTCCCACCCTGGAAGACACCCTGGAAGACTGACCGGTGACCGATATGCACCGTCTCGCCGCGGCACCATTGACTTGAAAGACGAAGGGAATGTAGATGTCGAAACTGACAGCGCAGGAACGCAGGTACTACGAGGCCAGGCTGACCGCCGCCCTAAGGGCGTCGGCGGCCGTCCCGGCCGAGATGGCCCCGGAGTTGGCGGTGCACCTGCTCTCATGGGAGGCGGCGCGCATCGAGTTCGACCGCCTGGTCGCCACGACGATGAAGGCCCGCCTGTCGAACGCGGACCGCGGCGCTCTCGCCAAGGCGTATATGTCCATCGGTGTACTGAAGCCGTTGAAGTCCAGCGATTCGGTCCAGGTCGGCGGCACGTCCGTCCCCAAGCGCTATACCGTGGACTTCACCACGCTGGACCCCGACGATCCCGCCATCGCCAGGGCGCGTCGGCGCGAGATCAAGGCGCTCGATATGCGCATCTGCGTGAAGAACCCCGACTACCTCCTAAGGCATCCGCTTGACTACGAGGTATACCGTTTCGGGCTCACCCGCCTGAGCGATTGGCTGCGCGACGTCCGCGCCGACGCGGTGGAGGTCACGCGCAAGGAGCGCTCCTACGAGATCTGGGGCAATGAGAAGGCCCTGGAGAGGCCGCACTTCACCGGCGAAGGTCCGTTCGGCGGTACCGACGCATCCGAGGAGCCTCCCCTGGGCGGCCTTCTGGGCAAGACGCTGAGGCTCGACATAGACGGACTGCTGTTGACCCACGACACGCAGAGCCCGACCCCTCGCTGAGCGCCATGGTCGCTCGCAGCATCAGCCTCCGCGGCCGCGCTTTACACGCCCCTCCCGAAACTCGACGAACAAAAATGCCCCCGCACCGGCCCGAATCGAGTGAAAGACTTCCCGCGCACGGGGTAGAAACAGCTGGGACGGTATGCATCCGCGTGAAGGGTTTGGCATGTCTAGGGTGGCCTACGGGCAAAAGGGATACAGCGGCGCCTCAATGAGCATCAACGCCGCGGCGGCCTACGAGGCGGGGGAGAGGCCCCGCTCGAGATGGACCAAGCCGGCGATCATCGATGCCCTGAGGGGTTACTGCGACGAGTGGGACCTGCTCTACGACCCGGCGGTCGAGTCCGAGACAAGGGCGGCGCTTTTCGATCGGTTCATCGCCTACTCGTCCTGGCACCACACGGGCGCCTACGCCCGCGAGACGGAGTTCTTCGCCCTGGACGAGGAGGCCGTCACGTCGGCATTCCGCGAGCTCGAGCCCGATGAGGTGGCCGAACGCGACAGGATCCGCGCGGAGGCCGCCGCGGCATTGTGCGCCCGCGGCGTCCATATGCGCGAGGTCGAGCTTGCATTCGAGCGCCGTTTCGCCTGCCGCCCGGACAGCGTCATGGCATACGAGGCGTTCCATCCCGAGCGCGCCGAGCGACGCAAGTCGAAACGCGGGGGCCATGAGGTGATCGCCTACCGCGTCCCCGACCCGAAAGAAGAGGGACGCTATGTCGAGAGGGCCGTGCTGGCCGACGATGCGGATATAGCCTGCGCGGGCGCGTCCGTGTTCATGGAGAACCCGCGCAGGGAGTGGCGCGATATCGACTTCGACGAGGCGGCGCGCAAATTCGCCGCCGCCGCGGACCGCGCGGCGGAGTTTCGGGCGGCGAGCCCGAAGCTGATAGCCGACGAGTGCGCCCGCGCGGCGCTGCGCGACGCGCGCCATCGCGCGGGCAGGCTGATCGAAAGGGAAGAAAAGGAGATTCGCAGGTGACAGGGGAGAACATCCATACGGTGACGAGGCGCGCGTTCGTGGGCCTCGCGGTCATGGCGGCGCAGGCCGGCCTCGCGGGATGCGTGAGGAACGGCGCGGCAGATAAGGGTTCCGGGAAAACCGGTGAAGATAAGGGCAAATCAGACAAGTCCGGCGATGGCGATGTCTCATCGCCGTTCGGCGGCCGACAATCCGATAAGGCCGCGGCGGTGGACGGCATCTCGATCGACCGCGTGACCATCGAGGACGGTGCGGGGCCCGATGGGAAGCCGTTCCGTTACATCAAGGTGGCCTACACCTTCGAGAACGTCACGGATGCCGACACGGTCGCCCCCAACACCGACATCAATGCCTACCAGGACGGCATCAAGCTCGATAGGTCGTATAAGGTCAAGGACTCGCGCGCTCAGAAGCAGATCGAGCCGGGCGGCAAGTTGGAGTCGTTTGCGGCGTTCGTCCCGGAATCGGAGACGGTTCCCGTAACGGTCAAGATCATGGCTCCCGGGGAGAAGAAGGCCAGGTCGGAGCGCGCCTACTGCATCGTGACTCCGAGCCTGCAATAATGGTACACATCCTCGTGCGCTCACGCGGGTATGCGTATGCGCCTATATACGTTTGAACATTCGTGCGTACGCATATAGGCCATCGAGCGGAAATGAAAATGAAGGGATGGTCCAAAATGGCACCGTTCATCGCTGACAACATCGGTCTGGTCTCTTGTCTCGCTGTGGCATCCGATGTCATGGTCTCGGTCATGGGCCTCTTCAAGATGGCGGCATGGACCGAGCACGGCATGTCGTCGAAGATGGCCAGGTACATCGACAGGTTCGGCAAGATGGGCATCGACCGTGAGGGCCTGGACACCTACGCGCGCTCGTATCGCGACGAGTCGCGCCACGCGCTCATGTGCTGGATGGCATGTCTCGCCGTCTCCATGGTCGCGGGACTCGTCCCCCGGGCGTTCGGTGCCGGCACTGCCGTCCTCCTGTTTTCGGTCCCGTCGGCCGCCGTATCGATCAGGTGCATCGTGATGGCCGTGAAGGATATGGCGGATATCCGCGACGTCCTGGCCGAAACGGGCATCGGTGCCCCTAACGCATGATTCGCCCTGGCATCCAACCGGCAAAACCCACGTTGAGATTCAGAATGGACGTTGACGATTATGGACATGTCTGCGATAGCGACTATGACTAGGAGTGGGGCCCCGGCCTGATGGCCGGGGCTATTTTGTCGCAGGCAAATCCGACGCGCCCCATGCGCATGAGTCCATCCGCTCCCAGCTCCATATTTTCGCCCCCTGAACGCATCGTTTCGTCCACATGCGGGTATACACCATCCTGTATCGTGCCCTTTCGGGCCGGCGAGCGCCGGCCTTCCCGATAGATCAGAGGTCCCCTCATGGCCGAAACGCACGCATGCCGCCGCCCTGCGGCCGCCCGCATCCTCGCAGCAGCCGCGGCGGCGGTCTGCCTGCTCGCCCTCCTCGGCGGCATGGGCGCCAGCCAGGCCTATGCGGCCGAGGCCGGCAACATCGCGTTCAGCGTCCCCGCCAAGGTCCCGTTCGCCGTGAAGGCCGACGGCACCACGGTCGGGCCCTCGGCGGCCGCATGGAGGATCGAGAACGAGGGGACCCGGCCGCTGCGCATGAAAGGCGTCGCCGCATCGGGGTTCGACGACGGGTCGGCCGTCTCGGCGGTGTCCGAGGCCATGCCGGTGGCCGGCACGTCCTCGAGGGGCATCTGGTCCGTTTCCGCGGGCCGGGGGGGGCGTCCCTGACGCCGTCGGTTGACGGCACCATCGAGATCCCCGCCGGCGGAGGCGCGGGCTTCGCGTGGTCGGCCGATCTCGCCGACGGCGCGAAGCATGCCGCGGGCCCCGCCCCATCGGCGCTCGGCACGGTCTCGTTCACGCTCGGCAACGCCGAACCTGTCGCATTCGCGGTGTACTCGGCGGATGACCACAGCCTCGACTTCTACAAGAGAATGGACGTGCCCTCGGCCGGCGATACCTACAACGGCAAAACCGTTACAGAGGTATATACCGATTTCGAGGACAGGCACTACGTCTTCGAGACGGAAGGGTCGAGCCATGTCCCTTGGTTCGACATCCGCAAGAAAGTGAAGTCCGTCCAAGTGGTCGACGACGGCATCCGGCCGTATTATACGCATGCCTGGTTCGCCCAGATGGAAAGCCTCACGGACTGCGATATAGCGAAACTCGACACCTCGCGCAGCGCGGTCTTCTATGATATGTTCAACGGGTGCACATCCCTGGAATCGCTCGACCTGACCCACATGGACACATCTTCGGCGATATACATGGGATACATGTTGAAGGACTGCCCGAAACTCAAGACGGTAGATGTCTCCTCGTTCGATACCTCAAAATGCCAGGACCTCTCGATTTTCTTCGGCGGCGACAGCGCCCTTACCGAGATAAGGGGCCTGGGGAATTGGGATACCTTCTCCTGCCGATGGATGAATCTGATGTTCAACGGCTGCGGCAGCCTCACGCAGATCTACGGCCTCGAGAACTGGGACGTGCGTTCGGTCGAGACCATGGAGAGCATGTTCGAGCAATGCCAGAAGTTGCAGAGCGTTGATATATCGCACTTCGAGGGAAAGTCTCTCAAATCCGCCAAGGCGATGTTCTTCCACTGCTACAGCCTGACGACGGTAGACGTATCCGAATTGGTCACCGGCACATGCACGGTCATCGGTTGCATGTTCGACGGTTGTACGGGTTTGACTTCGATACAGGGGCTAGACAAATGGGACGTCTCGAATATCAAGGAGTGCCACCAGGCGTTCTACTATTGCTGCAGCTTGCAGAAGATCGACCTGGCCAGCTGGCAGTTTTCACCGTCCGGGACGATACAGGCCATGTTCTACAATTGCAGTTCGCTAAGGGAGTTGGACCTTTCGGGCTTCGATCTGCATGAGGCTGAATCGGGATGGGGCCTCTTCGAGCGGGTTACCCGTCTGCAAAGGATCACGCTGGGACCAGATTGGAAGTGGGTCGACGTTAACGGCTACCTCCCGGCACCGTCCTCCGACAGCATCCCCGGCGCCGACGGCAAATGGTACAGCGTCACCACCGGCAAGGGCTATGTGCCCGCCGACATCCCCGCGGGGAAGGCGGACACCTATGTGGCGTCGCGCGAGCTGCTGCCCAAGGTTGCCTTCGCCGTGTACTCGGCGGACGACGGCAGCCTCGACTTCTACAAGCGCCCGATTGGCGACGCACCAGTAGCGGGTGACTCGTTCGAGGGGAAGGCCGTCACGGACGTATATGCCGGGTTCGAGACCGAGACATACACCGGCCAGTGGCCGAACGACGACTGCCCCTGGTTCGACATAGCCGGCGAGGTCAAGAGCGTCACCGTGGTCGATACCATCAGGCCGAAGAGCATGGCGTGGTGGTTCAACCAGTTCACGGCTTGCACGTCGTTCGACCTCGGGAACGTAGACACGAGCGACTGTGTGTCGTTCCGTCGACTGTTTTCGACATGCACCTCATGCATCTCAATCACCGGTCTCAACAGATGGAATACGGGCAGTGTGACCGACTTGTCGGCGACATTCGATGGGCTCGTGAAACTGAAGACGATACCGGGAATCTCCGGTTGGAACACAAGCATCGTCAATTCCTTCGCCGCGACGTTCTACAATCTGGACAGCCTCGAGCAGCTCGATCTTTCAAACTGGGATGATTCCTCGCTGGTGCCTGTGTTTATCGAGGGCATCGGCGATAGCGATAATATCGTTGGCACTAACAGCGGAAACATGCGTTCCTTCAAGTCGTTCACCGTCGGCGCGAAATGGGGCAGCACGAGCAACCTCGCGAGGCTGATAGAGGCCGCATCCACCAGCACGGTCCCGACTGACGGCAAGTGGTACGCCGCCTCCGACGGTGCCGCCTACGAGTCCGCCGCCATCCCGGGCAACAGGGCGGACACATATTACGCCGTGTCTCCGCTCCAGCAGGCCATCGCCAAGGACGCCGCCGACTGGACCCTCGACGATCAGCAGCTCGTCGCCGAGGACATCGCCGCGAAAGGCGAGGTGTCGCCCGCCTACGCCAAGGCCAAGGCGGCCATGGACGCGGGCACGACGTGGTCGATGCAGCTGACGAATGGCAAGACGCTCATATATCGCATCGTCGGCATCGACCACGACGACCTCGCGAACGGCACGGGCAGGGCCGGGTTGACGTTCGAGGCGACAAACGATGCCCTGGGCAGACAGCGCGTGAACGCCACCGATACCAACGCCGGCGGCTGGGAGAAGTCCGAGCTTCGCGGCCGCCTCAACTCCGGGGACCTCTGGGCATTTCTGCCGGCCGAGGTCCAGTCCAAGGCGAAGGCCGTCACGAAGATGACCGACAACAAGGGCGGCGGCAGCGCCGGTACCGCGTCAGCCACGACCGACAAGGTCTTCCTGCTCAGCTCGACCGAGGTCTGGGGCGATCTCAATGGAGACGGCTCCCAGTACGAGTATTATGCTTCCAAGGGCGTGACGAAGTCGCACTATTCCGGAGCTTCGTCGAGCTATAATCGTTGGACTCGCTCCGTACGCCCAAACAGCTCCATGAACTTCCTTTATGTCAATAACAACGGTGACTGGTACTACATTAACGCTGCACACACCTACTACGTGTTTCCCGCTTGGTGTTTCTAAATCCATATTCGTCTAGTAATAAGCCCGCGCGACCTCGCGCGGGCTTATCTTTTGAGAATTGCGAGAGCGCCAATTGAGCAATCTAGAACATTTCTATAACCGTTCTAGATGAGGACCCTCCGTTAATCGTTGGTTTCCTTTCCGACTCCAACCAAGCCCCGTTCGCGGAGCACGCGGTGCAGGGTCGATTTCGAGATTCCCGTGGCGGCGCAGATGTCGGGGACAGGCGTCTCGCGGGCGAGATAGAGCTTCACGGCCGCATCGGCCTTGACGTCCGCAATGCGCGGGCGGCCACCGACGCTAGGAACTTCGACGAAGCCTATCCAAGGCAAGACACGCACGATCTTCGGACCGTGCGTGTCTTTTTGCAAGCGCTATCTGGCAGAATTCGTCTTACTTACCGACCGCCGAGCGGAGCGCCAACAGGTCATCCCTGATCTCATCGAGCAGCTTCCTGCACTTGAGCTCCGCGGCCTCCATCGGGCTGACGTATCCATCCTCATGCGGGTCGAAGATCATGTCCGGGTCTGGCAGCCATTTGCCGTCGTCCTCGCCGAAGGCGGTCTCGGTCATGATGTCGCAGAGGCCCAGGAGCCTGACGAAGATATCGCTCTCCCCGACATATGGGGTCGCGCGTCGGCACGCGCGGAGGTACACGTCGAGCGACTGGAGGAACAGGTCCTCGGTCCCGATCTCCCAGGGAGGACGGGACTTATCGTCTTCCGGGTTCACCTTGATGTCGTGCAGAATCGAGTCCGGCACGCAACGCAGGTCTGTAGTCGGCCAGACGAAATGATCGGTCTCCTCGCACAGGTCGAGGAAGTTCTCGAGGTCGCTCGGAGCGTGCGTCCCGCGCCGCCAGTCCTTGATCGATGAGATCGAGACGTGTATCGCGCCCGCGAGCTCCCGCATCCTGGCGGCGCCTTTGGCGCCGTGTCCTAGCAACGAATCGAACACGGCGGGGGAGAACGCGAACGTCCCGTCGCCAATCCTGTAGGTGTCTTTCCGCATTGCGGCATCTCTCTTTCTCAATCCTTGCCGACAATGTTATCTGTGGCGCGGCCGTCTACGGAGACGAACCTGGACGGACCTCTACCCGTCCGGCTTCACGGAGAACCACAGGCCGTCGTCGCAGATCAGCCCGCGCGCGACGCATCGACCGCCGACGTCCACTAGGACGCCGGTCACGGTGGCGTCCGCCTTGCCGAACATGCTGGGGCAGGGCAGCGTCGCGCCGACCCTGGCGATCTCGAAGCGCCGCCCGTCGCACACGATTGCCCTCGGGGTGTTGAGTCCGCACTTTCGGTCGGTCTCGACCGCTATGGGGACGACCTTGGCGTCGAACCTGCTGCATCCGCCCACGTGCCGGACCTCCCTCCCGCTCGGTATCGCGCGCCACGCGCGCGATACCCCCGCCGTCTCCCACCCTGGATACCGCCCTGCGATCCCAACGGGGAGGGCATCCGGGGCGGTACCGCCCGCGCTGCGGTCTCACCGCGCAGCAGGCGGCCTATGGCCATGTCTATTTGGCCGATCCGATGCGGTCGCCGTTCCTGTAGTCGGAATAGGCACGCTCCCAAGCGTCCTGCACGCGGCGGGAGTCGTGGATCTTACAGAAGATACCCGTCTTGGGCGAGCCGTCGCGCAGCATGAACGTGATGAAGCAGAAGTCGCCGATATCGGGCTCCTCGTCCATCATCATGACGCCGCAGGTGTCCAGCACCTCGCGGTTGTCCTCCTGCGACCCGCCGAGGATATCGATCGTGCAGGTGGCCGTATCCGACGGCCCGACGAGGCCGTCTGGCACCGCCGGCAGCGTATCGAGGGTGAGCCCGTCGATCTCCCCGAGAAGGCGCGTCTCGAACGCAGCGCTTGCCGCGCGCAGGCGTCCAAGCGCGTCCGCGTAGGCAATCGACGAGACGAGGCGTTCGAGCTCTCTGGCGACAGCCTCGGCGCTGTCCGTATATCCCTGCGGGTCCTTTTCCATGAGCGCGTCGGCGAGCATGGCGACGGCCGCCTCGGCGACCCTGCCGGACTTGCCCATGTCGTCGGCGCACTCGCCGGCGAGCGCCGACAGCGCGCTCGAGTAGAAGGGGATGTCGCTGCGGCGTCCGAACCTCTCGGCCACGCGCCCGCAGGACTCCCTCCATCGTTCCATCAGCGCGAGCCTCAGGTTCGCCGTCTCATCGTGCTCGATGGGCGACACCGTGTCGTGATCCGTAGCCATGTCCATATCCTTCCGTTTCCGTTCCATCCCGCTCCCACGGCTTCCCTAGAGAGCCGTTTACCCCGAATCGCCCCCGCTCATGCCCGCTAAATTGAGATCGGGGAGGAAGGCCGCCTGTCCGTATCTTCCCGTCCGCATCGGAATCGGCTGTTTCCGATGCGCCCGAACGGGGTATCAACTGGTAATACCGAATGAACGACTTGGGCAAGGAGCAGCCATGTATACGGACGATGACGAGATCGGGCGCGCCGTCGCTGCCGATCTGGAGGAATGCTGGCAGGGCGAGGGCTGGTACCGAATCTGCTTCACCGACGGGATGGGATCGTATCCGGCCACATGGTATGGAACCGAAGCGGACCTTGCCGACGACCTTCGCGGTGCCTACGGGGATGCCGGCGAGATCCATCTGCCCTACGCCGAAATCTCTGTGATCGATCAGGCGGTCGAGAAGGTCTGGCAGGGCGAGGGATGGTATCGGGTGACGGGCGGCGACGGCGAGAAATGGGAGCCGGACTTCTACGTTACACGCGAATGCCTAGTCGCCGCACTGCGCGACGCCTACGACGAGGCATCCTTCAGCGGCGCCATATGCGTCCCACGTGTAGAGCCGGCCCCGGACCCTAACCGGCGCCGAACGCACGCCTTCTGAACCGCCCCGTGATTCAAACTGGGCGAGAACCGAACCGGAGGAATCGCTACGCGTTTCCCACAACCGGCTGCCTACGGGACGTATGGGGTCCCTCCGGTCATCCGGCCATGGAAAACGCCGGGCTCCGGTGCCAGCCCAATACATAGCCGCACAAACGCACATCTATGCGCTTACGCATCTGAGCATCTAGGTACATACATGGCGACGAAGGCGGGGGGATCGGCCCCCCGTCGGAACCGAAAGGATAGAAGCCAATGAGCATCAACCGAGTCAACATCACCGGAAACCTCACCCGCGATCCCGAGCTCCGCGCCACCGCGGCCGGCACCCAGGTGCTCTCGTTCGGCATCGCCGTCAACGATCGCCGAAAGAACCCGCAGACCGGCGAGTGGGAGGACTATCCCAATTACATCGACTGTACCATGTTCGGCACCCGCGCCGAGGCTGTCGGCCGCTATATCTCCAAGGGGAGCAAGGTCGCGATCGAGGGCAAGCTGCGCTATAGCTCCTGGGAGCGCGACGGCCAGAAGCGCAGCAAGCTCGAGGTCATCGTCGACGAGATCGAGTTCATGAACTCCCGCCCTGCCGCGTCTCCTGCTGCCGCGGTTGATGGTGGGCAGCAGTATGCGGTCCCCGAGGCTCCCGCCGTCGAGGTTGCGGACGAGGACATCCCGTTCTAGCCGACCCGTACAACCCCATACTCAAGTGATCGCCCCACCGGAGACGGCGGGGCTTTTTCATGCCGTAGCCCGTCTCCACACGTTTCCCACACCCGGCTGCCTATGGGACGGATGGGGTCCCGCCGGTCATCCGGCCATGGAAATCGCAGGCCAGGGGCCTGCCGACCGGTGTCCGGGCGGCCCGCTGGGCAAATTATCGAATTACGCAGACGCATACGTGCGCATTTACGTGTTTGTGCGTTTACGCATGTGCGCATCTGGGTACATACATACCAGCGGCAAGGGAGGCCGCGACCGCGTCGGCGCGGGATCGCCGAATATCGGAAGGAGGCCGTCATGGCCGGTTGCAAGAGGGAAGTAATGGAGCCGAGCGGAAGGGAGAAGGTCGCCGCCGCCGCCGCGCTGGTCGCGGGGCTCGTCGGGATGTGGTTCATGCTCGCATACAGCTATGTCTACATCAACTGCGCCGTGTTCCCGGTGGCGGGCGCGCTCATCGCGTACGCCTACGACGTGGCGGAGAGGACGGTGGCGGCACGGAAGGAGTGCTGCCGCAAGGTCGAAACGCGCCGCGCGTATCGCGCCGCGAGGGCGTCGGAATACGGCGCATAGCGGCGCCGGCGGGCAAGAATAAGTAAACGCGCATCCGCACAGGTATGCAGATGTGCGTTTACGCATCCGCATAACTGGGTACATATATGGCAGCGGCAGGGCCCTAGCGCCCTGCCGTCGGCGGATGCGGGACCGGTAGCGACTCGCCGGCCCCGTGCCCGCCGCCGGCAGGCGGCAGATATCCGAGAAGGCCGCCCGGAAATCGGGCGGCACCCGTAGAAGGGAAACACATGAAGACAATCGTTTTGGTCAACCAAAAGGGCGGCGTCGGCAAGACGACGTTCGCCGACGAGATCGCCTGGGGCCTCGAGCGCCGCGGGCGTGAGGTCGGCTTCATCAACCTCGACCCGCAGGGCGGCGCGAGTCACGAGCAGAAGACCGTCGAGGGCGAGAAGGCCGTCACCGTCGTCGACACCCCGGGCTATCTGAACGACAAGCTCGGCGGCTGCGTGGAGGTCGCCGACATCGCGATCGTCCCCGTCGAGCCCAGCCAGCGCGGCCTTCGCGCGATGAAGCGCACGATCCAGCTCATCACGGGCGTCAACCCCGAGCTCGAGATCGGCCTGATCGTGAACCGCTATTCCGACAAGCGAATCATCGACCGCAGCTTTACCGACTTCCTCACCGCCGACGACCTGCCCATCCTGGGCTGCGTGCCGACCGCCGAGGCGTTCAAGCGCGGCGCGTCGTTCAACCGACCGGTGTCCGAGGTGCAGCCGGGCGGCCGCGCGGCGGACGCGATCGAGGGGATTCTGGACAAGGTGGAGGCGATGCTGTAATGGCGAGGACTAAGAAGGCGGACTCCGCCATCAACAGCTTTTTCACTGACACCTCCAAGGAGATGGTCGAGCGCCAGGAGACGATCGTCGAGAAGGTCGTGAACCCCGACTCCGAGCCGGCAGCTGAGAAAAAGGCGGCGGCCTCTGAGGGTCCGACGCACCGCCTGAGCGTGATCGTCCCCGACGACCTCTACTGGCAGCTCAAGGAGTACCTGGTGGAGCACCGCCGCGAGGGCTACCGCAGTGCGAGCGACCTCATGCGCTCGCTGCTCGAGGAGCATCTGCGCAAGGACCGCTAGGCCGGTCGGAACGCCATCGAATAGAAGGGAAAACGGAAATGACAGCATTCGAGTACAGCGCCCAGGGCTACCGCGTCGCGCCCTATATCGCGGATCTCGGCAAGAAGGAGGCCTAGATGGATGCCGATGCCGGGCGCGTCCGCACCGCCCTGCGACTCCAGGCCGTCGCGGCCCGCGTCCACCACATGGACTGTGCGGGTTTCGCCGAGGAGGTGTGCGATGCCGTGGACGTCGCCGGACGTCTGGGCTATCTGGGTTGCTTGCACGCGGTTGTGAGGCTCGCGGCGGCCCGCGAGGCGATGCCGGACGCCGACGGGATGACGTGCGGCGAGCTAGGCTGTCTCGCCGGCCTCCGCCGCCAGGCGCGCGCCACCGACACGCTGGATGCCGACAGCTTCACCGCCCGCATCCTCGCTGCCCTGGATATCAAGGGGTGGTCGGATCGATCTTCCTACCAAATCGCGGCGATGCGCCTGGCCGACCTGATTGCCCCGGTCTCGCTGATGGCGTCCCCGGAGCGCACGGAGCGCGGAGACCGCGCCCTGTATTCCTACACCTGCGGGCGATGCGGCGCACGCGTGACCGTATCGGTGTGCACGCGTTGCCCGTCCTGCGGCGCCCCCATGGTCGCCGCAGGACATGGCGCTCCGGTGATGAAAGGGGCGATCCATGTCGACTCGTAAGCTGATAAAGGGCGACCGCTACCGCGCCGGGCTGTGGAAGCTGGAGGAGCGCTGCTATGAGGCGCACGTCCGCATGCCGAACGCCAAGTTCATGATCAGAACGTACCGCTGTACGCAAGGCGAGGCGGTCGCGAAGTTCGATTCGTGGGTGGAGGCGGAAGGCCTCGACCTCGCTGAGGATGGGGCCAGGGAAGCCTGCGAGGGCAGCATCGACGACGGTATGGGGACTGCGAGGCGCCCGTTAAACCGCGAGGAGCGCCGTGCGATGGAACGCCGCGACCGAAAGATAAAGAAGCGCCAGGTGCGAAAGGCGGCATGGGAGGCCGATGCCGCGCGACAGTCACAGGATATGGGGAAGGAAGAGACGGAAATGCAGAAGGTATCGAAAACGGACGGGCAGAAGACGGCGGCCGCGGGGACAAAGGCTCCGGAGACGGAGCCGGCCAGGTGCTACACGCTCATGTGCACGGGCGATCTGGGGACGGCCCCGGTGATGGTATTCCGCAACGAGGGCGACGCGAACGACATGATGCGCGCCCTGGAGCAGGTCGCGAAGGTGACGTCGCCCGATACCGTCTACGACGTTATGGAGGCTCCGTTCAAGGAGGCCATTTGAAGGGTGCTGAGGGGCCGGGGAGTGCAGGCCGCACAGCTGCCCGAACCTGCCGCCGTCCCAGTCCAGCGCCCCGCGTCTCCCGCCCTGGCTCCCGCACTGAGAACCATATCGGGAGAGACACCGCACTACCGCGCGCGCTTCGAGGTCGCAGCGGCCGACGGCGCGGACGCGGCCGAGGCCGTGAAGGAGATCGTCATGGGCTGGCTGCACGCCAAGGGCCTGGACGTACCGGAGGGCGCCGCGGACATCGCGGTGCCCGCGGGCTGGACGGCCGCCGACGAGCCCGACGCCGCCAAGGCCGTCCGCTTTCTCGGCCTATCCGGCGCGCAAGGCGCGGCATGGGCGGTCGAGGCCGATGAGCTCGACGGCGAGTTCTCGCGCCGCCGCTGGCACACGAGGATCGGCCTCGCACCCGCCGGAGACGGCGGGTGCATCCTCAACGTGCAGGTATCGCACTACGCCGTCAACGGCTTTTTCGGATACCAGCGCAACCCGCTGCCGTCCGTGCCGCGCGTCGTGCGCGATATCCTTGCGAACGGAAAGCTAGACGTGAGGATCGGCGCGTCGCGTGTGAGCGTCGAGGAGATATACCTTGACGCGGACACGCTAAAGCGCGATTTCATGTCGAGCCTGACCGATCGCGCGCGCTGCCTGCCGATCGTCCTCATGACGACCGACGACGACGGCAAGACCCCCGTATGGGATGCGACCGAGCTCGCATCGAAGCTCGTGGGCATGGCCACCGTGTACGTCATCGACATGCGCGACGGCGCGTTGGTGCAGGCGTTCCGCGACCTGCTGCCCGACCGGACACCGGCCGGGCGCTACAGGATCGGGCGCAGCGCGGTCATGGTATACCGTCCGGGCATCGACCTGTCGGGCGAGGAATCTCTATCGGCCTGCACGCTCTTCACGCGCCACAGGATCGAGCGCTATGCCGCGGGCGGGCGCGACGGTTTCATCAACGTGCTCATGCAGGGCCTCGGCCGCGGCATCGACGCCCGACCGGGCGACGTCGCCGGAATCGGCGACGTGCTGTGGCTGCGCAGCCGAGTCGAGAGCGAGCGGCAGGG
>OLNK01001553.1_pt1 | contig 16766 bp, 15 predicted proteins | sample 1672791 | NCBI WGS metagenome assembly OLNK01 (sample SAMEA3136724, study PRJEB25190) | human gut metagenome | biome: human gut; feature: human-associated habitat; material: faeces | place: Austria | collected 2013 | reverse complement strand
TGTGGAGGCATATGCCGCATACGATTCCGCTTTGGTTTATAAGGAAAACAATATACGTTTCGTCGGTATCGCGCACGCCGGCGAACGAGGTATCGCCCGAGATGTCGACAAGCGTGGTTTCGCTTCGGTCGCCAGCTTCCCCAAGCCCCATGAACCCTTCGGATACCACTTCGAGCCCGCAAAACACCCCACGCAGCTCATCGGCTATAAGCGCACGGAACGTTTCCGCATGCGATGGATCGACGATGCGGAAAGCGCATAGCAGCACGGCGACCACATGGTCTGCGCGTTTGAGGGGCAAAGCGCAAAAGCTGCGCAGGTCCTCGGCGAAGACGATGGGGTAAGACGAGTATTCACGGGGGTCCATTTCCGAGTCGATGTCGGTGAACAGCATGGGCTTGCCGGTTTTCAGCACGATGCCGCCGATGCCGTGCCCGGGCGCTAGCGAGATGCGACGGTGTCGATTGCTGGTTTCGCCTGCGCTGTAGAGCCATGTAAGCGGCGCACCTGGAAATGCGGTGATGCCCATCGACACGAAGTCGAAGCGGAAGCGCTTACGCAGTGCGTCGACCGCTTGCTGGAACGCGGCGTTCTTGCCTGAGATCGTTGCCTGGTCGAAGTTCGATGCCCCCATGATGTCCCCTTCCATGACCAAAAGCATCTTAAACGCTTCTGCGCCTTTCGCGCAGAGGCAACCAAATAACAATAGCAGGTTGGAAGCGGCATCGACGAAATCATAGGGTTTTGCCCGTCTGTTTGGGGGAGGGTTCGCTACTGCGCGCGCATCAAGCGCATGGGCATGCGCGATGCGTGTACCGTTGGATGCGGAGAGAAGCGCCTGCAAGAAGGGAGGAAGATGGAGATGATGAAGGCAAAAGGGAGCAAGGCGATCGTTTGGACTACCGCTTTGTGCGCATTCGGCCTGGTAGTTGGTCTTTCGGCTTGTGCGCCGAATGCCGACAAGGCAGGACGTGCCGATCAGAAGGCAACCGACAAGCCGGTCGCGCAACAAGTCGAGCAGACGCCCGATGCCGATGAGTATGGCGTGGTGCATGCTGATCAATGGGCCGGCGATTATCCATATCAGTATCGAACCTATAAGCAAAACGACGCTAACGGCACCGAGGGCAAGCACGATTACCTGCAGCTGTATCCTGCGCTGAACACCATGTACAAGGGATATGCCTTTGCGCTTGGCTACGATGAGGCGCATGGCCATACGCACGCGCTCGATTCGGTGAAGGAAACGCCGCGTACGCAGAAAAAGGAGCAGCTCGCCAACTGCATCTCGTGCAAGACCCCGCAATATACCGCGTTGGTGAATGCGGAGGGCGATACGGCATATCAAGGCAAATTCAACGACATGATCGATCAGTTCGACGAGCCCATCAGCTGCTACAACTGCCACGAGAACGACCCCACCCAATTGATCGTGGGCAACAAGTTCTTCGTGAGGGCGCTCGGCGACGACGTGGACAACGAGAAGAAGGCGCCGTTGGCCAGCCAAACGTGCGGCCAGTGCCACAACGAGTATTATTTCGATCCGACCACGAAGGCGACGACGAACCCCTACACCGGCACCGATCAGATGACGCCCGATGCCATCCTTGCTTATTACGATGATATGAACTTCTCCGACTGGAATCATGCCGACACCATGGCGCCGATGATCAAGGTGCAGCATCCGGAGTTCGAAACCATCTACGGCGGGGAATCCACCACCATGGCGCGCATCGGATACACCTGCTCAGATTGCCATATGGGCACCGAAGTAGCCGAGGACGGCACTGCATACACGTCTCATGATTGGATCAGCCCGCTTGAGAACGAGGATATGCTGGCGAATGACTGCAACAACTGCCATGCCGACCTGAAGAGCGAAGTTGCGGCTACGCAGGCTAAGGAAGAGCAGCGCGTCACCTCGATCAGCGAGAAGATCGAGGATATGACGAACAAGATCGCCGACAAGTACGCTGACGAGATCGCCGCGATCAAAGCCGCCAAGGACGCCGGCAGCAAGCAGGCTCCTTCCGATGAGCTTGCCGCCCTGTGGAAACTGCAGCGCAACGCGCAGTTCTACTGGGATTTCGTGATGGTCGAGAACAGCGAGGGCGCTCACAACCCCGATTTGACGTTCGAAACCCTGGACAAGGCCGAAGCGGCGGCCGACCAGGCATTGTCCATGCTTGGATAAAGCGTAGGCGGCATTCTCTCCAAAGCTCCCGAGCAAAAGCGCGCTGCGCGCTCGGGGGCAACCGCTAGCATATTCCGATTCTTTTCCGGAAAGGGGGTTCAAAGATATGAGCGAGCAAAACGGGACCGGAAAGCCTCGCGGGAAAAGCCGCAAATGGCCGATCACCGTAGCTGTGGTGGCGGTGGTTGCGGCAGTTGCCGGCGGTGGCTTTTGGGTTTGGCATGAGCAGCCCAGCTTTTGCAACGCCATTTGCCATACGCCCATGGATCCATATCTTGCCGCGTTCGAGCAGGAGCCGGGCGTACGGGGCGTTGACAAGTGGGGGAATACGGTGGAGAACACCGATTCCATGTTGGCCGTGGTGCATGCGGTGCCGAAAGAGGAAGGCGGTGCTGATGCGAACTGCCTGAGTTGCCACAAACCCACCATGTCGCAGCAGCTGACCGAGGTGAGCGAGTGGGCCACCGGCAACATGCCGCTGTACGCCAACGACACCTATGGGTTGGTGCTTGGGGAACGCGATACCGAACAGCTCGGCGAGTGGCTGAGCCAGGACGGCGATGCGTTCTGCTTGAACTCGGCGTGCCATAACATCACGCGCCAGGACCTGGCGAAGGCGACGGCGCAGTACGGCGAGCGCAACCCGCATATGGCTATGCATGGGCAGCAGTTTGACTGCGGAGATTGCCATAAGGCGCATCGTGCGTCGGTGAACGCGTGCAGCCGATGCCATGATGATGCGCCCATCCCTGATGGGTGGTTGACGTACGATCAAGCTCAAGAAGTGGCGAACCGCGCATAATCGCGCATTCGTAAAAAAGGCTTTGGCTCAAGCCACCGCCCCTTTTTTGGGCCAGCCGCTTCGCTTTCGACGGAGCGGGAGCGCGCATGGGATTCAAGACGGGTTTTCGCTTAGATATGCAGTCGAGGCCCATGCGGCGGATCTGATCGTGAACGATATCGCCGCGGTGGGAAAGCCCGCGCGTCACTGCTTCAAGGGCCGCAGCTGCGCGAGGGTGCTCAAGCGCTCGGCCTCCTCGCGTTGCTGCAGGTCGGCCATCACCACATGGCCGGCCATGGCGATATCGCGGCACTTCTCGGGGGCAAGGCGGCTCCACAGGTACTGCGTGGCGATGCGGTCAACGCTCGCGAGCACAACATCCTGCATATGGCGCCCCTCGTCGGTGCAGGCCACGTACACCGCCTTGCGATCGTCGGGCGCGCTCATGCGCTCGACCCAGCCGCGCTCTGCAAGTCGGTCGGTTGCACGTACGGCGGTGGCGCTTGTGAGCTTCAGCTGCCGCGCCAGGTCAACGATGCGCATGGGGTAGCCCACCTCGCCCAGGCGCTGCAGCACGCGACATTCGCTGAAGGTGGCCCCGTCGCATGACTCTTCCAAGGCTTTCTCTATGCGCTTGCGCAGCACCTCGAAGGAAGCCAGGGCGCGGGAGGCGAAGAATTTGCGCGACATCTCGCGGGACAGCGGCGGCTCGATGGTGGCGCCGGCCATGACGGCGGCCTCGCAGATTGCGCGGAACGGCGCGGTTTGGGTGGGGAAGATGCGGTAGAGCTGGGCGATGATGGCGGGGTTGGCCTGTTCGATGTGCTTGATGCCGGCTTCGAGCACGCGCACGCGGCTTCCTCGTTTCCCGGGCGTGTGGATGCGCTCGACGAAGCCGGCGTCCTCCAGCGTGTTGACCGCATGGGTGATCACGTTGGGCTTCAGGTCCAATATGATGCCCAGATTTTTCTGCCCGATGGGCTCGGGCTCGGCGGCGGCAAGCTTCACGAGCACGCGATACTGCGTGCAGTTCAGGCAGCTTGCTTCGCGAAGGCCTTCCTTCAGGCCCTCATGGGCAAGCTCGAACGCCACGAAAAACGTTGAATCCAGAAGATACTTCCCGGGTTTGCGGTATTCGGTCGAGGTATCGCTCATGACGGCCTTTCATGTCATTAAATCGTTGCACTGATGAATCATAATACTTCTTTCTCCCCGTCTGTGGCTTATTCGATTCATGCCCGCGTCAACCTTTCCACAATTCGAGGCCATGATGCTCGTCTGCCGCCGAGTTTGCCGCCCTGCGCCGCGCGACCCCCTGACGCGGTATACTGGCGACATGCCTGAAACCTAAGGTCGGGAGGGTAGCCATGAACATCGTTCACCGCGAGGACCAGCAACTGCGCGAGCATGCGCTCTTGAGCGCGGATGCGGCCAAGTCCGACGAATCCGAGGGCCGTGCGCGCTCGGGCGAGCCGGATTTCCTGCGAACCGAATTCCAGCGCGATCGCGATAAGATCCTGCATTGCAAGAGCTTCCGCCGCTTGTCGCACAAAACCCAGGTGTTCCTGGCCGCCGAAGGCGATCATTTCCGCACGCGGCTTACCCATACCCTTGAGGTTGCGCAGATAGCGCGCACCATAGCCCGCGCGCTCGGGCTCAACGAGGACCTGGCGGAGGCCATCTCGCTCGGCCATGACCTGGGGCATACCCCCTTCGGCCATACGGGCGAGGCCGCCTTGGCGGGATGCCTGGCCCGCCATCGCGGCATCGATGTGGCGTCCGCCCAGGTAGCCGCCCAGTATCGGCATAACGAGCAGAGCCTGCGCGTGGTGGAGCGCATCGAGAACGACGGGCGGGGGCTCAACCTTACCGCCGAGGTGCGCGACGGCATCCTGCACCACACCGGCGCCATCCACGCGGAAAAGCTCGAGGGCCGCATCGTGGCCACCGCCGATCGCATCGCCTACGTCAACCACGACATCGACGACGCCATCCGCGCCGGCCTGCTCACCGAGGACGCGCTGCCGGCAAGCACACACGAGGTGCTCGGTCCCGATCATTCCAGCCGCATCGAGCTTCTAGTGCGCGATATGGTGCAAACTTCGGCGGCCCTCGATGACATCGCGCTATCGGAGCCGGTGTGGGATGCCATGAGCGAGCTGCGCAGCTTTCTGTTCGCCAACGTTTACACCGCACCGCAGGTGCTTGCGGAGGTCAACAAGGCAAAGTACCTGGTCTCGCAGCTGTTCGACTATTACGTTGACAACATCGATGAGGTTCCCGAGGAATACCGCGCCATCGCGGAGGGCGACCGCCTGCAGGCCGTCACCGACTACATCGCCGGCATGACCGACCGGTATGCCACGGCTACCTTCAAGCGCCTGTTCGTGCCGCGGGATTTCATGAGGTAGCGCTACGGCGCATAGCGGGGGAGGCAGGGCTTGGGCGCCGCATCCCGTTTGCGTGAGGTTCGTGCGGCTGGCTGCTCGAGTCCTCGCAGGAGACGGCGCGCCGCTCGCTGGGTTTGCCGACCCCTCTCGCGCGTGAAAAGCAAGCCCTGTTTTCCTGATTCCGTTAGGGCTATAATCATGCGGCTATGATACAGAGAAGCGACATACAACCGGCGGTGCAGGCGGCCATCCCCATCATGCTGGGCTACGTGGCCATCGGCATCCCCTGCGGCATATTGGAAGACTCCATCGGCATGAACGCCTTGCAGGTGTTCTTCCTTTCGTGCATGTTCTATTCCGGAGCGGGTCAGTTCATGATCCCCAACATGTGGCTGGCGGGAAGCCCCCTGGCCTCCATCATCGCCAGCGTGTCGCTCGTGAACACGCGTCAGATGCTGTATTCGGCGTCTTTCGCGCCCATGTGCGCCAATGAGCGCAAACGGCTTTCGTTTTTGTTCTCCGCCACGGTCACCGACGAAAGCTTCGGCGTGAACATGGCGAACTTCGCCACGGGAACGTGGAACGTGCCGCGCGCCACCATCGTCAACATCTGCTCGTGCACCTCCTGGACGCTGTCCAACGTGGCAGGCGTCCTCATCGGAGGTGCGCTCGGCATCCCGCTCGCCATCGCCAGCTTCGCCATGACCAGCATCTTCATCTGCCTGCTGGTCACGCAGAAGATCACGTTCGAGAACGTGGTCGCCGCCGTGGTGGCCATCGTGGGCGTGTTCACGTGCAAGGCCGTGGGCCTGGCCGGCCCCGCCATCCTGGTCGGCGCCATCTTGGGCGTGGTCGCCGCCATGCTCGTCTCGCAAGTGCGCCGTCAGCGCAGGGCCGAGGACGCCGCGCTCGAGGAGAAGATCGCGAAGGCCGCCGGGAAAGGGGATGATGCGCGATGAGCATGCACGACTTCTTCGTCGTCTTCGCCACATGCCTGGTCACCATGCTGCTGTGCCGTTGCCTGCCGCTGTTCGTGCTGAAGGGCCGCCAGCTGCCCGAGGGCCTGGCTCGCGCGCTCGGGTTCATCCCGCCTGCGGCGTTCGCCGCGCTTGTGGCCAACGACCTGCTCTCGCCCGGCATGTTCGATGCGGGCGTGTGGCCCGCCGCCATGCCGCTTGTCGCTGCAGCGGTGGTGGTCGTGGTCGCGCGCAAGACCAAGTCGTTGTTGTGGTGCGCCCTTGCCGGTTGCGCCAGCTATGCGCTGCTGGCGTTCTGCTTCGCCCCGGGCGCAGTGTAAGGCGGGGCATTCCCGGATTGCCGGGTGGGCGCCTGTTTCCCTCTGCGGCGCTTTCCCTCTTTCGGATGGCGTCTCTTTTCTAGTAGGGCGCGCTCCGACTTCTGCCATAAGCGTCGGTCGGTTCGATGGCAAAATCGAAGCGTTCGGATGAGCTTGCGAATCAACTGAGAAGCCGCTCCTTGACCTCGGTTGCGGAAATTAGTTGGCAAAACGCCCTTGTTTTGCCTGGTTTGATATAATCCCGCATCGTATATGTGCTAATGGGGACCGTAAGCGTTCGCACTGGCGAAGCGGCCGAAGCGCCGATCGAAGGAAAGAATGGGGACATTATGAGCGAACTGCTTTCGCAGCTGATCACGCCTGAGATCCAAGCGGCGTTTTCCGTCGTGGTCGTGCTGCTTGCCATCTTGTACATCCTGTCCATCGTGTGGGTTGCCCGCGATGCGTATATGCGCGGCACCTATTGGTATGTGTGGGGCATCGTCGCCCTCGTCCCGCTCGTCGGCGTCGTGGCGTACTGCCTGCTGCGTCCGCCCCTTCTGCAGATCGACCGTGACGAGCAGGAGCTCGAGGTGGCCCTCAAGCAGCGCCAGCTCATGCACTACGGCGAATGCGCCAACTGCGGTTACCCCGTTGAGTCGGATTACGTCCTGTGCCCGAACTGCCATCAGCGCTTGAAGAACCTGTGCGGCCATTGCGGCCATGCCCTTGAGCCGGCATGGACGGTGTGCCCGTACTGCGCAAGCCCGGTCAGCGGCCAGCGCCAGGCGGCTCGTCGCGCCCCGCAGCCTCAGGCCGCCCCGCGTCAGCAGCGCCCGCAGCGTCCGGCGCGTCCCGAGGAATAGGCTGAACCCTTGTCGTACGCACGAGCCGTCCGATCGGACGGCTCGTTTTGCTTTTCGGCGCGCATGGTCGTTGCCTTTGCGGGCATGCCGTGGATGCCGCGCAGGCGGCGCATGAAACTCCTATGCATGCGGCGGACCTTCATTTGGGATTCGCCGGTCTATGCGCTAGCATGGAGTGCGTCTGCATGCTATCTTTCTATAATCCCGTAAAACCGATGCGCAGGCGGTATGCACCTGCCCGGCTGAAGAAAGGAACGTATCATGGAAATCGTTTTGCCCGACGGCTCGAAGAAAACGCTGGACGCCGGGGCAACCGTCGCCGATGTGGCGGCTTCCATCGGCGCGGGCCTTGCGAAGGCCGCGCTTGCCGGTAAGATCGACGGCAAGCTCGTCGACCTGACCACCCCCGTCCACGATGGCGCCGCCGTCGAGATTATCACGGCGAAAAGCCCCGAGGCGCTGCACATCCTGCGCCATTCCTGCGCCCATATCATGGCCGAGGCCGTGCAGGAGCTGTTCCCCGGCACGCAGATCGCCTTCGGTCCTGCAACCGATGACGGCTACTTCTACGACTTCCTGCTGCCCGAGAACATCTCCTCCGACGACTTCGGCGCCATCGAGAAGAAGATGCAGCAGATCATCAAGGCTAACGAGCCTTTCGTCCGCGAGGTGGTCACCATTGACCAGGCGAAGGAGATCTTCGCCGACCAGCGCTTCAAGCTCGAGCACATCGACGACCTCGCCGACGAGCAGATCACCATCTACCGTCACGGCTCCTTCGTCGACCTGTGCTCCGGCCCGCACATCCCGTCTGCCGGCAAGATCGGCGCCATCAAGCTCATGAAGCTGGCAGGCGCCTATTGGCGTGCCGACGCAAGCCGCGAGCAGCTGCAGCGCCTCTACGGCACGGCGTTTTTCAAGAAGGCCGAGCTTGACGAGTATCTGCACAACCTCGAAGAGGCCGAGAAGCGCGATCATCGCAAGATCGGCCGCGAAATGGACCTGTTCATGATGCGCGAGGAGGCTCCGGGCTTCCCGTTCTTCCTGCCCAACGGCATGGTGCTCAAGAACACGCTGCTCGACTACTGGCGCGAGATCCATCGCAAGGCCGGCTACGTCGAGATCTCCACGCCCATGATCATGAACAAGCAGCTGTGGATGACCTCGGGCCACTGGGACCATTACAAGGACAACATGTACTCCACCGTCATCGACGATGAAGAGTATTGCATCAAGCCGATGAACTGCCCCGGCGGCGTGCTCGTGTACGCCTCCCAGCCGCGCAGCTATCGCGACCTGCCCATCCGCGCCGGCGAGATCGGCACGGTGCACCGCCACGAGATGCGCGGCGCCCTGCACGGCCTGTTCCGCGTGCGCTGCTTTAACCAGGACGACGCCCACCTGTTTGTGCGTCCCGACCAGCTGACCGACGAGATCGTGGGCGTGGTCAACCTCATCGACTCCGTGTATCAGAAGTTTGGCTTTAAGTACCACGTTGAGCTTTCCACCCGCCCCGTGGACTCCATGGGTTCGGACGAGGACTGGGCTCGCGCCGAGGAGGGCCTGCGCACCGCTCTGGACAAGCTGGGCATGGACTACGAGGTCAACGAGGGCGACGGCGCCTTCTACGGCCCCAAGATCGACTTCCACCTGGAGGACTCGCTCGGCCGTACCTGGCAGTGCGGTACCGTCCAGCTCGACTTCCAGATGCCGCTCAACTTTGATCTGGAGTACGTGGACGCCGACGGCACCAAGAAGCGTCCCATCATGCTGCATCGCGTGTGCTTCGGCTCCGTCGAGCGCTTTATCGGCATCCTCATCGAGCACTACGCGGGCAAGTTCCCCGTGTGGCTGGCTCCCACGCAGGTCAAGGTCCTGTGCGTGTCCGAGAAGTCCCGCGATTACGCGCATCAGGTCGCGGCTCAGCTTGAGGACGCGGGCATCCGCGTGGCAGTGGACGATCGCGACGCGAAGATCGGCTACAAGATCCGTGAGGCCCGCAGCATCGACCGCGTGCCCTATATGATCGTCGTCGGCGAGAAGGAGGCCGAGGAGGGCAACATCGCTGTGCGCGATCGCTCCAACGAGACGCATCCGTTCGAGACGGCCGACTTCATCGCAAAGGTGTGCGAGGAGATCCGCACCCGCGCATAATGCGGCATAGCGGCAGCGCCGTCTGCCCAGCATGTTAGATCGCAGCCCCGCAAGGTTTGCTTTGCGGGGCTGTTCAGGTATATGGCGCGGAAGCCGTTTCGCGCACGAAAGGGGAAGGGATGCGCTCGGCTGCTTCCAGATTGCATAAAGGGTTCTCGTTCGCGAAGCGTTTTCAGGGGTGCAGCGATTGGATTTGCTGCGACGGCGCCGCGTGGGCCGGACGCTGGGATGCGTGGGCGCCTGGCGGGACGGTTCGCGGAAAGGCGTTCTCGCATGTGGTGCTGGATTTGGGCTGCGGCAAGGGCGAGTACACCGTGGCGTGCGCGAAGCTGCGGCCTGACGTGCTGTTCGTCGGCTTCGACGTGGATGCGGTATGCACGCTCCGCGCTGCCGAGGCGGCCTCAGCTGTCGGCGTGGACAACGCGGTGTTCCTGATGGATGGCGTGCCGTCGTTTGAAGAGCACCCCGAGCAAGCACATGCTTCCCGTGCATCTGAGGGCAGGGTCGCCCGTTCGGGCGCGCCCGCTGAGATCGACCTGTCGACCGTGTTCGCCGTCGGAGAGCTTTCGGCGCTGCTCATGAACTTCCCCACGCCGTTCCCGAAAAAGAAGAAGGCGCATTTGCGTCTGACGTACTTGGATCGTTTGATGGGGTATCGGCCGCTGCTCGGACAGGGCGCGGGCATCCGCTTGCGCACCGACAGTCAGCCGCTGCGCGATTTTTCCCTTACGCAGCTTGAGCTTGCGGGCTACGAAATCACGTGGCGAAGCGATGACGTCCGCGTCGAGTTCCCCGACGAGCCTTGGAGCGCCTATGAGCGCAAGCTCACCGAGCAGGGCGCCTGCGTGTTCGGCATTGCGGCATGCCCCGGACCCGCGCCCGAGCACGTGGAGCAAACAGCGCCGCTCTCGCTTGTCAGTTATCTGCCCGACAACCTCGATCGGCTCGATTACGTTCCGCACGGCATGCAGGGCTGCGTTGAGAACCTGCGCAACCGCAACGCCCGCGAGCGCGCCCGCGGCATGCAGGAGTTCCGCCCGCCAGTGATCTAACGGGCGGTCATCGCCGGCGATCGCTGCGCTTGAGTCGCCTTTGCGTTGTTGCAAGCGCCCCCAAACCGTCCGAGCCATTCGCGCCGCCGGAGGGCCTCCCCGAGCCGTTTTGCGAGATGTTCGACGTCAACCTCGGTTTCCCATCACTTAGCCCGCCGTCTTGCGGGTTTGCGCATTCGCGGACCGGAATGGGGCTTCGAGACCTGGCATCGCGGCAAGCGTGGTAGCATCATTTCTCAAAGTAACTTCGCGGGAAGGGGAAGGGCAGTGTCCCAAAGCAATATTCGCACGTATGCCCAGGCTATGCGGCAGGCGAACAAGGAGGCGCGTGCCACGGTGGCGGCGCTTGCGTGCATCATCGTCGTGTGGCTTGTGGGCGGTTTCGGCCTGGCGGGCACCGATATCTGGGTGTTCCACACGCCGTTATGGGTAATCGGCGGTTGCGTGGCGCCGTGGATCGCGGCGGTTGTGGCCGCGGTGGTGCTCAGCCGCCGTGTGTTCGCCGACTTCGATCTTGATGAGGTGGCGGGTAGCTGCCCTGCCGGCAGCGTCGATGCATCTGGTGGAGCTCGTGGCGCTGATACCGTTGCTTGTAATGGTATCGCGGCGGAGCAGGGTGCGGCTGGCAGCAACGCCGCCGATGCGAATGAGAGCGGTGAGTAGCAATGGATAACTTCGTGGCGCTTATCCCGCTCGTCCTGTTCCTGACCGTGGCGCTTGGCATCAGCTTCTTCGCGCGACGGCGCAGCGTGGGCGAAGGCGGCTTCGTCAAGGAATACTTCATCGGCAACCGCACGCTCGGCGGCTTCGTGCTGGCCATGACCACCATCGCCACGTACGGCTCGGTCAGCAGCTTCGTGGGCGGTCCGGGGCAGGCGTGGCTCGTCGGCTGGGGATGGGTGTACATGGCCGTCGTGCAGGTCACGGCGCTCGTGCTGCTCTATGGCATCATGGGCAAGAAGCTGGCGCTTGTGGCGCGCAAACTCGACGCGGTCACCGTCATCGACGTCGTGCGCGCACGCTACAGCTCCAACGCCCTTGCCAACATCAGCGCCGTCATCGTGGTGTTGTTCTTCGCAGCCACTATGGTCGCCCAGTTCGTGGGCGGCGCGAAGCTGTTCGAGGCGGTCACCGGCTATTCGTACATGGTGGGCCTCGTGCTGTTCGGTGCGGCGGTCATCCTGTTCACCACCATCGGCGGCTTCCGCGGCGTGGCGTTCACCGACGCGCTGTGCGGTATCATCATGCTCGTTGGCATCGGCGTGCTGGCTGCCGGCATCCTGACCGCTGGCGGCGGGTATGGCAACATCATGGAAACCATTAAGGCGAACCATCCCGCCATGCTCGAGCCCTTCAGCGGCGGTAGCATGCCGGCCACGCTGTACTTCACGCAGTGGCTGCTCGTGGGCGTGTTCACCTTCGTTTTGCCGCAATCCATGGTGCGTTGCATGGGCTTCAAGGACACGAAGGCCCTGCACGGCGCCATGATCACCGGCACCGTGATCATCGGCCTTATGATGATCGGCGTCACGGCCTTGGGCGTGCTCTCGGCGGGCGTTTTGACCGGCAGTCTGGCGGATTACGGATCAAGCGTGGATAACATCATCCCGCGCGCCATCGCGCAGACGCTGCCGTCTTGGGCGGCGGGCGTGGCTATCATCGGCCCTATCGCGGCTTCTATCTCAACGGTGTCGTCGCTGCTGATCGCTTCGTCCTCGGCCATCATCAAGGACGTGTACCTGCACAGCTGCGAGGCTCGCGGCGTGCAGCCTTCCGAGCGCGGCATCTCCCGCGGCTCTCAGGCGGTCACGCTGTGCGTCGGCGCCATCGTGTTCGCCCTGGCCGTGGTGCCGCCCGACGTCATCTGGAAGATCAACATGTTCGCCTTCGGAGGCTTGGAGACGGCGTTTTTCTGGGTGATGGTGTGCGGCCTGTTCTGGAAGCGCGCCGGCAAGTTGGGCGCCTTGCTGTCCATGGTCGGCGGCACGGTGGCGTATTGCGCGTGCATGGCGCTCGGGTTCAAGGTGATGGGGCTGCACCAGATCGTCATCGGCATCACCGTGGCGGGCGTGCTCATGGTGGTGGGCAGTCTTATCGAGAAACGTCCGCAAGCCGAACAGCAGCGAATCGATCAGGTGTTCTTCCCGGAATAGTTTGACGGACTCTTAGCGGCGCTTAGGGCGCCGAACTACGAACGCCTCCCGCATCCCCAGCATCGCGATTGTCTGGGAGGCGGGAGGCGTTTTGCTGCATGGTTCAGGCCGCTTGGGTCGGTTTGCGGCCTTACGATTTGGCCTTATGGTTTGGCCGGACGGTTTGGGGACGTAGCGTTAAGTGTCCGATTCGGACACTTAACGCTACGTCCCCAAACCGTCCGCGGCATCGTCGGCTCCGGCAGCGGGGGCCAGGGCCGCCGCAGGCGACGCCGACGCAGACGCAGCCGCAGCCGCAGGCGCAGACGACGCCGTCGCAGGCGCCGCGGTCGTTACTTGCCGTCGTCCAGATGGCAATCGTCTATGCGCTTGCCCAGCTCGTGCATGTGGCGGCGGTACTCGCGCACGGCGCGCTCGGCGATGCGGCGCTCTTCCTCCCAGTCGCCGTCCTTGAGGTGCTGCGCGAACGCTTTTGCCGCTTTCGCAGTGCGGTCGGCGGCAGCCTGGCGCGTTATATCCGCCTTCTCGCCGAGTTCCTTCAAGTCATCTTCATGCGCGGCATACTCACGTCGGGCGAAATCGAGCATCTCGTCCATGGCGCGCTTGCGCTGGCTTTGGCGCTGCAGCGCGAAGGCGACGTCTTCCCAAGCCGCCTCTTCGCCGGCGTCCCGGCGCGCCTTCGCCGCCATGCGCGCAGCTATCTCCTGACGTGCCATCATGCGCTCCAGCTCCAAGTGCTCGTGTAGGATGGATCGGATATCCTGGGGATTCTCCACGATTTCCTGCACGGCTTCGATCGGTTTCGCGTCCACCACGCGGTAGGTGAGCGAGGCCAGAAGCGGCATGAGGAACACGGTGATGGCGCCGGCCGCCACCAGCACGCCGGCGGTTTCCTGGGCCATGGCGCCGGATTTCACGGCCAGGCTGGTCACGGCGACGATGATGGGAAGCGCCGTGGTGCAGTACAGCGCCACGGTGATGCGGTTGTGCATGGACAGCGCCTTGGCGTCGCGGCCCAGAGAAAGCGCGACCACGATGGGCACTGCGCGCACGAGCAGCAGCGCGCAGATGAACGTGATCAAAAGCCCCGGTTGCGCGCCTACGCCCGCCAGGTCGATCTTCGCGCCGGACACCACGAAGAAGACGGGCGTGAGGAAGCCGTAGCCGATGGCATCGAGCTTTGATTCCAGCTCATGGTCGCCTTCGGGGATGATGTAGCGCAGCACGAAGCCGGCGGCGAACGCGCCGAGCACGATGTCCAAGTCGAATACCGCCGAAACGGTGACCAGTCCGATGAGCAGCACTACCGTCACGCGGACGAACGTCTGCGAGGTTGAGTTGCGCCTACGATGCAAAAAGCCGTACACGCCATGGCCCGCTTTGCGCGCCTTCGACGGCACCACGGCCATCACCACGCATAACACGCCGAACAACGCCAAGATCAGCAGGGTCTGCCAGGTTTTACGGGCGGAAAGCAGCAGCGCCATGGCAAGCACGGGGCACAGCTCGCCCCAGGTGCCGAACGCCAGGATACCGTTGCCTACCTGCGTGCCTTCCAGCTTGCGTTCCTTCAGGATGGGCATGAGCGTTCCGAGCGCCGTAGTGGTCAGAGCGATGGCAACAGCAAGCCCGTCGATGTGGCTCAGGGAGAAGCTAGAGGAGAAGTACACCGCCGTACACGCAAGCACCATGGAAACGGCCCAGGTGGCAAGGCCCTTCTTGCCTTGCGATCCCGATAGGCTCCTGGGGTCGATCTCGTAGCCTGCCAGCAGGAACAGAAACGCCAGGCCAAGCTCGGAGATCATGTTCATGGAGTCGGTCAGCTCGATCAGGCCGGCCATATGCGGGCCGAGCAGGGCGCCCGCCAACAGCAAAATGACGGTCTCCGGGACCAGCCCGCGCGGGATGATGCGCGCGATGATGGGCGCGCATGCGGCGATCAGGCATGCGGTGAAAAGCGAGATGAAATCGGTTGGCATGTTGCTTCCTTCGGAGGGGTGTGAGGCGTCAGGCGGTTATTTCGCCAGATATTCCTGCAGATCGTCCCAGGTGCGCGCCGCCTCGGCGTACCCTTGCGCGTACAGGTCGAGCAGCTTGTCCTGGTCGTGTTCCATGCTGTGCACCTCAACGGGGCGCTGAGGCTGTATGACGAACACCTCGCCCGCCTCGTGCATGCGCGCAACTTGGCGGTAGGTGCGGTTGTACTCGACGTGGCGATAGCGCAGGCGCTCAAGATAGTGCGGGAAGTCGGCGTACATCTGCGAGAGCACCGGCATCAGCTTGTTGGCGCCCTTCTCGTAGGTTGCGTCCTGCGTGAGCACCACGATGTGCTTCTTTCGCCCCGTCAGCAGGCTGTACGTGATCGGGACGCTGTCGCAGGTGCCGCCGTCGAGCAGCTTCTTGCCGTCCACCTCGACGATCTGGCTGACCAGCGGCATCGGCCTCACCTGCGGCGTCGGATTTGCCATGATGTTCGGATTTGCAGCCTTTGGCTTCATTTTCTTTGCACGAAAAAACAAACGGACTGCCGCATAACTTTTGTTCATACCTTACCCCATAATTATAGAAAGCAGCCGTCTGGCGGGTCTTTTCCCAGCCGGACGGCTGCTTTTTCATTATTTTTTATGGATCAGCGGTTTCTCCGGATCCTCTCGTCATTTTCCAGCACTTTCTTGGCAATGGTGATGAAATGGAGCTTGAAATTGTCCTCGGTATCGTTTACATCCAGACCCGTATTGACCTTCACCTGGGCCAGGCTGTTCTTTACCTCCTCCTGGGTCATCCCCAGCTCCTCTGCGGTCAGCGCAACATCCTCTTTGCATTTATAATATTTGGAAAGGACCCGTTTTTCCGTCTCTCCCAGCTGCCGCAGAACCGTTCTTGTGAGCCGGTCTCCGAAATTTACCACCATCTGGTTGATGCTGCTGTATATTTCCATGCCCATATATTCCAGGATCACGCGGTCCTTCTTAAAGATCTCTCCAGCCTTTACTGCATCCTGGGCATTGCTGTACGTATGCCGGATGCCATTGATCCCGCCTTCAATGGTACCGATCCCCACCCGGATCCTCCGGTCGGAAACGATCCTCCCCACCTCTTCGGCGGCCACAGTCTTCACCGCATCCAGGATCCGGCGCATTTCTGCTTTATCATGGGTAATAAGGATTACACATACACCGGAATCACAGGTGATGATCTGCTTTCCCGTGATCCTTCTATTGATCTCCGAAAGCCCGATCACCGCCTGGGCGGCATCCGTAAGCCTTTCCCGGTCCTCCGGTTTTACATTCATATCGGACGGGTACTGGAACGATACGGCCATAAACGTATCCATGTCCACATCAAAGCCCAGCTGTCTGCCAAGCTGCTTTACCAGCGCCTCATCCTCATAATATCCGATGACAATGTCATTGAAATAAGCTGATAATGTGATATCTGTTGTGTTCTTATTCATGATTCATATCTCCTTTTACAAAGTTTTCTGTCAACGGGAAAGCCCTATTATATAAAGTCATTCACACTTTGTCAAGGAGTCATCCTCAGATTTTTCAGATATCGTTATTTTATTCACAATTCCAATAAACCAGGATGTTTTTCCTTCTTCGGCAGTCTCCTGCTGTCCATCGCCCTTCCTGGCGCATCCCTAAAACCGCCCGAAGGTATCCACCAGCCAGGCCAGATGATCCGCATGGCCCTGGTTCAGCTCACCGGGGCGCATCCGCCATCTCCAGTTGCTTCCCACCGTTCCCGGTGTATTCATCCTGGCCCAGTTGTCCAGCTTCAGAACGTCCTGGGCCTGGAAGATCACCACGCTGGCCACAGATCCGTAGGCCGTGAACATGACCCGGTCCACCACCTGGTCCTGATGGGAAACACCCATGTAATCGGCAATATACTGCA
>OLNK01001527.1_pt1 | contig 16986 bp, 18 predicted proteins | sample 1672791 | NCBI WGS metagenome assembly OLNK01 (sample SAMEA3136724, study PRJEB25190) | human gut metagenome | biome: human gut; feature: human-associated habitat; material: faeces | place: Austria | collected 2013 | reverse complement strand
ATGTTACTATATGCTAAAACAGATGAACAGATTCAGCCAGATAATATTTATCAAATTCATGGGAATCAGATTAGTGTTCGAACATTAGACTTGGATCGCTCATTTGATGAAATCGCGGGTCAGTTAGATTCAATAGTCTTGTTTCATTTTGGAAAGATTCAAAAGAAGTAGATTAGTATTGAAATATAGGGAAGATTAAATAATTCTAAGGAATACGATGATGGATAGATTATCTAATAACATAAAAAGTTTGAGAAAAAGTATGGGAGAAACTCAAGAGGATTTAGCTTATTCTCTTGATCTTAATAGTAAAAGTGCAATTGCAAATTGGGAGAGTGGAGAAAACAGACCCTCACCTGATAATATAAAAAGACTTGCCGATCACTATAGAGTTACAGTGGACCAATTGTTAGGGGAGGATTTAAGTACTGATTTCTCAATGGTAAAATGGTTAAATAATTTGGGTAAAAGTGATAATTACGATTATTTTCATTCATTTGTATGTTTGTTTCCAATTGTGGATTCTAAAAAAGAAGAAGAATTATATCCAAAATTGGTTGATGCAAAAAAATTTCACAAAGAGTGTTTTGAATGTATAAAAAATAAAGATGAAAATTATCATAGTTATCTGATTAAAGCATTGGAAGTATATGGAGAATTAGAAAAAGATCCTGCATGTATTTCTGCAAAAGCAAATGAATTAAGTCTACTTCTATTATATATGACAATGGTAAGAAACTCCATTGACCTTGATGGTATTGATGAATGCTTTGTAATAAAAAATGAGAAAAAAAGGAGTAAAGAAATTAAACGTTTTATTTCAGAAAAAATCTTGAGTGGAGATACAAATAGTTCGGATACATTTAGACAAATAGTATTTGAGGACTTCTATAAAGATATAATGGAAGAAATTATGGCGTTGAAAAGCCATAAAAGTCTATTTCAATTAGGAGATTATTATCATTGTATACTGTATCTTTTTGATATGACTGATAATGATCTGGGTACTGCAATTAATCAACAAATTGGTTTAGCATTGTTATCTGATTTATCATTAATGAAAAATAAACATGTTAGTCGATTTAAAAATTTTTCTAAAAAAATGGCAAAAGTTCACGATTGCTGAACGACAAAGAGCTGGTATTAGTGTATAATTTTTAAAAATTTAGAAAAGAGGTTTTTCTTAATGGATTTTTTGGTTATACTCATAATTTTTCTACTCATCTTACTGCTTGTTTTAGCAATAAAAAAAGCAAGAGTTAATCATAGATTTACTCAATATATCATTGACAATGGAGGATATGAGATTGATTTTATAAAAAATAAAGAAATAAGCTTTTATGAATCTGTAAAATTGCTTAATAAAAAATATAAAATTGGTCTTGTGAATTCTTTTACAGTCGTGAACGAATTTAGAGAAAATTAACCATAAAAAATTAATCTGTAACAGAATATATTCGAAAAAGGATGACATAGAATGGTAATTAACTATACTGAATTAAAAAAGAATACTATTGCTTTTTCAAAAAAAGTGGGGAGTCAAATAGTTGATGGTGGAAAAAAATGTTGGAAATTTACTAAAGAAAATCCAGGAATTGTAATTGGAACTGGCGTAGTAATAGTAGCAGGATTTCTTGCATATGGTGAAAATTATAATTATGAAATGACTGAGGTATCAGAATATGGCAGTAATTATTTAGAGAGTGAAGCAGATAGCCCATTACCTTCTATGAATGAGATAGAAAATGAAAGTGAATTACGTAATTATCCTGAAAACAGAAAATCCCCAGATACTCATTTATATCGACGTAACGGAAATAATTTTGTGAGAGGAGGTACTGAGGAGGATAAGCAGCTATTTAAAGAAACCAATAAGATATTATTTGAGTAGATTTATAGTTGAATTTGAGTATTAGAACTTGGTATATTATTAAATAGAATCAAAAGGAGATTAAAATGGAAGATAGATTCCCTGATGTTGATTGGTATTGTGACTATTGTGGTGCGTATTTAAATATGCAGACTGATTTTAGTGATAATAAATACATTTGGAAGTGTGAAGAATGTGGTAGAAAAAGTAGTATCTCATCTGATAATATTTTTGATGATTAAAGGAGAATAATATCATGTCAAAATTATATATATGTAGTGAATGTGGGGGAGAGTTTCCCGAAAGTGGAATTGATTGGGAATGTAGTGAAGATTCTTGCGAAGATTATCATTGCTACAGTTGTGCTAGTTTTTTAGTAGAATGTGGTATTGATGCCATGGATCCTGACGGTTTTGGATATGATGAGTATGGAAACTGGGACCCGGAGCGATTGGGCTTATAGAAGTTTTCAAAAAAATAAAACCTTTTGGAAGTAATGACGAGGAGTTTCAAAACTATTCTGGAATTTCTCTAAAGTATCTACGCGAATATCGATTTTTTAAAGTTTTAGTTGCATAGTGATGTTTTTAAAGCAAGTTTTAAGTTTAATAACTAATTTTTGGAAATTATAGATACTGTATGAACGTCTACATTCTATACCTATTTTTCAAAAACAGTATAGAATGTAGATATAATGAGGTTTATAAAGGAAATATTAAATTTTTACAGAATTAAACTATTCCCCTATTTAAAAAAATTGATTCATATTTTGTGAAATGAATAAGTAGATATCGTTCTGAAAAGCCTTGATAATACGCTGTTTTTAGTCCAACTGAAACTCATACTTTCCAAACCAGGTCTTAAGAAAGCTCGTAAAGCATCACAATTTAGTAAACGTTCTTCGAAAGAATGACTATACTTACAAAGAGCACCTTTCGGGGTGTTCTTTTTTATTGATATCTTGTAGATTTATAATTAGAAATCTCCTTGAAGGGTATCGGGTAAATGAAAAGATTCGGCGATCATATCCTATTTCTTCGTACTTTAGTCTAATACCTATAATGTAAAAAAAACTCTAGCTATCAGGTAGTTGATAGCTAGAGTTTTTTATATTCATATGATTTAATGAGATTAAATAAGGCTTCTACTTCTGATGACAGTGTAGCTGATTTGAGATAAGCGTAATAAACTGTAAATGTGATCTGGTCCTCCGGTATTAGAGGGATTTTTATTAAATCATCATCTTCATCAGAAAGTGCGATATCAGCCAGTAAACTAAGGCCAATCCCTTTCTTTAAAAGTTCTTTAATGATGACAATGTCGTCAGTCTTAAAGAATATTTCTGCCTTGTTTTGATACTTTTGATTAAGTAGTTCAAAAGCTTTCAGGTGCACAAAGTGTTCGTCTAAAAGTATAAAGGATTGATCTACTAACTCTTCAAAAGTGAGGGAAGGAGCAGTAGCAAGAGGATGGTTCTTTGATAAAACGACATACAGTTCTTTATGAAAGAGTTCATGTGTCTCTAATGAAGGATGACTGAGTGGTTCAATCAAGCCGAGTAGACTTGCATCAAGGTCTCCTTTGAGGAGAAGATTTAATAACTCTACGGAGCCACCGCGGATAGGGCGTACCTTTTTTAAAAAATCGAATTTATCTTTTTCGTTTAAGGCAGCAAAGAGATACTGAATGATAATAGGAGGGAATCCTACAGTAGAGTATTGTGCCAAGGAGCGATTAATTTCTTTGTGAGTAGAAATAAGCTCAGGTAAGATCTTTTCTGTATGCTTTAGAAGGATTTGCCCTTGAGGAGTGAGTTTAAAGGAACGATGTGAAGGATCATGGTGAATCAATTTGCAATTAAAAGATTCCTCTAAGCGCTTGATGGCATAAGAAATAGATGGTTGGCTGACTTTATGTAGTTTTGCTACATCCGTATAGGATTGAAGCTGGCAAAGGTCATAGAAATATTGTAGATCTTTTAAATTCATATGGGCTCACTTTCATTAATTGGAGAAAAATACGAGGAAATTACCAGATAAATAAATTTTATCCGTATCCTACAATTTGACTATACGAGTATTCGCTGATTAAAATGTAAGTGAGTCAGGAATCTTAAAGATTATCTAAGATACTTTCAAAAATGACCAACATCTTTTCTCGTTTATCAATAGGGAGCTGTTTAATCTTCATGTTGATTCTTTTGAGTGCAAGATTGTCGGTCTTATCAGAGGTTGATTCAAGACTATCAAAATTGAAAAATTCCTCTGGGGTCATCTCTAGGGCGTCAATCACTTTTTCAAGACTGTGAATGGTCAGATTCACATTTTGGTTTTCGAGTTGGTTGATATACTTAAGCCCAAGTCCCGCTTGTTCCGAAAGTTCTTCCTGGCTCATTTTGTTTTGTGTTCGAAAATATTTCACTTTTTGGGAAATATAGTTTTGTAAATAGATTTTATTTGTCATATAAATAGAATACAAGTTTTGCATGACAAAAAAACACATTAAAAAGTACGAAGTATTGTTTAAGAAACTTATATGGTATTAATTTTAATTAGGATTGCCAATTTGTATGATTATTTTGCTATACTTGAAACTTTTAGGAAAGAGTGCTCATCGAGAGTTTCATGACTTCAGAACTTTATAAAATATAACAACTTGAAGCATCATCAATAATAGTGTTTTAAGTATAAAAGAGCTTATTAGAAAATTGTTCTCGTAGACTCATTATAACATATGCGGATACAATCGTATTTTTTAAACAACAAAGTTTTCCGAACGATTCATTTTAAGTGGTATAATAGAAATAAAAAGGAGGTTGCACTATGACTGCACATGATATTTTAAACAACCCTTTCCTCAATAAAGGTACTGCCTTTACCTTAGAGGAGCGAAAGGAACTAGGCCTTATTGGTTTACTGCCACCGTATGTTCAAACGATTGAAGAACAAGCGGCGCAAACTTATGCGCAAATGCAAACAAAAGCCAATGATTTGGAAAAGCGTCTTTTCCTAATGGAAATTTTTAATACCAACCGGACTCTTTTCTATTACCTCTTTTCTCAACATTTGGAGGAATTCAATCCAATTGTATACGATCCAACCATTGCAGATACCATTGAAGGCTATAGTGACCTCTTTGTAGATCCCCAATATGCGGGATATCTTGATATCAATCATCCTGAAAATATTGAAGCCACTTTGAAAAATGCTGCTGGGGATCGCGAGATTCGTCTCATTGTTGTAACAGATGCAGAAGGCATCCTTGGAATCGGTGACTGGGGAACAAATGGTGTCGATATTTCTGTTGGGAAATTGATGGTCTACACGGGTGCTGCTGGAATCGATCCTTCTATGGTCCTTCCTTTAGTTATTGATGCAGGGACTAACCGTGAAGAACTTCGTAACAATCCTAATTACTTAGGGAATCGTCACGAACGGGTTCGCGGAGATCGTTACTACGACTTCATTGACCAATTTGTTCAAACAGCAGAACGTCTCTTTCCTAAACTCTACCTTCACTGGGAAGACTTCGGCCGCTTGAATGCAGCCAATATTCTTGAAAAATACCGGAAACAAATTCCAACTTTTAATGATGATATTCAAGGTACAGGAATCGTTACCCTAGGTGGTATCTTTGGTTCACTGGATATTAGTGGTGAAAAATTAACAGATCAAGTTTATCTCTGCTATGGTGGTGGTACTGCGGGTGCAGGAATTGCCTCTCGTGTTCTTCGTGAAATGGTGAGTGAAGGTCTTTCTGAAGAAGAAGCCTATAAACGTTTCTTTATGGTTGATAAACAAGGTCTTCTCTTTGATGACATGGATGACCTAACTCCTGAACAAAAACCGTTTGCTAAGAAACGTGCTGACTTTAGTAATGCAGACAAGTTGACTGACCTGCTTGAAGTAGTGAAGACTGTGAAGCCAACCATTCTTGTAGGAACTTCAACACAACCTAATACCTTCACTAAAGAAATAGTAGAAGCTATGTGTGAAAACACAGAACGTCCGATGATTTTCCCTTTGTCAAATCCAACCAAACTAGCAGAAGCTAGTGCCAAAGATTTGATTGAATGGTCAGATGGCAAAGCTTTTGTCGCAACAGGAATTCCTGCTGATACAGTTTCTTATAAAGGTGTCGACTATGTGATTGGTCAAGCCAACAATGCCTTGATTTACCCAGGTCTTGGTCTAGGTATGCTGGCTTCTGAAGCAAGTCTTTTGACGGATGAAATGATTGGAGCAGCGGCTCATTCATTGAGTGGTATTGTCAATCCAGGCCAACCAGGAGCTCCTGTCTTGCCACCATTCAAGTATGTAGCAGATGTTTCTATTAAAGTAGCAGAAGCAGTCGCTAAAAAAGCACAAGAGCAAGGTCTTGCGCATGCTAAGGAAACAGATATGGCCAAAGCAGTTCGTGATTTGAAGTGGTATCCAGAGTATAAATAAGTAAATTTAATTGGGGTGTACGAGTGCGGCTGGATGCCTCGTACGCCTTTTGCTGTATGTCCTATTATATAGAAAGGGAGACTATGGAAATCTTTATAACGTCAATTCAGAGTATTGTACCCATTATCGTCATCATCATTCTTGGTTATTTCTTGCAAGTCCGCGGTTGGTTCCAAGAGAGTTTCGGAAATGACTTGTCTAAACTTATTATGAATGTGGCCATGCCCGTTGCAATTTTCACCTCTGTTCTTAAATATTTAACTTTAGATAAGCTGATTAGCTTGTCTGGCGGTTTGCTCTATACGTTTATCGCCTTCATTCTTGGTTACCTAGCGGCCTTTATCGCGGTGAAAGTTTTTAGAGTGCGCCCAGGACGCCGAGGAACCATGATTAATACCTTTGTCAATGCCAATACCATATTTATTGGTTTGCCTTTAAATATCGCTCTGTTTGGAAATCAAGCCCTTCCTTATTTCTTAGTGTATTATATTACAAATACAGTATCTACTTGGACATTAGGTGTCTATCTGATGACTTCTGATAGTAAAGAAGGGGCTTCAAAACAGGCTCAAAAATTTAATTGGAAGAAGCTCTTCCCTGCTCCTTTATTAGGATTTCTCGTAGCCCTCGCCTTTTTAGTGCTCCGTCTTCCTGTTCCAAGTTTTGCGGAAAGTACCTTGACCTATATTGGTAGTTTAACAACGCCATTATCACTTGTCTATATTGGTATCGTTCTAGCGAAGGCAGGACTTAAGACGATTCGCTTTGATAAAGATACCATTATCACACTGGTTGGTCGTTTTATCCTTGCACCGGTCATCATGCTCCTAGTTTTGAAATTCTTCTCTCCAAATATGGTAGCACCAGAATTTAGGACCTTTATGATCCAATCAGCAACACCTGCTCTAGCGGTTCTTCCTATTCTTGCCAATCAAGGAAAAGGTGATGTTGAGTTTTCAACGAATGTAGTGACTCTAAGTACGGTTCTATTTATCGTTGTTATTCCAATATTACAAACTTTATTAGGATAAGAAGGAAGAGGATAGGATTTAAAGTTTTGCGTTAAGAAATTTCACTATTTTAAATACATCTATTCCTATTTCTTGAAATCAAAATCGGCAGAAACTCTTCGGATGTTTCCTATCAAGCGCTTTTGGAAAGTCCTAAAAGCCAGACTTTTCAAACTAGGATTGAAAAAAGCTCGTAAAGTATCACAATTTAGTAAACGTTATTCGAAAGAATGACTATACTTACAAAGAACACCTTTCGGGGTGTTCTTTTTGTATACCGGAACTGAATTAGAAATAAACAAAAAACCACCCTATCTTCCCTAGTCAAATAGGACTGTAGAAAATAGGGTGGTTTTAGAACTTTAAGGATTATTTATCGTCTTTGTGAAGGATATTCTTCACGCCCTTGATAGCTCCTTCAACAGCTTCTTTTGCATCTTCAGCAACTTCTTTAGCTTTTGATGCAACTTTTTCAGCAACGCCTTCAGCTTCTGTTTTTGTATCGCCGGTTAATTTACCAAGGCCTTCTTTAACAGAGCCTTTTACTTGGTTCAATTTTTCTTCTAATGACATAGCGTCACCTCCATGAAGTTAGTCGTTTATTTCTCTGAATGCAATACTGTTGATTTAAAAAAATAAAACTATTTAGCTCAGATTAATATAAGTATATGCCTTCTGAAATGGAAAGTCAAATTTTCGCTACGGTATTCTGAAAGCAGGATCGATTTTTGATCTGAAGGCAAATCGTGAGCGACTAATAAGTCACGACATTTCGTTTTTACAGCAAAGATTTGAAACGAAAGCAGCAAAAAACTTTTCTATCTCCAATGAAATAAATGGTATAATGGTCGTGAATGGAGACATCGTAACGCTGTTTTTTGAAAAAGAGAAGATAAATATGAAAAGAATCCTTACAACCTACCCTGTTATCAGTACTTTAGCTCTAATCTGTTTATCGCTCGGTCTATTGACTTCCTTTTATGGGGATGCTATGTATGACCTATTGGCTTTTCATTCAAAGCCGGTGTATGGTTGGCAATATGTCAGTGGGACCCTGATGCACGGTAGTAAAGGAGCCCCTATCTGGTTTTTATGGGTCCATTTGTTGTTAAATGGACTCATGCTCCTTCCCTTCGGAGGACTGCTAGAAAGAAAAATAGGCTCTAGACAAGTCTTGATCGTTTTTGTGACGGCGACAGTCCTCTCTTCCATCGTTTTTCACCTCTTAACCCAGGGGCAGGCCATGCAGGCAACAGGGATCTCTGCTGTCGGCTACGCCTTTGTAACCGGAGGAGTCCTGATCCTGCCGAAGATGTGGAAAGAATTTTCACTCACCGTAAAATGGTTTTATCTATTCTTGATTTTTCTATCTGGCCTCATGCTCTTACCAGCAATTACCGGATGGATCTCAACGCTATTGCATCTTTCAGGGATTGTGAGTTATCTATTGGTCTTTATCGGAAGTAAAGTCTTGAAGGGGAGAAGCTAACTATTAAGACGGCTCCTCAGTAAGGTTTTCATCGTACTTCCTTGACTCTTCCTTTACCAGGCCGTATAATATTCTATATCAATGAAGAAATCACCTTTTGTCATTGTGCAAAGGGTGATTTTATAACGAAAAAAAGGAGACACAATGGGGTATATCTCTACTATTAAAACGGCTGTTCAGCTCTTTCCTTTCCTGGCATTTTTGCTGACCTTGCCCTACATGATTTTGAATTATCGAAAATATGGTTCGGTCAATAAATTGCGGGTGCTGATTTTCTATTCTTTTATGCTTTACTTGTTGACGGTCTATCTCTTGGTGATCTTGCCTCTGCCGGATCCAAGTAAGATTCATACCAGTTATACGGGAATGGTCAATCTCCAACCTTTTGCTTTTGTAGTGGATTTTTTCAAGGAGAGCCCCTTTGATCTGGCGCAGACTGGTACATGGATTCAAGCCCTTAAGCATCCAACTTTTTATGTGCCTGCCTTTAATGTCCTGATGTTGATTCCTTTTGGGATGTATCTGCGCTATTATTTCAAGTGTGGTTTTAAGAAAACGATTCTCCTGACAGCTCTCTTTAGTCTCTTTTTGGAGCTGACCCAGTTATCAGGTCTCTATTTTCTGTATCCGGGTCCTTACCGCCTAGCAGATGTCGATGATATTATTCAAAATACCACTGGTGGTGGAGTGGGTTATCTGCTCGGTTGGTTCCTGGTTTGGTTATTGCCGACACGAGACGAAATTGACGAGCATTCTTTCCGAGTAGGGACGAGAGTATCTGGTTTCCGGATGGGTCTTGCCTTCTTGATCGACTTTGTGATGCTATCCTTGCTTTACGCGGTAATCGAGCGTTTAGAGACGATTCCTTATGTAGCGGTTTTGGCTGTTTATTTTGGCTTGATTCCTTTGTGGCGGGGCAAAACCTTGGGAATGGCTTTGTTGAAATTCCGCTTGCATTTTGACAAGCAAAAATGGCTTCGCACCATCTGGCGGGGGATCCTAGTAGTCGGCTATTTCTATCTGATTCCTCAGGGATTGTTCTATTTGATTTCGTTCTTGAACAGCGATTTGACGGATAATTCCCTCTTAACCCTATCCATGATTTTATTGCTCTTCTTTGTGGTTTTATTGTACCTGATTCTCACTCTTGCCATCGTCTTGCTCAATCGTCGCTTTCCCTTTGACCGTCTAGCTGGGGCTGAGTATGAGAGTACGGTGCGCGTGAAGAAAGAGCTCTTAAAAGATGAAACTGAATCGTCAAAATAGAGAGAGTGGGACAGAAATCGGTAATTCGTTAGAATTCGATTTCGTCGTCCCACCTCCGCACAGTTGAGTAGGGCTGTAAAAGCTGATGAAATCAGCGTAGTAGAGCCCACTCAACCACTGCGTCTTGCTCGACAATCCAAAAACAATTAAGAGGCTAGGACTTTTGTCCCAGTCTCTCTATTTTTTTATACACATAAAAATATCCGAACGTTCCCAGTTGAGAAGGGCCATTTTAAGGGGATTGTGCTACAATGGAAGCAAATAGATAGAATGGAGCAGTGAAATGAAAGCAATTATTACAGTCGTTGGAAAAGACCAAAAAGGAATCGTAGCGGGTGTTGCAACGAAAGTGGCAGAATTAGGACTCAATATCGATGATATCTCTCAAACCGTATTGGATGAATACTTTACCATGATGGCGGTCGTATCGTCAGATGAGAAAAAAGATTTCACACAGCTCCGTTCAGAGTTGGAAGAATTCGGTCAGTCTCTGCATGTCAAAATCAATATCCAGAGCGCAGCGATTTTTGATGCCATGCACAATTTGTAAGATAGGGGTTGAGAATTTATGGACATTAAACAGGTAACAGAAACCATTGCCATGATTGAGGAGCAGAACTTTGATGTTCGGACCATCACCATGGGGATTTCGCTTCTCGATTGTATTGATCCGGATATCGAAAAGGCAGCGGAAAAAGTCTACAATAAGATTGTGACAAAGGCCAAAGACTTAGTGTCTGTGGGGGATGAGATTGCGGCAGAACTTGGGATCCCTATCGTAAATAAACGGGTTTCGGTCACTCCGATTTCCATTATCGGAGCAGCAACCAATGCGACAGATTATGTGCCCTTTGCCAAGGCATTGGATCGTGCGGCTAAAGAGATCGGAATTAACTTTATCGGTGGCTTCTCAGCCCTGGTTCAAAAAGGCTACCAAAAAGGGGATGAAATCCTCATCAATTCTATTCCTCGCGCCCTTGCGGAGACAGATTTTGTCTGCTCTTCAGTCAATATCGGATCGACCAAGACAGGGATCAATATGACCGCTGTCCGAGATATGGGTCGTATCATTAAAGAAGCATCCCAAGCAGATCCAATGGGGCCTGGTAAGCTCGTAGTTTTTGCCAATGCAGTAGAAGATAATCCATTTATGGCAGGAGCCTTCCACGGTGTCGGTGAAGCGGATGTTGTCATTAACGTTGGGGTTTCAGGACCTGGTGTCGTCCAACGGGCGATCGAAAAAGTTCCAGGCGCTAGCTTTGATGTATTGGCTGAAACGGTCAAGAAGACAGCTTTCAAAATCACCCGTGTCGGACAATTAGTTGGTCAAATGGCTAGTGAACGTCTCGGTGTTGAGTTTGGAATTGTTGACTTGTCCCTTGCTCCAACACCAGCTATTGGAGACTCTGTAGCCCGTGTCCTTGAAGCGATGGGTCTTGAAGTTGTTGGTACGCATGGTACTACTGCGGCTCTAGCTCTTCTTAATGACCAAGTTAAAAAAGGTGGTATCATGGCATGTAACCAGGTCGGTGGTTTGTCAGGTGCCTTTATCCCAGTTTCTGAAGATGAAGGAATGATTGCAGCAGTTCAATCTGGGCATATCAACCTTGAAAAATTGGAAGCCATGACGGCTATCTGTTCTGTTGGTCTAGACATGATTGCCATTCCTGCTGATACGCCAGATACAACAATTGCGGCCATGATTGCCGATGAAGCGGCTATTGGTGTCATTAATCAGAAAACAACAGCTGTTCGTATTATTCCTTATGGTAAGGAAGGGGACATGTTGGAACTTGGAGGTCTTCTTGGTTATGCACCAGTAATGAAGGTAAACAAAGCTTCATCGGCGGACTTCATTGCGCGTGGTGGCCAAATCCCAGCCCCTGTTCACAGCTTTAAAAACTAAATGGATGATAAGTGCTTTACCGGATTGGTAAGGCATTTTCTGATGATTTCGCTAGCTAGATAGTCAGGTGGATTTGTGCTATAATGAGTTCAAAATGACGGAAAGAAGGAGGGGTCATGAGTAAGGTTAAGCTATATATTGCGAGACACGGCAAGACTATGTTTAATACTATTGGTCGTGTTCAAGGTTGGTCTGATAGCCCTTTGACCCCGTTCGGTGAAGAAGGAATTCGTGAACTGGGGGTAGGTCTGAAAGCGGCAGGTATCCCGTTCAAATCTGCTTATTCTAGTGATTCAGGTCGAACTATTCAGACCATGGACATCATTTTACGTGAGACGGGTTTGGAAACTATTCCTTATAAACGTGACAAACGTATTCGTGAGTGGTGTTTTGGTAGTTTTGATGGTGGCTATGATGGCGAGTTTTTTTATGGTGTGTTGCCGAGAACAGTTGCTTTTCAAGGTAAGAATATACATGATGTAACTTATCCTGAGCTTGCCCAGAGTATCCTTGATGTAGATACGGCTGGTTGGGCAGAATCTTGGGAAGTTCTCAGAAAACGTATTATAGAAGGTTTTACAACTATTGCAGAGGATCTTGAAAGGTCCGGTGGTGGTGATGCTTTCGTCGTTAGTCACAGTATGACCATTGCAACTTTTGCTTGGTTAATGGATCCTTCTGTCGAGCATCCTCCATTGGACAACGGTTCGGTTACTGTCGTTGCTTATGAAAATGGTATATTCACATTGGAAACACTTGGCGATATGACTTATCGTCAGGTTGGACGAGAGATAATAGAAAAAGACAATGGTAAAAAATAGCTATCCGAGTCGCCGTCTGGCGAAAAAGCAAACCAATTGGTTTTTGGTTATCAGTGGCATCTTGACTGCAATTCTTTTAGTTACAGCAGGACTTTTTTCAGTATTTGGTGTCAGTCGTACGGTCCAACAAACCAATGGATCGTCAGTAACAAAAAATAGTAAGCAAATTACCTATTCGACTCAAAGCAAGGATACAAAAGGACTACCTGATGTATCGCCTAAAGACTGGAAATTGCTTTTGGTAAATCGAGATAATAAGTCTAAAGAGCTTAATCCTGAGCTTGCTAACGTATATGGTGTTTCTGTAGATGCGAGAATTGCGAAAAATGTTGAAGAATTTTTAGCAGCAGCTCAAGAAATTAATCCAAGCTATCATTTGATTTCGGGTTATCGTAGTGTTGCCTATCAGACAGAACTTTATAACAGTTATGTTCAGCAGGAAATGGCTGATGATCCGACTTTGACAGAGTCCCAGGCAGAGAAGAAGGTTCAGACTTATTCACAACCACCGGGTGCTAGTGAGCATCAGACAGGTCTTGCGATTGACATGAGTACTGTAGACAGCTTAGATGAAGCAGATCCAGCTACTGTGGCTAAGGTCAAAAAAATAGCGCCAAAGTATGGCTTTGTTCTTCGTTTCCCAGATGGTAAGACATCGTCAACAGGTGTGGGGTATGAGGATTGGCATTTCCGCTACGTTGGTAAAGAATCAGCAGAGTACATGACTGAACATAATCTTACTTTGGAAGAATATTTGGTACTATTAAAGGAGAAAACTAAGTGAGACGACGTTTTAAACTAAAAGCCTTTATAATCTTAGTTGCTGTTTTCGCTTTAGGGATTCTCTTACCGCTGATTCTTCATGCATCTACAGTTGATAATGCTCGTACGGTAAAGGTTGCCTATACGCAGAAAGGGTTTATTGAAAACTTAGCGCCAACAGCACAAAAAATGTCTAAAAACTATGGTGTCCTTGCATCGATTCTCCTTAGCCAAGCCGCATATGAGTCGAACTATGGTAGTAGTCTCTTATCTGTTAAATACCATAATATCTACAGTCTCCCTGCTCGGGCAGGACAAGAACATATCTATCTAAAGGATAATCTTTACAGTAAAGGCAAATGGCAATATCAAAAAGTAGATTTTGCAGTTTTTAGAGACTGGTCAAGTTCTATGTCATCTTATCTAGAAGAACTACGCCAAGGTAGATGGGGAGAATCAACCTATAAAGAGGTGGCAGGAACTACGAGTTATAAAGTTGCGGCAGAAAAGCTACAAGCTGCAGGTTTTAATAGTGATCCTGATTACACTAAACATCTTATTTCTATTATTGAGACCTATAATTTGGTAAAATATGATCGCTGATATTAGAACACCCCTAAGGGTGTTTTTTAATGTTTCTAGGTCTCTAGATGTATTTTTAGCACTCTTTCAAAAAAGAGTGCTAATTTTTTTGTTTTTTTTTGGGTTGACATGTTTAAGTTTAGGTGTATAATAGAATCATAAGTTAGCAGTCGTTGTACGAGAGTGCTAATAAATAGAAATGAGGTGACATCGTGATTACGCAAAGGCAAAACGCTATTTTGAATTTGATAGTTGAGATGTTCACTCGCACACATGAACCAGTTTGTTCTAAAGCATTACAAGACTCGATTGATTCAAGTTCAGCGACCATTCGTAATGACATGGCTAAGTTAGAAAAGATGGGTTATCTTGAGAAAGCTCATATCTCTAGTGGACGCATGCCAAGCCGAGCAGGTTTCCAGTATTTTGTTGCTAATTCTTTGAATCTTGATACGATTGATGAACAAGATGTTTACCAAGTCGTCAAGGCCTTCGACTTTGAAGCCTTTAAACTTGAAGATATCTTGGATGCGGCGGCAAAGCTGCTGGCAGAAATGACAGGATGCACAGCAGTGATTCAAGATGTGGAACCGACCAAACAGCGTCTGACAGGATTTGAGATTGTTCAGCTGTCTAATCACGATGCGTTGGCAGTTCTGACTCTAGATGAATCTAAGCCGGTGACAGTTCAGTTTGCCATTCCAAAGAATTTCTTGTCAAGCGATTTGGAAATTTTTCATAAGCTTGTTCAGGGACGGTTTTTAGGAAATACTGTCTTAGATATCCATTACCGATTGAGAACAGAGACTCCTCAGATTGTGCAAAAGTATTTTAAGATAACAGATAATGTTTTAGATTTGTTTGATTATATCTTTTCACACCTCTTCAAGGAACTGATTTTTATAGAAGGTAAGGTTGCATCACTGGCCTATGCTGATTTGAAAACTTATCAATTTTTGGATAATCCACAACATGTGGCTCTTGCGCTTCGATCAGCTATCTCCGATGATGAAGTGACCAAAATTTCGGTCGCAGAATCAACTGAAGAAGCTCTTGAAAATGTCACGGTTATGAGTCATAAATTCTTGATCCCCTATCGTGGGACGGCACTCATGCATGTGATTGGACCCATTGAAATGGATTATCGTCGCATGGTTAGTTTAGTCAACGTTATCAGTCGAGTTCTGGTTATGAAATTAACGGATTATTACCGTTATCTCAATAGTAACCATTACGAAGTTTTCTTAAGCCGTAACGTTTTAAAAAATATAGAAAGAGGTGAATGCCTTGACTGAAGATATTAAAGAAGAAGAAGTAAAAGAAGAGGAAGCTACCGAGACAACTGAAGAAGTTGCAGAAGGAACAAAGGAAGCTACCGAGACAACTGAAGAAGTTGTAGAAGAAACAAAGGAAACTTCTGAGCTTGAAGAAGCTCAAGCGCGTGCGGAGGAGTTTGAAAATAAATACCTTCGTGTCCATGCAGAGATGCAAAATATTCAACGCCGTGCTAAAGAAGAACGTCAACAATTACAAAAGTATCGTAGCCAAGATTTAGCAAAAGCAATCTTGCCATCACTTGATAACATTGAACGTGCTCTTGCTGTTGAAGGATTGACTGATGATGTTAAAAAAGGTTTGGAAATGATACAGGAAAGTTTGATAAATGGTCTTAAAGAGGAAGGAATCGAAGAAATCGCAGCAGACGGCGAGTTCGATCACAACTTCCATATGGCTATTCAAACCATGCCTGCAGATGATGAGCATCCGGCGGATACCATCGCACAAGTCTTCCAGAAAGGCTACAAACTCCATGACCGCATCCTACGCCCAGCCATGGTAGTAGTATACAAAGAGAACTAAAAAAAACTTGTCCGAAACGACAATAAACTATGAGAGAAAAGATAAGAGGCAAGCCGAAGGTTTGCAAAAAGAAATATCAGAAAAGAAGAAAAAAGCTTAGAAAGAAAAAGCTTAAGGAGATAGAACATATGTCTAAAATTATTGGTATTGACTTAGGTACAACAAACTCAGCAGTTGCAGTTCTTGAAGGAACTGAACCAAAAATCATCGCTAACCCAGAAGGAAATCGTACAACTCCATCCGTAGTTTCATTCAAAAATGGTGAAATCATCGTTGGTGATGCTGCAAAACGTCAAGCAGTCACAAACCCAGATACAGTAATCTCTATCAAATCTAAGATGGGTACTTCTGAAAAAGTTTCTGCTAACGGCAAAGAATACACTCCACAAGAAATCTCAGCAATGATCCTTCAGTACTTGAAAGGTTATGCTGAAGAATACCTCGGTGAAAAAGTAACCAAGGCTGTCATCACAGTTCCAGCTTACTTTAACGATGCTCAACGTCAAGCAACTAAAGATGCTGGTAAAATCGCTGGTCTTGAAGTAGAACGTATCGTCAACGAACCAACTGCAGCAGCTCTTGCTTATGGTTTGGACAAGACTGACAAAGAAGAAAAAATCTTGGTATTTGACCTTGGTGGTGGTACATTCGACGTATCTATCCTTGAACTCGGTGATGGTGTCTTTGATGTATTGGCTACTGCAGGGGACAACAAACTTGGTGGTGATGACTTTGACCAAAAAATTATCGATTACATGGTTGAAGAATTCAAGAAAGAAAACGGCATCGACTTGTCAACAGACAAGATGGCTCTTCAACGTTTGAAAGACGCAGCAGAAAAAGCTAAGAAAGACCTTTCAGGTGTAACTTCAACACAAATCAGCTTGCCGTTCATCACGGCTGGTGAAGCTGGACCCCTTCACTTGGAAATGACTTTGACTCGTGCCAAATTTGATGATTTGACTCGTGACC
>OLNK01001520.1_pt1 | contig 17033 bp, 13 predicted proteins | sample 1672791 | NCBI WGS metagenome assembly OLNK01 (sample SAMEA3136724, study PRJEB25190) | human gut metagenome | biome: human gut; feature: human-associated habitat; material: faeces | place: Austria | collected 2013 | reverse complement strand
CTGGTAAGCCAGGTCAGCCATGGCATACGCGTCCATCATGATTCCCTTCCACCTGGCCATGGCCATCAGCATGGCCACCATGACGGTGGATGAGGTTCCAAGGCCGGAACCCGGAGGCGCGTCGCACTGGAGGTATACCTCGCATCCCTGCTTGATGTCCATGGCCTTTAACGCCGCCGTTACGAGATCCAGGCGGCCGTCGTAAACGTAGTTTTCCTTTGTATTGTATTTCACCGTCATATCAAAATCCAGGGAATGAACCGTGATCTGGTCATCATCCCTCGGAATGATCGAACAATATGCATATTTATTGATAGTACTTCCGATAATGGCACCGCCCTGTTCTACACAGAATGGTTCTACATCCGTACCGCCGCCGCCAAAGCTCACGCGCAGCGGCGCTCTTCCCCTGATTACCATGTAATGTCTCCTTTTCTTACGTCCTCCTGAAACCGGAAATAATCCTCCGGCACACCGATATCAATAAAATAGCCGTCATTTACGATGCCGCCGAGACGTCTTCCCTCCTGCATCCACCTGGGGATGCACTCATTTTCCAGCGAAACTTTTCCCTCCGGAATCTCATCCAGCAGCGCCCGCTTCATCAGGTACACACCGCCGTTGATCGTGCCCGTCCCAGTATTACCGTTTTTCTCATTAAAAGCGGTCAGCAGCCCGTCGGTCAGGCGCGCCGCCCCATAACGGGAAATATCCGGCACACCGCGCAGAACCAGCGCCATCTCCAGATTTTTTTCCTGCTGGATCCGGCTCAAATCACCGAAATCCATCTGATAAAATGTATCGCCATTCAGGACAAAAAACTGCTCGTCCGTCACATATTTCCCGGCATTCTTGATCGCGCCCGCCGTGCCGAGCAGCTCTTCCTCATACGCATACCGCGCCCGGATGCCAAACTGCGATCCGCCTCCAAAATATTCTTCCACCATGCCGCCCTTATAACCGACGGCAAAAATAATATCATCAATTCCGCTTTTTTTCAGCCCCTGAAGCACATACTCCAGAAACGGCTTACCTTCAACCAGCGCCATCGGTTTCGGACGATCGCTTACCACACTGCGAAGCCGCGTCCCCAGTCCGCCAGCCAGAATGATTGCCTGCATACTGTACTTCCTTTCTGTCTGTTGTTTCCAACTCAATTTTTACTGTTTTTATACTGAAAGATACAATTTTTACTGTTGTCAATCTGTCAACCGCTATTAAGTCCAGTTTAACTTATATATCTTACCACATTTCCCTGGTGATTTCCACTAGATAGGACGGTTTTATGCTGTTACCACTTTCCCATCAGATTCGCAGCGCTTCCTTGCGGAAATTGCAACAATTTGTTGATTTTTTTGCATGATTCGACAGATTTTTTCATTTGGCAGACACTCTGTTCCGTGCTACAATCTTAGTTATAAATTGGGATTTGGAGGAAATGCATATGGCACGTGATATGACAAAAGGAAATATAACCGGACACCTGATTGCCTACGCGGTTCCGCTTGTTTTTGGAAATTTATTTCAGCAGCTCTACCATACGGTCGATTCGGTGGTTGTCGGACAATTTTACGGAAAAGAAGCATTGGCGGCGGTCGGCGCGGCGGGTCCGATCATGAATATCCTGACTTTTCTGATTGTGGGACTGTCACTCGGCGCATCGATTTTGATGGCAAGCTACTTTGGAGCAAAAGATTACCAGCATTTGAAAGATGAATTTGCGACCTCTGTACTCTCCGGACTGCTTTTGACCATCGTGCTCTCCGGAATCTCACTGGCCGGAAGCCGCCTGTTTATCCGCCTGACGCAGACGCCGGAAGAGATATCGGCGCAGGCATCCTTGTATTTGCAGATTATCTCGCTGGGTCTTATTTTTACCTTTTTTTACAATATTTTCTCCGCCGCCCTGCGCGCGATCGGAGATTCCAGAGCGCCGCTCTATGTCCTGATCCTGACGACCATTGTCAATGTATTTCTGGATGTATTCCTGGTTGGCATCTGCCGCCTCGGTGTTCCCGGTGCGGCAATCGCTACAATCATCTCGCAGGCAGTCTCTGCGCTCGCCCTCTTTGTCTATATCTGGTCGAAAGTGCCGCTCTTACGGCTCGGCATCCGGGATCTGAAACTGAAAACCTCGATGCTCAAAAAAACGATCGATTTCAGCTCCATTTCCGCCGTCCAGCAAACGATTCTCTACGTCGGCCGCCTGCTCGTCCAGTCCGGCGTCAATGCGCTCGGTGTCGATGCAGTTGCCGCTTTTAATGCCGTCTCCATCATCGACAGCTACGTGCTCGCCCCGGGCGACAGCCTCGCGGCATCTATCACGACATTCTCCGCACAGAACCTCGGCGCGAAAGAGTATGACCGGATTCCGAAAGGGCTTCGGAAAATGCTGGTGATTGCAGAAATTTATATTATTTTGACAGCGGTGGTCGTGCTGTTCTGCCGTCACCCGCTGCTCGGCATTTTCTTGAAGCCGAATGAAACGGAGGCGCTGCGTCAGGGCATGTCCTATCTGGTGCCGATGGCTAGTTTTTACTTCATCAGTGGTATCACCAATACCTTTCAGGGATATTACCGGGGAATCGGGCACCTGATGATCACCCTGTTCGCGACTCTGGTGCAGATTCCGATCCGCGTTGTGATCAGTTATGCGCTGTTTGGACGGCTGGGAATTCAGGCTGTCGCGATTGGTACGACGATTGGATGGGCTTGTATGGTGGTATTTGAGCTTTTGATGTATCGGAGGTATGGACGGGTGGAAGCGCTGCGGAAGAACGATCGGTAATATAGAATGCTCTACCCGGTAGTCCAGGAAAGAGGCTGCAGCATACCGGCGTAGCTGGCTCTTTCCTTCCTTGGATAACTTTAAATTATCCTTACGTAAGAAAACGATCAGAAGCACATTCCCCTGATCGTTTTCTTTAATTATATATAATTTTCTATCTTTTACTATTTTTTATTCAAAATCTTCTTTAATCACATCCCAAGCCGCATCAATACTGAAATGCTCGCGGATATAAACCTGCGTTTTCTCTGCCAGGTCTTCCAGGCGTTTTTCGTCTTTGTAGAGCTCTACGACTGTCTCGGCAAATTCGTCCGGCTGATCCTTGACGAGGAGAACTTTTTCTACATCCGGGATTCCCTCGCTGCCGACGGAGGTGGTAACGATGGGGGCACCGTTATAGATGGCTTCTACCACCTTGCCCTTAACACCTGCACCATAGCGGAGCGGTACCACTACAATCCGGCAGTTCCGGTACAAGTCTGCCAGTTCTTCTTCACTTACAAAACCTTTGACGATGATGCCGTTTCCAGGCTGTTCCAGTGCTTTGATCTCGTCGGTTACTTTGGAACCTACAATGTAAAAGTTGACCTTGATCTGTTCCCGGATCTTCGGGAATACTTCTTTCGCGAACCAGAGCACCGCGTCTGCGTTCGGCGGATGCGCAAAGCCGCCGACAAACAGGAGTCCTTCCCGTTTGGCGAAGTCTTTGTTCAGATTCTGTAAAAACTCCTCATAGACATATGCCGTGATCGCCTTGACCGGAATCGTCTCATCAACGGCGTGGATCGCCTCTTCTTCGACGTAGGACGGATAATAAGACACCGCCACTTTGTGGAAGAGTGAAAACTCGATCGATTTCCAATACTCGGATTCCTGACGCTTCTTCACATCGCCGGTCAGCTCATACTCGCGGAACTCACGCATAAAATGAAGGTCGTGACCGTAATAAATCATCTTGATATCCGTGTGTTCTTTGATAAAATCCACATATTTTGTCGCGATATGCGGACGGTTCAGATATGCCACGTGGATATCTTTTCCATTTTTCACCAGCCAGTCCCAGATACCGGTCAGGTATTCCTGTCCGTAGAGGACCTCGATTCCCATCTGCTGCAGCGTAGACGTATACGGTTCCTCATGGAGGTAATTATCTCCGATAAATTTAACAACATACCCCTTTTTCAGGAACATTTTCAGGTACTGGAACGTTGTCTTGGAACCAGCGTCTTTGTCAAAGGTCGGCACATAGTGATCGATCACGACAATGATCTTTTTGCCCATGCTGCGCTCGCGTGCGCGGAATGGATTCGGATTGCCGTTGTTGACGCACTGGTTCTTAAACTCTTCTTTCCATTTTTCTTTGAGCTTCTCGCTGTTTTCCACCTGATACCGTTTCAGACCGGTTCCGTTGACATCCGTTCCGTTGGAAATGCCTTCGAAATGGATGACCTTGGATTTTGGCTGGTAAACGACGCGGTAGCCCGCTTTCCGCACCTCAAAGGCCAGATCCGAATCTTCGCAGTACGCCGGGGCAAACCGCTCGTCGAAACCACCGATCTGCTTCCAGAGTGCGGTGGATAAAAGGATCGCTGCGCCGGAAATATAGTCTACATCCTTGACGTAGTTATATTCTGCCTTGTCCGGATCGTCGAGGCGGCCGTAATTCCAGCCGGAACCATCGCTCCAGATGATGCCGCCTGCCTCCTGTAAACGTCCATCCGGATATACCAGCTTAGACCCTACCATACCGATGGTGGAGTCAGATTCAATGAGATTTACCAGGGAGCTTAGCCAGCCTTCTGTTACCTGGGTATCGTTGTTTAAAAACATCACGTATTTGCCGCGCGCCGCCTTCGCCGCCTGGTTGCAGTTGCGCAAGAAGCCCTGATTCGTCTGGTTACGGCAGATTACCAGGTTATCGGCAAACTCCGCCAGATGCTCGGTGGCGTCGGTCGAAACATCGTCTGCGATGATAACCTCGTAGCTCACGTCCTTCGTATGCTCCAGAATCGACTGCAGGCATAGATAGGTATAATGAATCTGGTTGTATACCGGAATCACGATGGAAACCGTCGGATTTTCTTCCTTCGGAAGGTGGATTTTTCCGTAGGTCAGGTACTCCTCACCGATCTCAAAATCACCTTTGATAAGGTTCTTTCCTTCCCCGGTCGTGTACATCTTCATCATTTTGCCCGGATGGAGAATCGTCCGTTTCCAGTAGCCGAGCTTCTTGCGGCGTACCGTGCCCTTTGGATAGCACCGGTTAAATGCCTGTCCGAGCTTGCGGCGCACCTTGAAAATGACCGCCTCATGACCATTTAAGTAGGTCAGCGTCTTGCCAAGCTCTGCATTTTCATGGCGCAGATCCGAAATGATAACGTCCAGATTCGCCACGTGGTTATTCGTCAGGCGCTGTACCTCCTGCACTTTGCGGAGTGCCGTATCTTTTTCCGAATTTTCTGCCCGGAGCGCATCCAGACGTTCGTTTGCCCTTGCAAGTTCTCCGTCCACATGGGAAAGATCGGCTAATGTCTTCGTCTTTACCATGTAATCTTCCTGGTAGGTGCGCTGGTTTTCCCCGTGTACGTACTCCTGGAAGCCGCGTTCCATCGCCTCGTAAAGCGAAAACAGCTTCTCATCCGCCTTCACATACTCCGGGAACTGTCCGATAAATTCCCGCTCGGCCTGACCGCCCAACAGACTCTTATAACGGCGGTAGAAATAAACCAGTGTCCTGTATTTCACAAAGCCAGCCGGAACCGGGAATAAGAAGACCCACTCATAGTCGATCGCATAGGTTTCGTCCGCCGTCACCAGCATATTTTCAAAAAGGGCGTCAATGTTGGAGGCGCTGTAGCTCTCGTCCGCAAGAACTGCCCCTAAAGAAGCCCATCCGCCGCCATTTTCTGTCTCTTTATCCCGATATGGATCCAGCTCGCCCAGCGCATTAAATACCTTGATAAATTCCGGTGTCACCGCAAATGGTTTGCGTTCCTCCGGGCGGATGTTGTAGATCTCATCCATCGCAGCCCGGATCGCGGAAACCTCCGCATCCGCGCCCTGGGCAGTCAGAATTTCTCCCAGAAGTTCCGCCCGCGTTTTTCCCTCTAAATACGGAAAGACCGCTGTCATTCCCTCGTCCTGAAGCTCCGGTTTTGCCAGTTTCAGGGACAGATTCTGACGGTCAAGCACCTGATATTTTTCTTCGAAGGACTGGATGTGTGCCTTTCCCTCCGGATAGAGCGCCGTCTTCCAGACCTCGCGGGTTCCATTCTTTTCACGGATCTCTGTCCGGATCTGGAAGCAGTCTTCGCGGGTGCGGTTGTATTTCACATAGATAACGTCCTGTGAAGCATTCTCAGCTTCCGGCGCAGCCTGTCTCTGCCAAAAAACTAGAAATGCATTCGCAAATTCCGGGAACCGTCCGTCCTCGCAGGCTGCATCGAGCGCCGCCCCCATATCCATCAGCATATACTGCGGACAGTCATAAACCGGTAACACACCGGTCAGATCGCCTTTTTTCGGCAGATAGGCATCTGAAAAAATCTCTCCCGCCGTCCGGTAATCCGGCATCGGATAGTAAAATTTCCCGCCCGGAAGCAGCTGCTTCATTTCATTCCAGGAAAGTGCGCCCGTCTCCCGCTCTGCGCCTGCCATGTATTTCACGCCAAACCAGTTGGAAGCCGCCGCAATCAAGGTTCCATGAGCAGAAAGAAGCTGTTTTGCGGCTGTCATCTGCGCCGCGCGTCCAGCCCTATCTGCCGCCGTCAAATCCCCGATCAGCACTACATATCCATATGTCCCGCCGCACTTTTCCGCTTCCCTCGCATACGTCTCCACATCCGCACAGACATAGCGGATCTTCGCCGCCAGCTCCGGCTCTGTCTTGAAACGACGGCGTACTACCTCCAGATTTTCTTCGGAAACATCCAGCACCGTTACCGATGATAAACGTCTGGCAAGCAGCCCTGTCAGCGCGCCCGCGTCCGCCCCGATCTGCAGCGCCTGCTGTTCCGGGTCAAATTGGTACCAGTCCAACAGGTTTTCCCGCAGATCTGCCAGTGCGTACAGATAGGAAAGCTTCTTATTTTCCCGCAGCGCCCGGCGCCGGTCACTGCCGTATTTATCAAACAGAGCGATCAGCTCCTGATTGATTTTTTTCATCTTAATCTCCTTTTATCATACCTGCAGATCTTCCTGTGCCGCCTCGTCCGCACTAAGCGACTCCGCCTGCTTCGCCGCCTCCCCGGCTGGCGATAACCTGACTGCTACATCCGGCTCCATGTCGTAGACACCGACCGTATTCTTATTGGAAATAACGGTAATATTGGCCACATCGTAGAGACGGTGGTACACCACATGCTCGCCGCCCTCAAATCCGGTACAGCTCATGGACAGCAGGTATTCGCCGCCCTGCAGGGTCATCTTCTGCGTAAACGCGACATCGTAAATATCGCCCTCCTTGACCGGATGGACATCCGTTCCCTCAAACAGGGTGTTCGTGCCGGTCAGATCGGTTCCCTTCTTATCCTTGATCGTATAAGTAAAGATCGGTGCCTGAATCGGTGCATTGAAACGGATGCGCTCGCGGATGGTAAACTCTTCGCCTTTTAAGAGCAGGTTAGTGATATTGCCACGCGCGTCCACCAGTCCCAAATCGAAGATCTGCGCCCTGCCGTCGCCGTACTCCTCGCGGTTTGCGTTGACCGTCAGCTTGTCGCGCATCAAGCCCGGCTTTTTCGCCGTTTCTCCGTTCAAACCAGCCGGATTTCCGGTGCCGTCCGATGCTGAACCAACTCCATTTTCTGCGGTGCCATCCACTGCCCCGGAGCCGTTTACATCTCCGGCATCGTTATTTCCAGCCTCATTTCCAGATGCACCCTTCTCCGCACTTCCGGCTCCTGATTTCTCCGCTTTTACTACCTTGTCCCCGGAAAAATCGTTCATCACTTCCAGCTCGGCGCGCAGCGCATCCATCTGTCCTGCCAGAATCTTTTTATAGAGATCGACCATCTTGCCCGCCGAACCCTGTGCGATAAATTCTCCCTTATTGAGCAGCACTACCTTATCGCAGTATTTGATGATACTTCCCATATCGTGGGTTACCATGATGATCGTCGTGCCGTTTTTGCGGATCTCCTCCATGCGGCGGTAGCACTTGGACTGGAAAAAGACATCCCCGACCGAGAGCGCCTCATCAACGATCAGGATCTCCGGCTCGACGTTAATCGCAAGCGCAAATGCCAGACGCACGAACATACCGCTCGAGTACGTCTTGACCGGCTGATAGACGAAATCGCCAATCTCGGCAAAATCGAGAATCTCCGGCAGCTTTGCATCCATCTCTTTTTTGGTATATCCCATCATCGTACCGTTCATATAGATATTTTCGATACCGGTGTAGTCCTGGTTAAATCCGGCTCCCAGCTCCAGCAGCGCCGAAATTTTGCCGCGCACCGTCACCTCGCCGGTCGTCGGCGTGAGAACGCCGGTAATGATCTTAAGGATCGTCGATTTACCCGAACCATTCGTACCGATGATGCCGACCGTCTGACCTTTTTCAACCGTAAAGGAAAGATCGCTCAACGCGTAGAAATCCTTGTGGTATTCTTTATGGCTGACGCTCAGCGATTCTTTCAGCCGATCGATCGGTTTATCATACAGCCTGTATATCTTGGTCACATTTTTCACTTCGACCGCGTACTTCTCTGCGTTCTCCGCCTCTTGTGCCCCTGTGTTTGTTGTATTTTCAGCAGACATATATCTTTTTCGTTCCTCCTGTTCCACTATTCTCGTAGTATAGCATGTTTTCTATGTTTCTTGCAATTCCTGTACGCAGAAAAACACACCTCTTTCTATGTACTCACGAAAAACATTCGTATTTTTTTGTGAAATGTTTTGTATTTTCTTGACAATATCCAGATGCTATGCAAAAATCATGGCAAAGGAGGATGATTCTATGGATTTTTTAACAATGACAATTCGAAAACAAAAAAATATTGCACTCATCGCACACGACAATAAAAAACGTGAACTCATCGACTGGTGTGAGGCGAACAAAGAGATCCTCAAAAAACATTTCTTATGCGGAACCGGCACAACCGCCCGCATGATTACGGAATATACCGGGCTTCCGGTCAAGGGCTATAACAGCGGTCCTCTGGGCGGCGACCAGCAGATCGGTGCAAAAGTCGTCGAGGGACAGGTTGATTTTATCATCTTCTTCTCCGATCCCCTGACCGCCCAGCCGCACGATCCGGATGTCAAGGCGCTTCTTCGAATCGCCCAGGTTTACGATATCCCGATCGCCAACAATAAAGCGACTGCCGATTTTATGATTACCTCGCCGCTGATGGATGAGGAGTATGAGCATGACATCATCAACTTCCACCAGAATATTAAAGAGCGGGCCAAGAAGCTGTAAAAAACATATTCTCCCTTGTATTTATTCTCATTCTTCGGTACAATGGTCGTTACCGTTTATGAGAACAGATACAAGGGAGATTTTTTATGTTGCAGAAATTTTTTAAATACATTTTCCAAAGCATGGCGGGCATGCTGGGAATTTCCGTCTACATCCTCGCAGACACCTATTTTATCTCGGTCTACTCCGGTGCAGATGGTCTGGCGGTTTTAAACCTGATTTTACCGGTTTACGGGCTGATCTATGCGATTGGAGCCATGATCGGGATCGGATCGGCAACCCGTTATGCAATCGACCGCGCGCGGGGCAAAAGCGCCAGCTTCTATTTTCTCTCCGCCGTAACCTGGGATATTCTCATCAGCATTCCGCTGGTGCTGGCAGGCATTTTCATCCCGGATAAAATCTTGCAGCTTCTCGGCGCAGACGCGGGGCTGACCGCGCTCGGAAAGCAGTATCTCCGCATTATTCTGGCTGCCTCGCCGTTTTTTATGTCCAACTACGCGTTCACGGCGTTTGCGCGCAATGACAGCGCTCCGGCGATCGCGATGCTCGGCTCCATCGCCGGAAGTATGTTCAACATCGTGTTTGACTACGTCTTCATGTTTCCGGCAGGTCTGGGACTGACCGGCGCGGCGCTGGCGACAGCATTCTGCCCGCTAGTGACGATGATCATCTGCAGCACGCACTACCTGGGAAAACACAATCAGGTCGGATTTCATTTCCGCGCTCCATCCCTGCGCCACCTGATCGCCTGCTGCCAGCTCGGCGTATCCGCCTTTGTCGGCGAAATATCCTCCGCCGTGATCGCGATCGTCTTTAATTTCCTGCTTCTGGGGCTCGCCGGAAATGTCGGTGTCGCCGCTTACGGCGTCACTGCCAATCTCTCCGTCGTTGCCATGTGCCTGTTCAACGGACTCGCGCAGGGCACGCAGCCGCTCATCAGCGAGAGCTACGGAAAAGGCGATCACACGCAGAGCCGCCAGTTCCTGACCTGGGGCGTCATCGCCTGCCTGATCGTGGAAGCGCTCATTCTGGTGCTGACCTGGAGCATGACCGATCCACTGATCCAGATCTTCAACCAAGAGCAGAACGCCGAACTTCTGCATTACGCCCACAGTGGGCTCCGGCTGTATTTCCTGGGCTTTCTCTTTGCTGGCATCAACATCCTGCTGGTTGCCTATTTTTCCGCCGTCGCGCAGCCAAAACCAGCCATCGCCGGTTCTCTGCTGCGCGGGGCCGTCGCTATCATCCCCTGCGCTGTCACACTGGCGCGCCTGTTTGGGCTGAACGGCGTCTGGCTGTCTTTCCTGGCGTCGGAAATGATCACTTTCTTCGCTATTTTGCTGCTGGCAAGGCTGGAACATACTTCCAAAGAATCGCACAATTTTAAAAAAATTTAATTTTGCCCCAAAAAATATTTAACATTTTACACCATGCGTAGTATATTGACGAAAAATCAAACACACCAAAACCGTTGAAGCGTAGATCAAAGCAGCATATGCGCGCACAGAGAGTCCGGGAGGCTGAGAACCGGGTCGAGATGCAGGCTGCCAAATGGACCGCTGAGGGCGCAGCCAAAAGCTGGATATATTTTCAGCCTAGTACTCTGCGACGTAGGGCATACGTTAGTTGCCGGAGATATGCAGGTATCTCGCAAAGCGCATGGAATCACTCCATGAATCAAGGTGGCACCGGCGTCCGGAGTGAGATCACGACCGATATCGGCGCGATGGTAAATCTGGTAAAAGAAGAAAGCGATATCCCGTGTGCCATATGTGGCAGAATACGTGAAATCCATGAAAGACGCGATTCGGTAAAAAAAGAAAACCGTCTGTAAAAGAACCTTTCATTCTTTCTCAGACGGTTTTCTTTTTCTGGCTTCAGAAGCCTTGTTCTGTCGTAAATGCTTTAGGTTGGTGGTAACTCATCCAATTCTGCCGGATGGTTATAAGCTTGCGAGCAGATTATCCATTACATTTCGCACAGAAACTCTTTTTCTACTTCTGCCTCAGACTCGGTATAACCTAACTGTGCAGCTAAACGATGTACCAGTACCGGCATTGCTTCCTGCTCTAAGGACTCGGAAACTACATGCTTTTCTGCTGGTGTGTTGTAATATGCCTGATATAAATTCTCCTGATATAAACCGTTATTGAATGTTCTTGTTGCTTTCATCATGATAATTACCTCCATCAAATAAAATTATATTTTTTCATATGATAGGCGGAAATCCATTGCAATATTCTTATGATACTATTACGATATCCGTCTGTGAAAATCTCTTGTTTCTTTCGATGGCAATAATATAACACTGTCAAACAAAAAGCGCCATCCCCGGAAGTGGTATAAACTTATAATCGTTTTGCAATTATATAAATATATATTAATATATGTAATAAGTACCAATTTTGACACCCTGACTATGTACAAAAGTTACAAAAACATCAATATTTGAAATATAAACAAAAACGTCCGGCGGCGATTTGCGGATTTGTGCATCCCGCCTAAAAAAGAATGTACCTTGGCTCATTCGGGCGTCTCGCGCGGGCTCTTGCGACATGTTTCTGCTTCGCGCGAGTGCACATCCTCGCGGGGCGTTTTTTTCATAGGGCGCAATTTCCCATGAAAAAATACGCCTGCCAGCAAAATAGTTACCTGCCACCTCATGTTTTACATACCTTTTACACATTTCATAGAAAAAGCTGATAGCCGGTTTTTTTTATTCTTTTATAATTAAAGGATAAACTTAAAGCAAAAGAGAAGGTGTGAAAAATAAACATGAAAAACGAAACAGATGAAAAAAATAAATGCTATATCAACCGGGAACTGTCCTGGCTGAAATTTAATGACAGAGTTTTAGAGGAAGCTGCCGATGAGGAGAATCCACTCTGTGAGCGCCTGTCGTTCCTCTCCATTTTCCAGACGAATCTGGACGAATTTTTTATGGTCCGGGTTGGCTCCCTGCATGATATGCAATTCTTAAAGAAGGAAGTCCGCGACAATAAAACCGGCATGACGCCGCAGGAACAGATCGAAGCGATTTTACAGACAACCGCCCTGATGGCGCGCCGCAAGGATCAGGTCTACATGGATTTAATGGGGCTCCTGACCGATCAGGGGATCCGGGTCGTCAGCTTTTCCGCGTTAAACGATATCGAAAAGAAACAGCTGGAACGCTATTTTGAACAGGAAATCAAACCACTCCTCTCGACGATCATCGTCGGAAAGAAGCAGCCATTCCCATTTCTTCAAAACCGTGAAATCTATGCCGTGGCAGTGCTGGAAACCCGCAGCGATAAAGCGAAAATCGGAATCATTCCATGCGCCAGCCGCGTATTTGACCGTTTGGTTCCGGTGCCAGGCCGAAGCGGCTACTATATGCTGGCAGAGGAGCTGATCCTGCATTTTCTCCCGATGGTATTTGATAAATACCGGGTACAGGAAAAATCCCTGATCCGGATCACCAGAAACGCCGATATCGACGCGGACAGTATCTACGATGAGGATCTGAATTACCGGGAACATATGGAGGAGGTCGTCCGCCAGCGCCGCAAATTGAGCCCGGTCCGCCTGGAAATGACGCGGACCCTGGATACGGGAATTATCGATCGCCTGTGCCGGGTGCTGGAACTGAGCGAAAACCAGGTGTTTATGTCGCAGTCGCCTCTGGATCTGTCCTTTGTATTTCAGATTCAGGATACACTGCGGACACACAGCGAACTATTTTACCCGCGCCGGATCCCGCAAAACTCTCCTGCCATCCAGAAAGACCGCCCGGTACTGGATCAGGTGCTGGAAAAAGATCTTTTGCTGTCCTATCCATTTGAGAGTATCAAACCATTTTTACGGATGCTGCATGAGGCGGCAGCCGATCCAACGGTTGTTTCTATCAAAATGACGCTGTACCGGCTCGCCAAGGACTCCAAGGTGGTCGAGGCTCTGGTCGAAGCCGCCGAAAACGGAAAACAGGTTGATGTACTGGTCGAACTGAAAGCGCGCTTTGATGAAGAAAACAATATCGCCTGGTCCCGGATGCTGGAGGATGCCGGCTGCCACGTGATCTATGGGCTGGACGGATATAAGGTACATTCCAAATTATGCCTGATCACCCGCAAATCCGGAACCCGGATTGAATATATCACGCAGATCGGCACAGGCAATTACAATGAAAAAACATCCCGCCTGTATACCGATTTATCCCTGATCACCAGTAATTCTGAGATTGGACTTGAAGCGTTCGAGGTCTTTCAGGCGCTGTCGCTGGGCGAAACGGTTGAACAGACAGACGTACTGTTTGTCGCACCAAATTGCCTCCAGAATAAGGTTTTAGATCGGATTGACCAGGAAATCAAACTAACAAAAGAGGGAAAAAAAGGCTATCTGGGATTCAAATTAAATTCGCTGACCGATAAACGGATCATCGACAAACTGATTGAGGCTTCCCAGGCAGGCGTGCAGATCGATATGGTTGTGCGCGGTATCTGCTGCCTACAGCCGGGGATCCCCGGGTATACCGATCATATCCGTATTATCAGCATCGTAGGACGCTATCTGGAACATTCGCGCATCTACATCTTCGGAACCGGCGATCGAGAAGAAATCTATATCTCCTCCGCAGACTTTATGACGCGCAATACGCTGCGCCGAGTAGAGGTTTCCGTACCGATTTTTAATTCAAAACTGCGGGAAGAATTAAAAGAAATGTTTGGTCTGATGCTCAGCGACAACGTCAAGGCGCGGGAACTGGGTGCCGACGGCACTTACCGCAAAGTCTCGACCGGAGATACGCAGCTCAATTCCCAGGAAGTCCTGTTTCAGATTGCCTACGACTGTGCCCAGACAGGGAAAGGAGAGGCTTAACGTGGTCTATGAGCTGGAAGACGTACTTCAGGAGTCCTCTCTGGAAACGGTTTTAGAAAATGGAAAACAGGCAGTCATTCTGGTAACCGGGCGGGAATGCCAGGAGACGCTGGCAAAACTCGGAATTTTTCTGGAAAATGAGATAAGTCTATCCAAAATTAATTTCTGCAAGCTCGAGACGCAGCAGGAATACCTGTATGGTACACTGGCAATCCCCCGCTTTTTAGACATCACCGGCAGCCGCTATCAGATGAGCCTTTTTATCACCAGACAGCTTATTGTCATCGCCGATGATTCCGATTTCAGTATCCGCCTCCTCCAAAATATCCGGATGCGGAAAGTCCATCAGGGTGTGAATAAAGGACGTTTTTTATTTAATTTTGTCACAGAATTTTTAGAACGGGATTATGAGATTCTGGACAGTATGGAACATACTTTGATGTCGATGGAGGAGGAAGCCAGCCAGCGTGAAACAGAAAATTACCAGGAAAAGCTGATGCCGCTGCGCCGCGAGCTTCTGACTCTTAGAAGTTATTATAATGAAATGGTTGATTTTGCGAAGAATCTGGAAGAAAATGAAAATGGATATTTCCGGAAAAAACAGATTTCTTATTTTGACACGATCGAGGACCGCGCCGACCGCCTGATGAATAAGACCGCCCAGCTTCTGGAATATGCGGAACAGGTCAAGGATGCCTACCAGTCCCGCCTGGATGCAAGGCAGAACCGGAGCATGCAGTTTCTGACCATCATTTCGACCATTTTCCTTCCGCTGACACTCATCACCAGCTGGTACGGGATGAATTTTCAAAACATGCCGGAGCTCCAGAATGGATATCCCGGCGTGATTTTCCTCTCAGTCCTCGTCATTATTTTATGCATCTGGATCTTTAAGATCAAAAAACTTTTGTAGGAAAATACCCATTCCGCCCGGACATCCGGCACTTTATTCGTCCTTCTCCGGCACCTCATCCCGCCAAACAACCGTCTCTACATCCTCAAACAGCTCCTGGTTGCGCTCGACCGTCAGATAGACAAAATCATCCGGCTGGTATTCATCCAGAAGCGCCTCCGTGTACGTGTCAAAGGTCGCAAACACCGTTTTCCGGTACAGCTTCGGCATAAAATATTTAAGGTTCTGGCTAAAGGAATCGCCTACTACCAGAAGTGTTTTATCATTCGGCGAATCCGACTCAAACACTGCAAAGCTGTTGTCCTCGTTCATATCCACCGTCGTAGCCGTCACCTCCGGCAGATAATTCTGAATCACATATTCGGTATCGTCGCTGTACTCTGCTGCCATGTTAAGCATCCGCGCCAGGTCTCCGGACGCCGGTCCTGCCGCCTCAATCGAGACTGCACTGAGCGGTGTAGAGGTTCCAAGCAAAGTCTGTGCAATCTGCTGGCTTCCGATAAAAGAGCCGATCTGGTTCCAGTGCGTATCATATTTGTAATAAAGCTGATACGTGTCCGCCTCTTTCAGAAGCTCCGGCTTCATGTCATACACCGGAAGTCCCTGCGCCGCAAGCTCCGGGAGCGCCGCATCCAGACGCGACTCACTTCCGTATACCCGGACCGAATCCGGCATATATTCCGCATAGACACTTTCCTTGTTGGGTGCCTCAAACATCACAAACCGGATGCCGCGCTCTTTCATTTTCTCGTTTACCGAGGTAATCGCGTCCGCCAGCGCTGTTTTCTCATCCGCCGTATAGAGATTTGTCCGCTGATAATCCGCCAGCGCATCCTCGCCGTCCTCCGAAACGGTGTAAAACAGCCAGTTTTCTTTTCCGACCGTCACATCCGAAATCGAGCTTTCATTTAAAAGCTCCAGATCCAGCTTTGTCTTCGCCTTGACAAACAGATTTTTAAACGGAACATGGTCGTTGTAATACGCTTCAAATTCCGTCGGAATATTGTCAAAATTGGCAGCCGACAGTTCTGGAAAGGATGCCAATTCCCTGTTTTCATAATTCTGCTGGTCCAGATGGCTCCTGACCGCCGGATAGACAAGCGTCGGCAGCACCAGGCTCGCCGCAAAGGAACCAATCAGAAGTATTTTTGTCCCTGTCTCTCGATTCATATCTCTCGTTTTCTTCTCCCTGCATGAATCCATCTTTCTGTACTTTCACGCCCTGCCGCCCATGCTTTCATTTTTATGTTCTCATTGCACAGGCAAGCATGCTTTCTACACCGCTTTTAAAAACGGAAATAAATAAATGGATTATATGTATTGTTGACGAGCAGCAAAATGGAAAACCACAGGATCGCCATGTAGCCGATCCAGCTTGTGACCGTCACCGATCCATCCTGCGCCAGCACGCGCCCTTTCCATTTCATCCAGAACCACTGCACCGGACCGCATGCCAGCAGCGCCGCCGCCAGAAACATCCAGAGTTTCCGGTTCATGTAGCGTTCCATCAAAACGACTGCACTGTGCGGCACAAACATATACCGGATAAAGGAAAATGCCTGCCCGATCGTGTCCGCGCGGAAGAAAATCCAGCCGATCAGCACGACAAACACCGCATAGATATGCGCCAACGGCCGGAATTTCTCCTGCTTCAGCCATTTTCCCAGAAAACAGCGCTCCAGCACGTTGAAAAAGCCATGGTAAATGCCCCAGAAAATGAACGTCCAGCCCGCTCCGTGCCAGATGCCGGTCAGCAGAAAGACCGTCCAAAGGTTGACATACGTCCGCGCCGTGCCCCTCCTGTTTCCGCCGAGCGGAATGTACACGTACTCTTTAAACCAGCTGGAGAGGGAAATATGCCATTTCCGCCAGAAATCCTGGATCGAAGTCGCTGTGTACGGCAGCCGGAAGTTTTCAATAAATGTAAAGCCAAACATTTTTCCAAGCCCAATCGCCATGTCCGAATAGCCAGAAAAATCGAAATAAATCTGCAGCATATAGGAAACCGCTCCCAGCCATGCCCCTGCTGCGTTAATGTTTCCGGCAGA
>OLNK01001516.1_pt1 | contig 17071 bp, 13 predicted proteins | sample 1672791 | NCBI WGS metagenome assembly OLNK01 (sample SAMEA3136724, study PRJEB25190) | human gut metagenome | biome: human gut; feature: human-associated habitat; material: faeces | place: Austria | collected 2013 | reverse complement strand
CCGGCTTCATGTAAAAATAGAAGAGAAGGACGGAGCCTATACCATTACAGACCTGAATTCTACTAATGGAACAAAAGTAAATGGAAGACTTCTGGAGGCCAATGAGACGTGCAGCCTTGAGTCGGGCAGCGATGTGGAGATCGCTGGAAGAAGGTTCCGGTTCCGGTAAGACCCGAGTGATCGTCCTTTCTCGGAACCAGATACGCAGAGCATGCGGGCGGCGGACTAAAAATTTTCATTTTATAATTCCAATGTGCACCAAAAGAATAGGGATTTATGATATAATGAAAAAAATATATAATGAATCAGACATTAGAAATGATTACAAAAAACTGACAAAGCTTTTAATTGAGCTGGGTATGACGATTACAACAATGGAATCTGCGACTTCAGGGCAGATTGCGTCACTGATTACGGACACCGAAGGCTCATCGGCAGTGTTAAAAGGAGCTTTTGTCACCTATTGCAACGAAGCAAAAATCATGCAGGGCGTTCCTGCCGAGATTCTGGAGAAGTATACGGTATATTCGAAAGAGACCGCAGAAGCAATGGCGAAGGCCTGCACAAAAGCGTATAAGGCCAATATCGGAATCGGTGTGACCGGAACAATGGGGAACGCAGACCCGGCGAATCTGGAAGCATCTGTGCCGGGGCAGGTATATTTTGCAATTGAACTTAATGGAGAGGTTATGTCTTATTATCTTGAATTGCAGCCACAGCCTACAAGACTTGCTTATAAGCTGGCGGTTGCAAAGGAAATTTATGATGCCTTGATGGAGAGATTATAGGATTGTGGGAGTACGCTTGCGAACAATCCGTGGGTATCATAGGAGGGAGCTCTTGATCCCTGACATTGGATATTAAAAAAGGAAGGATTTCTTCTACTATAGCAGAAGAACCTTCCTTTTGCATGTCCTTTTTTAATATTATTTATTCAACTTCTTCCGGTTCCATGCTTCGAATATGTTCCTCAATTTTTATGAGTTCATATTTCTGACTATATTCTGCCAGATAGGTCTTATATTCTTGAGTGTCGGAAGGATATACTCTTGAGTTGTGAATGTGGATATCCACAGGCTTTTCGCTATTCTTTGACAGTGCTACCATTGCGCTTGCGCAGTGGGCAGAGATACGTGTGAAGCTGTTCAGAATATCCGAATATACCGTCCCTTCTTCCAGGCCACAGGCTCCGTTGCTCATGCGTTCAACGTGGCGGATCTTGAGTTCATCGCACAAAGTTGTAATGACCATTCCAAGTGGCGCAACTCTCTGGGAGAGTTCTTTATCATTTTCCAAAAACGCTTTGCAAGTTGTATTAATCTCCTCGCGGACCGCTTCCATAACAACATTCAGTTCATCCCATGCTTCTTCGGAAAATTGTGTTTTGTTCTCATTCATCTCATTAGACATATGGGCGATGCATGCAGCATGGTCACCAATCTGTTCGAAGTCATTAATCATATGTAGATAAAGAGAAACCTGTCTTGTCTGAACAGAATTCATCGGATGCTTGGTAAGCTTAATCAGATAGTCACCCAGACGGGATTCATAGCGGTCAATCAGATCTTCTTTTCTCTGTACTTTGTCGAACTTGCCAAGTTGGAAATCATTCAAAAGGTTCATGGCGCGGTTTACATTTTTACGAAGTTTTCTTGCCATACCGCTCATAGCACGGTGGCACTGTCCGAGTGCAAGTGCAGGGTAGTCAAGAAGACGCTCCTCAAGAAGATCAAAGTCTGCTTCATCTTCCAGTTCTTCCGCACTGTCTTTCACGAACCAACATACAAGCTGCTCCAGTTTTGGGATAAATGGAAACAAAATACAGACTGTTACAAGACGGAAAACCGTATTTAAAAGTGCGATGGACACTGGCGTCATAATCGTATTCAGGAATGAAAAATGTACAAATGCATGGATGATATAGAATCCGATTGACCAAAGCAACATTCCAAAGGTATCATTCAGCAAGTATACAAGAGCAGTTCTTTTACCATTTTTATTCGCTCCGATTGCGGAAATCAGAACCGGGCAGGAAGCTCCGACACCGATACCGAGGATAATTGGAAATGCACTGGAAAATGTAAGCAGTCCTGTTACAGATAAAGCCTGCAATACACCGACTGTTGCTGAGGCACTCTGCAGGATGGCGGTAAATACAATACCTACCAGGATACCAATGACTGGGTTTGAAAATGTTGTTAACAGATCCATAAATACTTTGCTTTCTCGAAGCGGTGCGACGGCTCCGCTCATGGTCTGCATACCGGTCATGAGGATCGCAAATCCAAGCATGATGTCCCCGATATTCCGGTGGACGGTTCTTTTGCTCGCCATTCTAAGAATAATACCGATAACTGCTACAACCGCAGCGATTGTGGCAGATGACAGGATACTTGCAATTCCGTTAGATCCTTCTATGTAAGAAAGACATAAGATCCAACCGGTAATACTGGTTCCGATGTTGGCTCCCATGATGATACCGATGGCCTGGCGAAGCTTCATCATACCAGAGTTAACAAAACCGATAACCATGACAGTCGTTGCTCCGGAAGACTGGATAACGCTTGTAACGGCTGTACCAAGTGCGACTCCCTTCAGTGGCGTATTGGTCATTTTGTAGAGAAATGATTCCAGTTTATTACCGGCAACCAGTTTGAGTCCATCCCCCATCAAAGACATACCGAACAGGAATAAAGCAACTCCGCTTAACAATGACAATACCATAGAAAATATTCCCATAATTTCTCCTTTGTCGTCAGTTATTTACATATACTTAACTTTCTTTTTAAATTTTCTTAACATTACCTTTCTATTATGTCACGTTAAAACCAGAATTACAATTTAATCTTATTGAAAGAATAAAAAAATGTAAGATTATACAAAAAAATACCTGCTCACAGGGAACAGGTATGACAAAATCATGAGATATTTTACTTGAAAACAGGTTGCTTTACTATAGCAATGTTGATATATTTTTAACGCGTCAGAATCTTTACAGATGTATCTTCATATCCTTGCGCCAATGAAAATATATCCTTTAATCCATCTGTGATGTAAACAGTTCCATCGGTTGCTGCGAACACGGCTTCGAAATCATCACTTTTCGCCCAGAGGTCATAGGCTTTATCCAGACCCATAACAAATAGCGAAGTGGAGAGGGCATCGCAAATTTCTCCTTTGTCCCCTACGACTGTGACGGACAGAAGCCCGCTCTTGGCAGGGTGTCCGGTAGCAGGATCCATAATATGCCAGTAAGTATGTCCGTCCTGTTCAAAATAACGCTCATTTCCAGATGCTTCGTCATATTGGATCTGTGTGTAATCTACTTTAGTCAGAAGCGTCTGAATTGTCTCCTCGTCAGGAACCTGATAGCTTCCGGTTGTAAATCCCCATGCTTTTACGATTGGGTAGATGGAAATATCCAGAGCACCATTGGTACGCCGGCACATTTCAAGAGCATTTTTCATCAGAGTGTCAGCTTCACCGCTTAGAATTCCGGAACCATTTTCATTGATTTTATAAATCTCACTGTCAGAATCTGTGACAGACACTTTCTTTTCCAGATCTGTGATAACATTCTGTGCGTCCTGTAAAAGACTTTTATCACCGTAAATACGAAAATCCATAGTCGTATCCATGGCGAAAAATGTATCTGAAACAGGCTCAGATGTTGATTCCTGAGCCTGTTTGGAACATCCACATATTAATATTTAAGCATAAGTAACACAGGTATGCACTTTTTCATGTCACGTCTCCTTAGAGTAAAATAAAACGAAATAATATTATTACAATGTAAATTACAAAATAAATAAAGAAATATATATGTTTAATTAAGAATAATTATCAATAAATAAATATAAAATTGACAGTTATGGGAATTATTGGTAGCATTTTGTATTACAGTTAGAATCTACTAACAAAGCTTTGATTAATATAGCATGAAAGGAGGATTACGGCAATATATTTTGTGTGATTAAAACGAAAAAAATTATCAACAAAATTCAGAAAATAATGAAGGAGAGACAAATGAAAAAGAATTGGAAAAGAATTGCATCACTGTTTCTGTCAGTGTTACTTTTACTGTCCATGACAGTTACACCTGTAATGGCAGCAGAGGGGAAAGCAGCACCGACGGAAGTAAAATCATGTACGGTAACTGGCTTTATGCCAGAATATATGGCTTTGGAATTTGAAGATACAGACTGGATGAATAAGATCAGCAGCGTCACAGTAAATGAGATAGATTATACAAAAGGTACGCTTGGCTGGGGAAGCAGTGGAAATTTATGGGAAGTAGGAAGTGTTATGGGAGGATATGGAAGTTATACCGCGTTAAAACTTACCAACCCTTCTTATCCGGCGACTATTAAGATAACAGCAGAGGGGCATCAAGACTTAAACTTAGAAGTGACGAAAGATACTTCAACATATCCGTATGTGTACACAGCAACTGTAAAGAAAGATACAACTGGCGGAAATACAGAGGCTACATACACAGCGATGGCAAAGAAAGCTTCTAACGGTACAGTAGCACTGGATAAAGATAAAGACCTGAAAGCAGGAGATACAGTGACTGTAACAGCAAAACCGGCTGAAAACTACGAGATTGATGCAGTGACAGTAACAACTGAGAACAATAAAAATGTTGACGTGACCGGTTCTGGAGAAACTTATACATTTACAATGCCGGCAGAAAATGTCACAGTATCCGCGACATTTAAGGAGAAAGCACCGGTACAGAATGGTGTAATTGAATTAAGCCAGGTCAGCATTGGAACAGATTACTTTGGGAATAACTGGGAACTTGAATTCAAAAATGCAGATGGTTATGTAGGGAAAATTACAGATGTGAAGGTAAATACTACAGCATGGGAAGAGAAGTCCTATAGCTTGTCAGCAGGTGGAGCATACAAAAAAGATACAGATAACAATAAACTTATCTTTGCAACAAAAGACTTTGTCGCTAATCCTGAAATTCCAGCATTGAAGAGCGGAGATGTAGTTGCAATTTCGGCAAATGGATATGATGATCTGACATTTAAGCTTGTCATTGATACAAATGGAAATGCTTCTCTTGTAGAAGATGATGGTAAGGGAGATCCATACGAGCTTCATGTAAAAATCGAAGGAGAATTTGAGGCGGCAATCGTAGGACAGAAAGATTATGATGGAGTGTCCAGTGCCAGCGTCGGCGGTTCCTCAAGCAATAAGAACAGTGCAGTGAAAGTATACGGCGCACTGGTAGAAAAAGGAAAAGACGTTGCTGACAAGGATTGGGAAGAGCTGGATAATATGGCTAAGATTAAATTGAATGGAAGCAAATGCAGTGTTAGCATCGTTCCGGACACAGAAAAAGGAACATCTGCAGACAGTGACAGCGGTATGCAGGGCGTATATATGACGATCAGCAGTGATCTCACACGTAGCGGTACGCCAAAAGATCCTGGAAGTTATCTGGTTTCCGTGTCTATTGAGGATCAGCAGGGACGCAGCGCAGTCAGCAACACACTGCCATTCAGAATTTACAGCGGCGAGGAAACGCTTGCAGACCAGATGAAGAAAGAGAATTTTAAAGATTATGGAAATGGACTCTATGCATGGGATATTATGGAACCATGGGCAATCAGTAAATTTGGAAGTAATGTAAATGGTGAGGAAGAGAGCGTCCGTGTGCCAGCGTATTTGGAGGCATGGTTCGGTTCCCACGAGAGCGGAACTTACGGATATCTGGGGTATGACATTCCGTGGAAGCAGGTCGTAGCTGGAAATATTCCTCAGACACTTTATATTCCGAGTGGATGCAATCTGACACTGACAAATATGGAAGTACTCAGCAGTGTACATATTATTGTAGAAAATGGTGGTAAACTGACGCTTTCTGATTCTGTTGTACAGGGAATTATCGATGTACAGAGCGGAGGAACATTTTCTATGAACTATGATTCTTTCAACAACGAATTTACAACAGGAGCGTCTCTGTGTGGACAACTTCGTCTTGCAGACGGTGCTGCTTTGGAAAATGCAGCAATTTACTCTCACGCAAATTATCTTGCAAACGGAGATCTGACAGACCGTACAACTTCTGAGCCGGTTGTAGTGGCAAATGGAAATGTAACCGTAAAGGGTACGGTAGCTATATTAGGTGATGATGGCGGAAGCGATATCGGACAGACAGCACTCCGTGTAAATGGAACATTAACTCTGGCAGATAAGGACACAACACTTGTAGCTTACGGCGGAAGCGGAAAGACTTTGCTTTATACAGACGGTGGAACAGCCATTGACATTACAGAAGGCAGCCAGATTACAGGAGATGGAAAATTAGTTGCAATCGGTGGAGATGTTCTCTGGGGAAATGGTGGAAATGCTGTATCCGGAAAAGGAACAATTGCAACGAAAAAAGTATTCCTTCAGGGAGCAACCGCTAATACATCTAACAAAGCAGAGGCTGGAAAAGCAATTGATGGAGATGTAAAAGTTATCAGTTCCAGCACTCATATTGAAGACGGAACAATGATCAGCGGTGCTGAGAATGATCCGTTAGCCGATTTGTACTGGAAAGCTGGAATTAATGTACTGCCTCCATTAGAAAAATTTACAACAACAGATAACGGAAATAATGGTTCCGATAATGGCGATAACGGGGATAACGGAAATAACGGTTCCAGCAACGGAAACAACGGATCTGATAATGGAAACAATGGTTCCAATAACGGAAACAATGGAAAGGCTGCAACAGCAACCCAAACTGCAGTAAATGTGAATACAGTTAAGACAGGAGATACAAACAATGTATTACTCTGGGCTGCACTCTTTGTAGTTTCCTGTGCAGGAATGGCAGGTATTACAGTAGTTGCTAAGAAAAGAAAATAGTATACAGCAGATGTAAATTTGCTAATATTAAAATGCGACCGGCATGAATGTCGGTCGCAAAAATATTCTATACTAGAAGTCCTTCCTGATTTGCTAATGAGAAAGCAGTGCTTGCATAGCCTAAAATATTAGTCGGTGATTTTTGATTCTCTGTAAGTATGTATCAACAGTGGTAATTCTGCCACCAGCATCCCAATCCAGCCTGCCAGGTAGGAGAATGGCAGTGCTTCAATTCCAAATCCCCATACAAGAACGAGCGGTGCGGCAACAAGAACCCGAAGCCCCATATTGACAAAACTGCTGATCAGGGTAATCTTCAAATCACCGATTCCACGGAAGAATCCCTGAAGTCCATTGGTGATAGCCGGCAAGATATACATTATGGAAATCAGGTGCAGATAAGTAACACCGTGCCCGATAACTTCCTCATCTTTCACAAAGAGCATCATCAGATGTCTTGCAAAAACAAAACAGACAATAAAAATGAGGATGCCGTAAATGGTCTCCAGTACCAGTCCACATCGGAAGCCTTCACGCATCCGGTCATTTCTTTTCGCCCCCTTATTCTGCGCCATAAGTGCTGTCATGGCGTGGGCTATATTCTGCTCCGGGGTATAGGCAAAGTCATCAATCCGGTTGACCGCGGTAAATGCAGCGGCAACAGACACACCCATAGTGTTAACAATTGCCTGAACACCGATTTTTCCGAGCTGTACAGTTGCCTGTTGCATTGCAGATGCCCAGCCGTATGCAATTGTACGCTTTAACAGGGAACGGTCGAAAATGAGCCATTTCTTTCCTAATTGAAGGAGCGGTACTTTTTTCTGCACATAGATCATACAGAAAATACAACACAGTGCCTCACTGATAACAGTGGAAACAGCGCAGCCATTACTTCCTGCTTTCAGTACAATGATAAAAAACAAATCTCCGAACACATTAAGAATCGCACTTATGATCAAAAAATACAGTGGTGAATTACTGTCTCCGAGGGCTCTTAATGTACTGGAGAAAAAATTATATAAAAATGTAAACATAAGTCCTACAAATATGATGCGAAGGTAAGAAGCCGTCATATCCAAAATAGATGCGTCTACCTGTAGCAATCTGAGAAGTGATTTCGCAATTCCAATACTGAGAATGGTTAGAATTACAGAAAATACAGATCCTGAAATCATAGTCGTACTGATCTGGCGTGAGAGAGTATCGTAATCTTTCGCCCCGTAATACGTGCCGATCAGAATACTCGCGCCCATGCACAGACCATTCAGAAACAGAATGACCAATGTCGTGACCGGATTGCAGATACCGACCGCAGCCAGTGCCTCTTTTCCGATAAAATGTCCCACAATAATGCTGTCTACGGCGTTGTAAGTAAGCTGGAACAGATTTCCCAGTACAAGTGGAATTGTAAATCTAATAAGCATGGGCATAATCTTACCCTTCGTCATATCCTGTGTCATAATATCTCTCCCTGGTGTAAAACTAAACAGCGCAGGATATCCGCTCATATAAATGAAACGGTTTTCCTGCGCTTTTGATGATATTACTTCCATATCGATTCGTCAATTGAAATCTTTACCTGAGATGAATTCCATTTATTAATCATTGATCATAATCCGAATGATTTCTTCATTTGTCTCTTTCATGCCGTCTTTTCCGAGACGTCCCACATTATCAATGGTTCCCTCGATTCCTTTTGTGATGATGCCATCACCGGCATAGAACTGCTGCCCCTGCAGGTACATATTGTAACCAAGTATTCCGGCATCTACGGAAGCTGCGATTTTGGCTGCACAGGAAGCTTTTGCTCCGTCGCAGACCATACCGGATACGATCGCGAGTGCGTTGACAACAGTATGGATCACTTCTTCATATCCACCGCCGCACAAGTATGCGATCCCAGCTCCGGCAGCGGCTCCGGCGCTGACAGCTCCGCAGTAAGCAGAGAGGCGCCCGATTCCGGTTTTCTGGTGGATTGCAATCAGATTGGAAAGTGCCAGTGCGCGGTAAGTCTTATCTTCGTTAGTGTGTAGCTCTTTTGCATATTCCAGAACAGGCAGAGAACAGGTCATTCCCTGATTTCCACTTCCGGAGTTGATAACGACCGGAAGCTCACAGCCGTTCATTCGCGCATCAGATCCGGCAGCAGCGCGAGCTTTTGCGCGTGTGCGGACGTCGTTGCCGTAAGTATTAAGAAGTACAGTTCCAATATTTGCACCGTAATTTCCGGCGAGTCCTTCATCGGCGATTGCGCTGTTATACTCAATCTGACGGGACAGGACTTCACGGATATCGTCGATGTCAGCCATATTAATAAAATCCCAGATAGACTTTACATCCAAAAGAGTACGGTCAGTCAGTCCTTCTTCGCTTGCACCTTCAACTGGTACATAGTGAAGGATTTTTCCATTTTTTTCAATTCTTACAATGTTTGTATGATAGTTGGCAATACGGACTTTAGCAGAATCCTTTCCGGCAAATACTTCAACGATGATGTCGAAGATACAGCCGTTATCAATATGCTCGACGGTAATCTCAGTTTCTTCGAGATACTTTGCCATTTCTTTTGTCTGTGCTTCTGTTACATCAGAGATAACTTCCAGTTCTTTAGAAGCATCTCCGGCAATGATTCCGGCTGTAGCAGCGGCCGGGATTCCTTTTAAATGATTCGTGTTCGGAACGATTACACTTTTTACATTTTTAATAATGCTTCCGCTTGCTCCGATATGTACGCGCTCCGGTATGCAGCCCAGCACTTCACGGGCTTTGGCAGCAGCGTAAGCCAGAGCAATTGGCTCGGTACACCCCATAGCCGGTATTAATTCTTCTTTTAATATCTGGATATATGCCTGATATTTAATATCTTCTTTTGTCATGAAAACCTCCAAATGCCAGTTTTCTCCTGGCAATAATAAAAAACGTTCGACTTGAATTTATTGAACCATATTTTCGGGGAAAATGCACCTGTTATTTAAAAATTTGATGAAATTAAATGTTGGAACCTGTATTCCGCTTTTCTTTACCGCAGTCCAGATCGGCGTATTTGCGAAAGAGCCAGTCGTAGAAGTCAGGCAGGAAGTGACAGATGAGAGTGCTCCGGTACTCCGCGTGGTGGTTGATGATGGGTTTTGCCCAATGTCATTTTATGAAGCAGGTATGAATGAACATCTGACAAAACCTGTAGATGGTGAAAAATTACTTCAGGTACTTTACAAGTATAAAAAACGGGGCTTTAATATAAAAGAACAGGAATAACACCGGCAGAAATACCGGTGTGAGAGGAGAGATTTATGAGCCACATAGCAGACTGGCTTACGGCAATCGGACATAATTATTTCAAATTGAAGCTGAAGTGTTGAGAGATGGCAAGAACCGGAAAGTAAAAATTATGCTTCGTTATGAGTGGATTTACAGAAAGCCTGAAAAAAATAGATAAAAATGTATTTAAGTTTTAGTATATCCATGTATTGACATGAGGTTATAATATTTATAAAATACAGACAGAAAGGGAGCGTGAAAAAAATGAAAATCGCATTATTAGAACCAATTGGAGTATCAAAAGAAGTTATTGATGAGTTATCAGCACCGATTACAGAAAAGGGACATGAATTCGTATATTATGATACCAAAACAACAGATCCGGCAGAACTTGCCAAGAGAAGTGAAGGCTGCGACATTGTTATGATCGCTAACAATCCGTATCCGACAGAGGTTGTAGAGAAAGCGGACGCACTGAAGATGTTATCTGTAGCATTTACAGGAATTGATCACATCGGAACAGACAAGTGTAAAGAGAAAAATATTATGATCTGTAATGCAGCAGGGTACTCAAACCAGACAGTTGCCGAGCTTATCATTGGTATGGCGATTGACGCATTAAGACATGTAGTAAAAGCTGACGGACTTGTAAGAAATGGTGGAACAAGTGCAGGCCTTGGAGGAAAAGAAATCTGCGGAAGAACGGTCGGAATTATCGGACTTGGACAGATCGGACTCATGGCAGCAAAATTATTCCAGGCATTTGGCGCTAAAGTTATCGCTTACAACAGAAGTGAGTCTGAGGAAGCAAAAGCACTTGGAATCGAGTATAAATCATTAGAGGAAGTATTATCAACAAGTGATATCGTATCACTGAACCTTCCACTGAATGCAGAGACGAGAGGATTCCTGTCAGCAGATAAGATTGCACTTATGAATGAGAACACAATCTTCATCAACTGTGCAAGAGGACCGATCGTAGACAACGAGGCACTTGCGAAAGCGCTGAATGATGGCAAGCTTGGATATGCATGCGTTGACGTATTTGATATGGAACCGCCGATCCCGGCAGATTATCCATTGCTTCAGGCTAAGAATACATTATTGACACCTCATCAGGCATTTATCTCCGAGGAGTCTATGGTAAGAAGAGCAAAGATTGTATTCGATAACGTGACCGCTTATCTTGACGGCAAGCCGGTCAACGTATGTAAGTTGTAAGAATAAAAAAGACAAAAAAGACATAAAAACAGAGAATGATATAGTACTTTGATAATTTCACATATTTACAAAGTTCTAAGTATGAAAGGCAGTTTCGTAAAAGTCAGCCAAATAGAGCAGACTTACCGAAACTGCCTTTTTTTTGCCAAGCATACGACAAAAAGGTCCGGTGGACCTTTTTTAGTTTGAAATACTTGGTGTATCTTCCGTATGTGCAATTCTTCCAATCATGGATTTGAATGTAGCCGTACTGACCGGATGCCAGAGAATCTTCTCCGGTATCTCTGTATTCAGCCTGCTTGCTATCCCGTTCTTTATTCTTGCAGGAAATATTATGAATAAAGGTGGTATTGCCGTAAGACTGATTAACCTTGCAAAACTAATTACAGGACGCGCTCCTGGAGCACTTGCTCAGACAAATATCCTTGCAAATATGTTATTCGGTTCTATTTCCGGATCTGGTACAGCAGTAGCTTCTGCTATGGGATCTATCATCGGACCAATCGAGAAAGAAGAGGGATATGATCCGAACTTCTCTGCAGCTGTTAATATTGCAACTGCACCGACAGGACTTCTGATCCCGCCAAGTAACGTAATGATCACATACTCACTGGTCAGCGGAGGGACTTCCGTAGCAGCACTTTTCATGGCTGGTTACATTCCGGGAATCCTCTGGGGACTTGCTTGTATGTTAGTAGTATATGTGATTGCCAAGAAAAAAGGCTACCGTGCAAAAACACGTTTTACAGCATCTGAAGCTGGTAAGATCATCCTTCAGGCTCTGCCTTGTCTGCTTCTGATTGTAATCGTAATCGGTGGAATCATCTTCGGTATCTTCACTGCAACAGAAGGTTCTGTAGTGGCCGTAGTATACAGCCTGCTTCTGTCATTATTTGTATACAAATCAATCAAGATCAAAGAACTGCCGAAAATTCTTCTGGACAGTGCTGAGATGACTGGTACCATCATTTTCCTGATCGGTGTATCCAGCATCATGTCATGGGTTATGGCATTTACCAATATTCCGGAACTGGTATCTACAGCATTGCTTTCCGTAAGCAGCAACAAGTTTATTATCCTGTTCCTGATCAATATTATCCTTCTGATCGTCGGAACATTTATGGATATGACACCGGCCTGCCTGATCTTCACACCGATCTTCCTGCCGGTATGTACTGCACTTGGAATGGACACTATCCACTTTGGTATCATGACGATCTTCAACCTGTGTATCGGAACAATCACACCACCGGTTGGAACAACACTGTTTGTTGGTGTTAAAGTCGGTAAAGTACAGATTGAGACAGTATTCAGACAGTTGCTCGTATACTTCGCAGCAATCTTTATCGTACTGATGTTCGTAACATATATCCCGAACTTAAGCCTGTGGCTGCCGAAATTGATGGGATACATCTAGGATAAAATTTAATATAAGTTGCACAACTAAAAGCACGCAGATATGAATGATTTTCTATGACTGCTGCGCCGCATATTATTGATTTTCTACGCAAACTCGCCTAAAGGACAGGCTCGGACAAAGCTGCGAAAATCAAGCTATGCTCGCAGTCATGACGAAAATCACACAATTATCTGCGTGCTTTTTAGTTGTGCGTAAATATTGAATTTTGTGAGGGGATGTGGCGTGGGGTGTGATGCATGTGATTCGCTTATGAAATTGTTAATGCGTTGAATAAACAGCGAAGTATGTAATCTTAGTATATGAGGGTGAATTGTATGTATTTGAGACGGAAAATAGATGATTATTTGAAGAATGGAAAAATAGTGAGGTAAGCCTTTGATTATCAAAGGTGCAAGTCAGATTGGGAAGAATCAAAAGTGAAAATTACCCGGATAGTTTGCTAAAAACTATGTCCCTAAATGAGCGCCTTTAATTGATGTCTTTCCGGAAATATGGTATATTTAACTTATCTGATGCCGTAGGCATCTTACATATGAAAAGAAGCAAAAAAGAATATGAGTCAGGAGTGGTAGAATATGTATCAGGATGATTACAAACGTTGGATGGAGGCTGATCTGGAGGATGCGGATCTGAAGCCGGAACTGGCGAGAATCGAAGAAAATGACGAGGAGATCAAGGAGCGTTTTGCAGTTGCGCTTAAGTTTGGAACTGCAGGACTTCGGGGTGTTCTTGGAGCAGGTACGAACCGGATGAATATCTATGTTGTACGTCAGGCTACGCAAGGGCTGGCGAACTGGGTAAAGACACAGGGTGGAACGCAGACAGTAGCAATCAGCTATGACAGCCGTATTAAAAGTGATGTATTTGCGAAGAATGCGGCAAGTGTACTGGCAGCGAATGGAATCAAGGTTCGGATCTATGATGCATTGATGCCTGTACCGGCTCTTTCATTTGCAACACGTTATTATAATTGTAATGCAGGTGTTATGGTAACAGCATCTCATAATCCAGCGAAATATAATGGATATAAAGCATATGGTCCGGATGGATGTCAGATGACAGATGATGCGGCAGCAATTGTTTATGAAGAGATTCAGAAGACAGATGTTCTGACTGGTGCAAAATACATGTCATTTGCACAGGGCGTTGAAGAGGGGATGATTCGTTTTGTGGGCGATGATTGTAAGAGAGCTCTTTATGATGCAATCGAGGACAGACAGGTTCGCCCAGGACTTTGCAAGACAGCAGGATTGAAGCTTGTATATAGTCCGCTCAATGGGTCAGGACTTGTTCCTGTCACACAGGTATTGAAAGACATTGGAATTACAGACATCACAATCGTTCCTGAGCAGGAGTATCCAAATGGATATTTCACAACATGTAGTTATCCGAACCCGGAGATTTTCGAGGCACTTGAGAAGGGACTGAACCTTGCAAAGGAGACTGGCGCAGACTTGATGCTTGCAACTGACCCGGATGCAGACCGTGTTGGTATTGCAATGAAGTGTCCGGATGGTTCTTACGAACTCGTCAGTGGAAATGAAGTCGGAGTTCTGCTTCTTGACTACATTTGTGCAGGACGTATAGAGAAAGGTACGATGCCAAAGAATCCGGTAGCAGTGAAATCTATCGTATCAACACCACTTGCAGATGCAGTTGCAGAGCATTATGGAGTAGAGCTTCGAAGTGTACTGACAGGATTTAAATGGATTGGAGATCAGATTGCAGGTCTTGAGGCAGCAGGCGAAGTTGACCGTTTCATTTTTGGATTTGAGGAGAGCTATGGATATCTGGCTGGTCCATATGTACGTGATAAAGATGCTATTATCGGATCTATGTTGATTTGCGAGATGGCTGCTTATTATAGAAGCATCGGAAGTTCTCTGAAGCAGAGAATGGAAGAAATCTATTCCGAGTATGGACGTTATTTGAATAAGATCGACAGCTTTGAATTCCCGGGACTTAGTGGTATGGATCGGATGTCTGAGATCATGCAGGGATTAAGAGACAAGCCGCTTGAGGAGATTGCTGGATATAAAGTTGTGAAGGTTACGGATTATAAGAAACCAGAAGAGACAGGCCTTCCGGCTGCAAATGTACTTATTTATAAGCTGGAGAACAACGAGACAGTTATCGTTCGTCCTTCCGGAACGGAGCCGAAGATTAAGATTTATTACACAACGCTTGGTAAGGATCTTGCGGAGGCGCAGGCTGAAAAAGATAAATTATCTGAGGCGTTAAAGCCAATTATGAAATAAAAACCATTAGAATGAGAATGTATATCAGGTGGAAGGAAACTTTCATCTGATATATGCTATATGGGAACAACAATAAATCTAAGTCTGTCAGATGGATTTGACATGCCAGACAGACTCGGATTGCTTCCACGGGACTTATGAGCAAGTCCTGAAATCTTGGGGTATGACTGCACGGAAAATAAAAAATGTATGTGCGGATCAGATAAAAGGAGGTATGTCATTATGTTACATGAAGTATCATTTGCGTCTTTTAACGGACGCGATCAGGTTCAGGGGTGGATTTACGTTCCAGCTTGCAAACCGAAGGGAATTGTTCAGGTAATCCACGGATTCGGAGAACATTCCAGACGTTATCTACATATGATTTCTGCATTTTTAGATGCAGGGTATATTGTGGCAGCAGACGACCATGTCGGTCATGGAAAGACAGCTATGGTCAATGAGGTATGGGGCGACTGGGGAGATAAAGGTCCGCATACCATGATGGAAGATGAGCATACATTAAAAGAAATTGTGTGTGGAAAATATCCGGACTTGCCATATTTTTTATTTGGCCACAGCATGGGATCCTTTATAACAAGAGATTTCATTGCAAAATATGGAGATGAACTGACAGGAGCTACTATTTGCGGTACAACCGGAATCTTCCGCGGAGCAAAAGAAGTGGGAGAAAAGCTGAAAGAAGTAATTGATGCCGGACACGGCGAGGAATCTAATCCAGAATTTGCAGGGGAACTGATGGGCTGGATGTGCGAGCGGTGCAGCGAGATCAGTATCGGAAATGAGTGGATCTGCGCAGATCCTTATGTACAACGCGACCATGCAGAAGACCCATTTGACGCATTTACAAGACTAACCAGTAATCGTTCAATCTATGATTTTATACAAATGATGGAACAGATCGAAGGAACCAAGTGGGCAGATAAAGTTCCAATTGACCTGCCAATTTACAACATCGCAGGAGACCAGGATCCAGTCGGCGAATACGGAGTAGGCGTCTACCAGGTAAGTAACTGGCTGATACAGACCGGCCATACAGTAACAACAAAACTATATTCCGGATATCGTCATGAAATCCATAATTACGCAGAGATAAAAAATGAAGTCGAGGCAGGAATTATCGCATTCATGGATGGAATATTAAGTTAAAAATGAATAGGGTGGGGACGTAGTAAAATGTTAAAATGCTACGTCCCAATTGTATTTTGCGGCGTCCTTTTTGAGAATCAGGGTGTCCCTGATTGGACCTAGAATTAGGTGGGAATAAAAATATGAATGAGGAATTATAAAAAATGAGTGGAAAATTATATGATGTCGGTGTCGGTCCGGGAGATCCGAAGTTAATGACGTACTTGGCAGTGGAGACGATTCAGAATTGTCCGGTAATCGCAGTGCCTGCTGATGGAAAAGAACATGCAATCAGTTATAAAATTGCATCTGGAATTGTGAAGAATATGGATCAGAAAGAATGTCTGGGACTGTCTTCACCGATGACGAAAGACCGGAAAATTTTAGAAAAGAATTATCAAAAAGTATCAGAAGAAATCATAAAGAAACTGGATGAAGGTAAAAATGTGGCATACTTGACACTTGGAGATCCAACGGTTTATTCCACTTATATTTATATCCAGCGTATTGTAAAAAAGTGCGGATATGATGCAGAGATTATTAATGGAGTTCCATCATTTTGTGCAGTTGCAGCCAAACTGGGAGACAGCCTTGCAGACCGATCCGAGCAGCTTCATATTATTCCATCTAACTATGATATCCAAGAGGCGTTGAAGCTTCCGGGAAATAAGATTCTTATGAAGGCAGCTTCAAAATTGTCGGATGTGAAGAAAGTTCTGAAAGAACAGGGGCAGGAGGCATGGATGATTGAAAATTGTGGCATGGAAGAAGAAAAAATCTATCACAGTGTAGAAGAAATGCCGGAGAAGGCGACGTACTATACGACATTGCTGGTGAAAGAGGAAATTGATAAAAACAGTTAAAGAAAAGCAACGGTGAGAGAAAATAAAAGCGAGTAGAGGTTAATTAT
>OLNK01001491.1_pt1 | contig 17320 bp, 20 predicted proteins | sample 1672791 | NCBI WGS metagenome assembly OLNK01 (sample SAMEA3136724, study PRJEB25190) | human gut metagenome | biome: human gut; feature: human-associated habitat; material: faeces | place: Austria | collected 2013 | reverse complement strand
CAAGTGAGTATCACAACTGTCACGTTGTTGTCCTCCTTATGGGTACCATTTTAAAAAGGTATAGGCTTTTGTCAACAGTCTGAAATAAAGAAGTCGTCGACTTCTTTATTTTTTTTGTTCAATTTGATATTTTGATGAATAGACACGATCTACATACCCATTAAAATCTTTACCATCCAATTCTTCTTGCGTTAAATATGCTTTTTCTCCATATATATTATGTGTATCAATTTCATTGGAATCATTGATATTTGGAATACACACCATATAATAAAGAACTTCTGAATCATAAGTCATTTGTACAATATACACAAAACGATCACTATTCTTTTTCTGGTTCGATTTTAAATATGCAGAATATACAATTTTCATTTTATCAAGACTTGGTGTCTTTTCTTCTTTTCCATCTAACTTATAGATTGCATCCTGATTTTCCTTTACATAATCAAGTGCAGCATTTCTACCATCTTGAATCAATGTCTTAGGAATATCCTGCAAAGCCAAATAACGATTGGCAAGTCCTTCAACGACAACATTTGTCTCTATACTTTTAGGTTTGTAATGATATTGATTTGCTAAAGCCTCATCATAGGTTGCCGTAACATGAATTGTATCTCCATTGGATAAGTCTGAACTTGGACTCACTTCATATTTGACTGAATTCAAAAAGTCCTGCATTCTTTGATTCAATTCTCCCTGCTTTACGCTTACGACAACACTTGCATTCCCATTTTCTCCAACATAGGTATATTGCGCATTATCCATAATATCCACTTCCACATTACGCAAAAAGAAGAAATAAGCAATCAAAACAAGAATTGTTACCATACCTAGTAAGCTGATAAAATATATGAATTTATTCTCTACCTTTTGTTTATCCATCATTAGTCTCCTAATCAAAATATTGTGCATTTTCAATCGCATCCGAAATATACAACAAGAGATCCACATCCACTTGATCTTGTATGATTTCTTTTGCATCCTGAATACACATTTCCATCATAGCCTGGTCTTTTTCAAAATCACCAAACACAAGACAAGGCATACCACTTTGTCTTATTCCTAAAATATCACCTGGGCCGCGCATATGCAAATCATAATTTGATACTTCAAAGCCATCCTTCAATTCTTCCATCTTTTTTAAACGCTCAATCGCCTGCGGATCATTTGATGATGACAACAAGAAACAATATCCTTGTTTTTTATCACGAGCTACACGTCCTCTTAACTGATGTAATGTACTTAAGCCAAAGCGATGGGCATCATAAATGACCATCACACTCGCATTAGCTACATCAATCCCAACTTCGATAACTGTTGTAGAAACAAGAATATCGAATTCATGCTTAGAAAACTTGTCCATCGTCTCTTCCTTTTCTTGACTTGTCATTTTCCCATGCAACAAGCCAATTCGCACATCCTTTAATGTCTTTGTCATTCCCTCATAAATTTCAAACACATTACGCATCTTATACTCATCATTTTCTTCAATCGCAGGACATACGACATAACATTGTCTTCCTTCTTTAATAAAGTTTAAAACATCATTTAAACAAGGTGCCATACTTGCCGTTTTATAGTATTTTGTGACAACACTCTTTCTTCCTATAGGCATCGTATGAATCGAACTAATATCCATATCTCCATATAAGAAATGTGCATATGTTCTAGGAATCGGTGTAGCTGACATCATTAAAAAATCAACACACTTTCCCTTTTCTAACAAAGACCTTCTTTGTTTCACCCCAAAACGCTGTTGTTCATCCGCAATCACAAGACCTAATTTATGAAATACAACATTTTCTTGAAACAGAGCATGTGTTCCGACCACATTAAAAATCTCGCCATTTTCAAGTTTCTCTAAGATTTCTTTCTTTTCCTTAGCCGCAAGACTTGAAACATATAAAGTCGCTTCAAGACCTAATTTATGCATATTCTTTACATGTTGTCTTGCCAAAATTTCAGTTGGTGCAAGTAAAGCCGATTGATAACCTGCAAGTTGATTGGCATACATACTAATTTGTGCCACAATCGTCTTGCCACAGCCAACATCCCCTTGAACAAGGCGAAACATCACATTTGTACTTTTTAAATCATATAGAATATCATCAATACTTGAAAGCTGATCTTTTGTCAATTCAAAAGGAAGATTTGAAATCCAATTTTTTACTGCAGAAACTGAAAAAACCTTTTTTGTTTTAATTTCTTTCTTTTCATGCATCGACTGCATTACACATTGAAAACACAAAAACTCTTCATATTTTAATGTACGAATGGCTGCATGCAGCTGCTTTTCATTTTCCGGAAAATGAATCCACTTATAAGCGGTTGATATATCTAATAATTTATACTTATCAACATATCTTTGAGGTACCCTTTGAGGCATTACATCCACATGTTTAAGTGCCTCTTTCATAATGGCTTGAATATCCGACTGTTTTAAACCTTCAATTAATGGATACACAGGATGTAAACCCAATTGTTGATCTAAAGGTTTGAAATTATAAGTGGAAGCTAATACATTATTATTTCCTTGGTATTGCCCATAAATCGTTATCGTCTTACCAAAACCAAACTGACTTGGCCATGGACGATTAAATAAAGTAATATTTAATTCTTCATTCCATGACATCACTTTAAATTTAGTCATCGAACGATTCTTAGATAAACGGATCACTCGTGCTGCCGAACAAATCAAACCTTGAAAAACAACACTTTCTTTTTCATTCCACGAAGCATAAGGCAAAGTTTGTACCGTGTCATAACGCAAAGGATAATATTTCAATAAATCTTCAACCGTTAAGATATTCATCTTTACTAAAAGACCTAGTCTTCGACTGGTAATTTTTAATTCGTTAATCTGCATCTAAAAGACTTCCCACATAAGAAACATAGTTTAGTTCAAGAACGCAATAGAAAAAGCCCATCAAAAAATTCACAAATAAATAAGTAAACATCGATGCAAGGCTGGATTGAAAGCTTACACCTAAAAATAAATACATCATCCAAGATATCATGGGATTACCCATATACATAGAGCCCACTAAAATACTTTGGGCATTAAAACCTTGGGCTGCACTAAATAAACCACCTGAAATCGTATCCAATATGACAATGCAAATTAACAGTGTACAATACCAGTTCAACATCTTTTTCTGATGTTTTTTTATGGCAGCCGGGATAAATTCCTTTAAGTTTTTGTCATGAATCAAACCATAATAGAAAATCAACTGGAATGGTACCATCACAACTAAACCGAATGCACTCATAAGCTGTAATACTAACATTAAGCTTGTATTATTTGCGCAAACATTTACAAGATTTGAAAGAATTCCACTCACAATCAAGATATAAATACCTTGTAGTACGAATACTTTTAAAATTGCAGAAGCCGAAAAGTTCTTTGTCTTCCAGATCTTTGTACAGATGAAGTAAAAGCCTAGACTTGATAATAAGCTTAGTACAACTTCTAAACTTTGCCTTATATAGACATTCATAGCAGATGCACTCATCAACAAATATGCGATATTGTATAAAAAGCATAAAACTAAAGTGAATACGATTGTTTTATATATACTTCTAAAATGTAGTTTTGAAATTAATTTTTTCATTGAAAAATCTCCTTTTTGGCTAAGATACATGTATTCTAATCCTTTGTCCTAATACAATTTGGTTCAAATGATTAGATTCACATCCACAAGCATGTATCTGTGCTATAATATTAACAAATTTATGGAGGAAATGTATATGAATTCAAAAATAAAACGAATTCTTGACTTCTCAACTGCCTTTGGACCAAGTGGCATGGAAGATGAAGTATCGAAATTAGCCATGGAAGATGTTAAAGATATTTGTGAAGTTCATGATGACACAATGCGTAATACGTAATACATATATGCATTTTAAACAAGATAAAGAACACAAGACAACCATTCTTTTGGATGCGCATGCAGATGAAGTTGGTTTTATTGTGCAAGCAATCAAGCCAAATGGTACAATTCGCTTTTTACCACTTGGTGGATGGGATCCAAAAAACATCGTATCAGGTGAAGTTTGGATTTTAAATGATAAGGGTGAAAAAGTATCTGGTATTGTCGCAAGTCAACCGGTTCATTTCTTATCCGCCGAAAAGCGCAATGGAAAAGTAGATTTTGATGATTTAGTCATCGATGTAGGAGCTACAAGTGCTACAGAAGTTAAAGAAGATTTCCATATTTCTGTAGGTAATTTCATGTGTCCTGCCGTTACTTGTAAATATGATGAAGCCCACAAAATCTTTTTAGGTAAAGCTTTTGATTGCCGTATTGGATGTGCTGCCGTAATGGATGTTCTTCACCAATTAAAAGATGTAAATCATAACATTGAAGCCACATTAACAACGCAAGAAGAAGTGGGTGAAAGAGGTATGGATACGGCCATTAAAAACTTACGTCCAAATATTGCGATTTGTTTTGAAGGATGTCCAAGTGATGATACTTTTGAACAAGATTACATGATTCAATCGGCTCTTAAAAAAGGTCCAATGTTACGTTGGTTTGACCGTTCTTATATCACAAGTCCTCGTTTTATGCGCTATGCGATCGATTTAGCTCATGAAAAAGAAATTCCTGTACAAGAAAGTGTAAGAAAAGGTGGAGGAACTAATGCAGGTATCACACATCGTTACAACATACCAACGATAATCATTGGTATTCCTGTACGTTTTGCGCATGCTTCATTTGGCATTTGTTCTGAAGAAGATTATGATAATGCCGTAAAACTTGCGGTTGAAATCATTAAAAATATCGATGCTGAAACGATTCGAGGATTCTAAATGGAAAAAATTGCTGTTGTAACAGATACGGGTTCAAATTTATCTTTTGCACAGGCAAAAGAATTAGGAATCTATCTACTTCCTTTACAGATTACGATTGATGAAACAACCTATCAAGATACATTAGAAATTTCTACCCAAGATATATATAACGAATTAGCGAATGGTAAAATGCCCAAAACAAGTATGGCTGCTTATCAAAAAATTTATGATTTATTTGAAGAACTAAAAAAAGACTATGACACAATATTTGCCGTTCCTTTGACAAATGGATTATCTACAAATGCTAGCACCATGCAAAGTATTGCACGTGAACTCGAAATGAATGTACATGTCATTGATATGTATGCAACATGCGCACTTGAAAAACATGTTGCGATTTGGATCAAAAGATTAGTGGATGAACATAAATCTTCAGAAGAGATTTTAAAGATCATTCAACCTGCCATTGATGAATCCAACTCATTGATTCTTGTCAAAAATCTTCAACATTTAAAACGTGGTGGAAGATTAACACCTATGGCTGCAGCACTTGCGGGTTTATTAAAGATCTACCCTGTTTTACATATAAATAAAAGTACAGAAGGCAGAATTGATGTTTTAAATAAAGTTCGTACAGAAAAAAGAGCTGATGCCTATGCGATTGATAAAATCATGGATGATATTGATATTCAACATACGCATATTTATATTATTCATTCTAATTTTTTAGAGGGGGCTGACCATTTTAAAAAATGTTTTATCGAAAAAGGTGTACCTGAACAAAATATTCATATAGACTATATTAGTTCTGTAATTGCCGTACATACCGGTCTTGGTTGTATCGCAATTCAATATATAAGAGAGGAAAACTAAAACATGGAAACAAAAAATATTTTAATCACAATGAAAAATGGAGATCAAATCAAAGCTGAACTATATCCTGAGATTGCTCCAGAAACGGTTGAAAACTTTTTAAATCTAATTGAAAAAAAATTCTATGATGGACTTACTTTCCACCGTGTTATCAAAGGATTTATGATTCAAGGTGGATGCCCGATTGGAAATGGTACTGGTGGTCCAGGTTATACAATTCATGGAGAATTCGCATCTAATGGATTTAAAAACGATTTAAAACACACTCGTGGAGTTTTATCTATGGCACGTGCTATGGATCCAAATAGTGCAGGAAGTCAATTCTTCATTATGCACCAAGATGCACCTCATTTAGATGGTGAATATGCTGCGTTTGGAAAAGTGATTGAAGGTATGGAAAATGTGGATAAAATTGCGAAGACCCCTACTACATTCAATGACCGTCCAAGAAATCCTCAAGTGATTGATACAATCACACTTGTTGACTAATGACGCTACAACAATTGCGCTACGTGATCCAGGTCGTTGAATCTGGATCTTTTAATTCCGCAGCTAAAGCCTTATTTATTTCACAACCATCTTTATCAAAAGCCATCCATGATTTAGAAGAAGAAATGTCCATCTGTTTATTTGTTCGTACGAACAAAGGTATTTTACTTTCTGAACAAGGTGAAAAATTTTTAGGATATGCTAGACAAGTCGTTGAACAAGCAAACTTACTTGAAGAACAATATAAAAATGCCGTTCCTGCAAGAACTGTATTTGCGATATCAAGTCAACATTATGCCTTTGTGGTCAATGCCTTTGTTGCCTTAGTCAAAGAGTATAATCAAAGTGAATATGAATTTTCTTTAAGAGAACAAAGAACATACGATATTATTGATGATGTTAAAAATCATCGCAGTCAATTGGGTATTCTTTATCTTTCTCATTTTAATCGTGAAGTTATTCAAAGTATTTTAAAGAAAGAACATTTAACATTCACAAAACTATTTGAGGCTAAACCTCATGTCTTTGTATCTAAGACAAATCCTTTATCCAATAAAAAATTAGTGAAAATGGAAGATTTAGAAAACTATCCTCGTTTAACTTATGAACAAGGAATCAACAATTCATTTTACTTTTCAGAAGAATTACACAGTACGCAACCATCTAAAAAGAGTATTGTTGTTTCCGATCGTGCAACCTTATTTAATTTATTGATTGGACTTGACGGATATACGATTTCTTCTGGTATCTTAAGCACGGATTTAAATGGAAACAATATTGTATCCATTCCACTAGATAGTGATGAAGTCATGGAAATAGGCTATATCAGTGATGGAGTCTTATCCAACATGGCAAAAAACTATCTAAATCATCTAATACAATACATTGAACAGACCAAGTGAAATTGGTCTTTTATTATAGTTTTTACCTATAACAACATAAAGATTTTTTCAATTATTCTATACTCTACAAATATGATAGACTTAACACACACGAAAGTTGAGGAATTTAATTATGACAGTTCAAACACCTTATAGATATGATGTGGTCGGAAGTTTTTTAAGACCCGAAAAATTAAAACAAGCTCGCAAAGATTATGAGGCAAAGAAAATCTCAAAAGAAGAATTAAAGTCAGTTGAAGATGCATGCATTACAGATTTAATTCAAAAAGAAAAGACTGCCGGACTTCATGTCATTACAGATGGTGAATTCAGACGTGCTACTTGGCACTTGGATTTTATGTGGGGATTTGATGGCGTTTCTCATACACCAACAAAAACAGGTCTTCCTTTCCATGGTGAAGCCGCTATGATTGATGATACATATATTACTGGAAAAGTAGGTGTGAATGGTACGCATCCTTTTGTAGAACATTTTAAATTTGTAAAACAATTTGAAGATGAAAATACGATTGCCAAACAAACAATTCCAGCTCCTGCTCAATTCTTAGAACAGATGATTCTTCCTTTTGCGATGGAAAATACGAAAAAATATTATGAAGATACAGAAGAATTGGTACAAGATATTGCGAATGGATATAAGGTTGTCATCCAACAATTATATGATGCTGGATGTCGATGCATTCAATTCGATGATTGTTCATGGGGTATGTTGGTAGATGAAAAAGCACCATTATTTTTCCAAACCGATCAAGAAGGTTTATTAAAGGTACAAGAATTATTCTTACGCATCAATAATTTGGCAATCGAAGATAAACCGGAAGATCTAACAATCAATACACATGTTTGTCGTGGTAATTTCCATTCAACATATGCTTCAAGCGGTGCATATGATGCCGTCGCAAAAACATTATTTGCGAAAGAAAATGTACAAGCCTATTTCTTAGAATTTGACGATGCTCGTTCTGGTGGATTTGAGCCATTAAAAGAGGTAACACCTGATAAGAAAGTCGTACTTGGTTTGGTTACGACAAAATCAGCCAAGTTAGAAGACAAAGAAACGGTAATTGCCCGTATTAAAGAAGCAAGTCAATATGTCCCATTAGAAAACTTGTGTCTAAGTCCACAATGTGGTTTTGCGTCATGTGAAATTGGAAATAAATTAACAGAAGAGGAACAATGGGCTAAAGTTAAATTAGTCAAAGAAATCGCTGAAGAAGTCTGGGGTTAATTCCAGATTTCTTTTTATTATAGTTTTTACCTATAACAACATAAAGATTTTTTCAATTATTCTATATTCTACAAATATGGTAGACTTAACACACGAAAGTTGAGGAATTAATTATGACAGTACAACCCCCTTTTAAATATGATGTAGTAGGAAGTTTTTTACGTCCTGACTATCTAAAAAAAGCTAGAGAAGAATTTGCGAATAAAACAATTGATGCCAAGCAATTAAAAGCCATTGAAGATAAGGCCATCCAAGAGCTAGTCGCAAAAGAAAAAGAAGTTGGACTTCAAGCTGTTACAGATGGAGAATTCAGAAGAAGATATTGGCATTTAGATTTTCTAGCAGATCTAGATGGTGTTGAAGAAATCAAAGCTGATCATTGGTCTGTACATTTTAAAGGACATCAGCCAAAGGCAGCCACATTAAAGATTACAGATAAAATTGATTTTGGTAATCACCCATTTGTAGAGCACTTCAAATACTTAAATAGTATTGCACAAGGCACACTTTGTAAGATGACAATCCCCTCTCCTTCTATGCTTCATTTGATTTGTTGCGTACGTAGTGAAGAATATACACCAATCAAACGTTATGAAGATATGAATGTGTTATATCACGATATTGCGATTGCTTATCAAAAGGTTATTCGTGCATTTTATGATGCTGGGTGTAGATATCTACAATTGGATGATACTTCTTGGGGAGAATTCTGTGATGCCAATAAGCGAAAGGCCTATAATGAAAGAGGTCTTGATCTAGATAAAATCGCAAAATCGTATGTAGATATGATCAATCTTGCCTTAGAGGCAAAACCAGAAGATATGACAATCACAATGCATATTTGTAGAGGAAACTTCAGATCGACTTGGTTTTCATCAGGTGGTTATGAACCTGTTGCCGAAATTTTATTTGGTCATTGTAAAGTAGATGGATTTTTCCTAGAATACGATTCAGAAAGATCTGGTGATTTCAGTCCACTTCGCTTTATTAAAGATCAAAAAGTCGTTCTAGGATTGATTACTTCAAAATTTGCGAAGCTCGAAGATAAAGAAGAGGTTAAGAAAAGAATTCAGGAAGCTGAACAATATGTAAAAAAAGAGCAATTATGTTTAAGCCCACAATGTGGATTCTCTTCTACGGAAGAAGGAAATATCATGACAGAAGATGAACAATGGGCTAAAGTTAAATTGGTCAAAGAAATCGCTGAAGAGGTTTGGAGATAGAAAAAAGTTTGGATCATTTCCAAACTTTATTTTTTTGTTTCAAAAATAATTTTATCCAAGACGATACAACTGTTAAAATATGTGGAATGAGACAAATATTCAAAATCACATAGATAATTTCATACCATCTTAAATGGACGATGTAGAAAAAATTCTTACATAAGATTATTGAGCCTACAAATATCATACACATGATAGTAACTAATATTTTTCTTAATGTTGTCATAGGCATACATACGCGTACGAGTACCATAAGTGCATTGACTCCGGCAAAAATTGTACACATCGTTGAATATTCACTTGGCGAAATATAGATAAAATGACCTAGAATCGATACACCAATTACACTACATATAACGCATATAGCTCCTGGTAATGCTTTTGAGATGACATTTTGTAGAAAGTTACCTTTCACTTTATTTCCATTGGGTTCTAATGTTAATACAAAACTAGGTATTCCTGTTGCCAAAGCGGAAATCAAAGTTAATTGAATAGGTTTAAATGGATAATTCTTTAAAAATATCAGTGTCAACAAGGATAGTCCAATTGAAAATAGTGTTTTAACTAGAAACAAAGATGCCGTTCTTTGAATATTATTAATGACACATCGTCCTTGATACAAAATGGCAGGTAATGCATTCATTTGATCTTTCAATAAAACTAAACTTGCCACACTTTTACAAGCTTGTGAACCAGTTCCCATCGCAATCGAACAATCTGCTTCCTTTAAGGCCATGACATCATTGACGCCATCTCCTGTCATTGCGACTGTTTTATTTCTTTTCTTTAATGCCAAAACAAGTTCTTTCTTTTGTTCGGGAGTCACACGTCCAAAAATTGAATAGGAATCAACTACAGTTTCCACATCTTGTACTTTGGACATATCAATACTTTTAGATGTAAAGCCAGCTTTTCTAGCTAGAGCTTCAACTGTTTTTGGATCATCTCCTGAAATCAACTTAATGTCCACGCCTTGTTTTTTAAAAAAGTTCAATGTATCTTTGGCATCGTCTCTTAACTCATCACGCAAACATATATAAGCTAAAACAACATCATCTTTCATCAACACAATAACGCGCATAGCTTGAGATGTATATTCTTCAATATGTTCTTCTACTTTTGAATCTATCTCTTTGGCAATGTAAGAATAAGCACCGAGTTTATATTCTCCATCTTCAAATGTCACACTTGAATATTTTCTTTGACTTGAAAATGGCAGAAAAGATACGACTTTATTATGATTTCTTGCCTTAAAATGACTTCTTAATGCAAGTGCTGTCGCATTTTCATCGGGTAAAATCTGCATCATATCGCCTAGAATTCCATCAATATTTTTAATTTCTTCTACATGACATACACTTAACTTTCCTTGTGTCAGTGTACCTGTTTTATCTAAACAAAGTGTATCCGTTCTTGCGAGTGTTTCAATACAATAGAGTTCTTGTACTAAAACGCTCTGTTTACCAAGTTTAAATGAACTGATGGCTAAGGCAACACTTGTTAAAAAGACAAGGCCTTCTGGTATCATACCAACAACGGCTGCTACTGTATTTAAGGTAGCTGTTGTATAATTGGTCTTGATGAATTGTTTAATAAATAAGGCACATCCAAGTGGAATTAGAATGTATGTACACCATTTAATAATGGTATCAATCGAATCTCGTAACTGGCTTGGATATCTTTTAAAGCGTTTCGCATGTTTTAAAATCGAATAAGCATATGTATCTTGTCCTACTTTATCTACTTTCATCAAACATTTTCCTGAAACCACAAAGCTTCCACTAAGCAATGATGAATTTTCTTGTTTATATACCGCATCACTTTCTCCTGTCAGCATGGATTCATCGCATTCAATACTTCCAGATACGATATGACCATCAAAACTGATTTCATCCCCAGGATATAATATAAGAATATCATTGACTTTCACTTCTTCAACACTTAATTCAAGTTCAATATCATTTCGAAGCACATGAATCTTTGGCTGATTTAATAAAGAAAGCTTATCTAGCATTCGTTTAGATCGTATTTCTTGAAAGAGTCCAATCAACATATTTAAAATAACGGTGATCATAAAAAGCATGTTGCGATAGGAACCCGTAAAAAATACGAATATAGCCAATATTACATTGATTCCATTAAATAAAGTAAATACATGTTGTTTAATTATTTCTTTATAACTTTTTGATAAATTATTTGAGTTTTGCATATACCTATTGTACTACCTTTAAGCATGCAAAATAATTAAGTTTTTATTAAAAATGATACGACTATAGCCGTATCATTCAACAGATTCAAGTGGAGTATTTGCAAGCGTAACGGCTTGGGCATAAGATGTAATTGCCAAGTTGGATTCAATGGCTTTTTGTAGACAGAACATCAATAATCTTGTATCAAATGCCTGTAAATCTTTATCGAAATTAATTGCTGGATATCTTGATAGATGATCCAATAATGTATCTACATCTTTTTTGATATGTTTAGTAGAAATACCTGTCACAACAACATTTTCTTGTTTGACAGCCTTTAAACCATTCAATAAAGCCACATAAGGCTTGTCCGGTCTTTGTACAAGCATCACCTTATTTTTAGGTGATGAAGCAAGTCTTAGTGTCCATACGCTTTTACAACTTACAACAATTTGTGTGCAGTTTTCATCATTCGCAAACAAATCGATTGTTGCTAATAATTTATCATACGTATCTTCTACTTCTTTACAATCATCAAATACCAAAGCTGAATATTCCATCTTTATACCTATCCTTTCAAATCTTCAGGTAAAGTTATTTTTTTATTTGTGAAACTTGATAAAACAACCTTTACTTTTGTATCAGAAAAACATTCTACAAGTTGTGCATCATCTGTTGCCTGCACTTGTTTATCTCGTGCAAGCTTATGACACTCTTTAATCAAATCAGTTTTAAAGCATTGCGGTGTCTGGGCATGATATACAAGCTTTCTTTCTAACGATTCTTTCACATATCCATCCACAACAATTTTTGTAGTATCCACACTTGGAACCATTAATAAACAAGCCGATTCGGTTTCTAATGTTTGTTTCAAATCAAAAATCCAATTCTTTTCAACAAAAGGTCTAGCCCCATCATGAATCATAACATAATCTTGATCAACAACTTGTAAGCCATTATATACACTATCTTGTCGTGTTTGCCCTCCTGTTACAACTTGGATTCTTGAATCATATGTATAATGTTCATTCACATAGTCCTTTTCATAATCAGCACAAACTAAAACCACTTGTTTACACTCATCATCTGATAAAAAAACAGACAGACTCTTATTTAACACAGTTTGTCCGTTTTCAAAAGTATAAAATACTTTATTATAATCTAAATTTGTACGACTGCCTCTTCCAGCAGCTAAAACAATCACACTATAGTTCATGAGACCATTATATCAAATTTTCTTAACAATGGATAATAAATGTATTCTATTTTAAAGCAAATTTTCCCAACGAAGATACTCAATGATTTTATCCACTTGAACATCCGATAAGCAGGATTCATTATTATCCACAAGTTCTGCTTCTTTCCTTTCTTTAAGACGAGCAAAAATTGTCCTAATATCACTCGCCATTGTTTTAAACATATAATAACCAAAATCTAATATAGCATCCCATACATATGTTATTCCTTGATAAGCAAGAATAGCTAATACACATAAGAGACATAGCACAGCCATGAAGGTGGCTATTCCTAAAGCGATTATAATAATTATTTTCATTTCTACCCATTATAGTAGGCATAATCATACGCTTGGTCAGCCCTATCAATCGCATCATTCACGCCGGATTGTAAGTCAGAAATTTCTTCATTTATCGATTCAAACTCTTTCTTCATGTCTTCAATTTCATAATCGAAATCATCCACATCATCTTCTAGATAATTCACCTTTTCGTGAATTTTTTCCATTTCTTGTTTTAGACTAGCCATATTTTTTTCAACTTCTCTAAACAAATCTGAAAAAGAAGATAAATATAATGCTTCTTCTAAATTATCAGCTCTACCTTCTTCAATAAAGGATGCGATTTCATTTAAATGAACAACATCTTTAGACTGCTTTTTAACCAAATCAAATTCTTCAATTTTTTGATTCAACTCCCTAATTTCATTTTCATATTTTTGAATCATTTCTTTTTGTTCATTTGCATAAGAATTCATTCTATCTGCATATGATTGAATTTCTTCATACGCCTTTCTTTTTACTTGCTCACGCTCATTCGAATAAGCCGTATAATAATCAGGGGTCACTCTCTTTATCGAACTTCTGTAATTTTTAAGTTCTTCCAAATACTTTTTGTGCATTTTTTTCTTCGTTTCAAAAAATCTGGGCGTACCTTCTACAGGAGGTTTCCCAAGCATTTTTTCAATATATTCTGGCAAATTCTTATTGTCATAATCTTTTAATTCTTTACATTCAAAAGTTTCATAAGATGGCATACAAGAAGCATCCATATATTTTTTGAACAATTCTTTACTACTATTTAATTTACTAATCAACTCTTCTTTTCTTTGAATGTTTTCAGCCATATTTTTTAATTGTTTTACATCATTATTTACCATAAATAATCTCCATCCCTTCTTTTTTCTTCATCTGTTCTCATTGCGCTAGCTTCACTTTCCGCTCTTTCGCAAGCCCATTGTGCTTGTTCTAAACCAGATCTTACGTCCCATAAATGTTGGTTGACATAAAATAAATCTGATTTTATATTCGCTAAAGTATCATAATTGTAAGACCCAATTTCTATACCACTTATTTTTTCCTCAACAGCTTTCATATCCTCCATCATATTTGCCATCTTACTTAACAATTCTAGCTGCCATTGTCCAAAAAAATACATATTAAGAGCACTTTTTAAATCTGGAATATCTTTATTTTGCATAATTCGAATTAATGCGCTTATAATTTTCTTGTTCTTAAACTTATCAATAACCATTTTATCCAATTCAACTTCCTTAGCTACTACTTCATCATATTGATTTTCTAATAAAGTTAAATTTCTCAACAAATGATTCAATCGTTCTAATTCTTCTCTTTTTTTCATAATATCACCCTCTATCCTCAAGTTCTTTACACAATGGTTCTAATTTAGCAATTTGCTTTTCAATTTCTGTAAGCATCTTGGTCTGTTTTTTTATTTCTATTTCATACTGCTCAATACTACTTTGAAGTGAATAAACCGTATAATGTATTCTTGTTTTAATAGTTTCTCTATTATATTCATCCACATATTTTTTTATTTCCTCTTCAGAAAATTCAAATGGACTTGCGATACGACTCTCACTTTCCCATCCTTCCCATACATGATGCAAATCATCTGTCGCATAATTAATCATGCTTCTTAAATCTAAGGCGAAGTTTTGAACATTACGTTGTCTAGGAAAGCATAATCCATTCTTTCCTTCTGTTGCATACCATGAAGTATATGCATCTTTATATACTAATTTTGTTTTATATTTTTCTTGATAATTTAAAGTACCAAAACTATCTGTCACAAAACAATAAATATAAATTTCTTTAAATTCTTTCTTCATCACAATTCCTCCTTCAATGTTTGACACAATTTTTCTACTTTCGCTAATTGTCGAGTACAAGCTAACATCTCTTCTTTTATACATTTGATTTCTGACTTTACTGCATTTCTTTTACCCTGCCAATATTCCATTTGAGATCGACAATTTATTTCTTGCAGCATACAAAGAATCTCTTTCTCAGAAAAGCACTCAAAACTATATTCCTCACAAGACGACCTGCCCACCGATTGTCTTTCCTCATCATCAAAAATAGGCATACTTTTTGGAATTATTTCCCCCAAATCAGTTTGAATCATTCTGTTTCTAATCATTTGTGGTCTGTTAAAATAAGCTTCATGCCCATCTTCCATAGCCCAAACTGCAAAATTAGTTCTAAATTTCACATGCATTCTTTCTTTTCCACAATAAATGGTATTGCCTTGTTCATCATGTTCAAACATATATTTATAAACATATTCTCCGTATTTTGGTTGTGATTTTTCCATATTAAATTTTTCCTCCTATTCAACAACTTCATCAATCAAGCCATATTCAACAGCTTTATCACTTGACAAAAATAAATCCATTTGTAAATCTGCATGGATTTTACGCTTTGTTTTTCCAGTATATTTAACATATAATTCTTCAATCATTTCTTCTGTCTCTACCATGCGTTTAGCTCCAGATTTTATATCACTGAATTTACCTTCGCAAATTGTAGAGCCTTGATGAATCATAATTGTAGAATGTTTCAAGGCTTTTCTATGACCCTTTTCTCCAGCAGCTAAAATCAAAGATGCCATAGACATCGCATTTCCTAAAGCCATAGTATATACAGGTGACTGGATTGCTTCCATCATATCGATAATAATCATCCCATCTCGTAAGGATCCACCTGGACTATGAATCTGTATCGTAATTGGGTCATGATTTTTTGCATTTAACTCTTGCAATCTTGTAACAACATATAAACTCATTTCTGGAGTGACTTCACCCCATAAATTAATAATTCTTCCATAATCTTCTATTTTCATTTATTTCTCCTTTTTCTTAAAATTCAATTTCATCCTGTTTAGATTTGAAATATTCAAACTTATATTCCACTCTATGTTCTTTCATAAATATATGAACACTACTCAATTCTTTACACGATGAGACTTTTTCAATCACAGGCATCATCAACCTTGTCAATTCATTTTTAATAATGCGTCCACCAATACATGAATTTAGAGATTTTTTAACAATTTCTCTTTTCACTTCTTCATCAAAATCAAGCTTTATTCCATGTTCCAAAAAATGTTGTTTATATAGATGCAATGCTGAATTATCTTTATTCAACATATCCATATAATCGTCCATGGTTAAAGCATTCAATCTCACGATATTTGTGATTCTTCCCATAAATTCAACAGGAACTCCACAATGAATAAAATCATCTATTTCTAAGTGGTCATACATATTAAACTTCTTTTCTGTAAAATTGTATGGATTACTATATTTCTTCTTTAAATATTTTTCCACAATCATAAAACTACCAGTAAAAGCAAACAAAACATCTTTATACGTTTCTGTATCTTCAATCACTCTCAACAATTCATACAGACTTGTTGGAATCTGGCCATCTCCAAACTCAAGCAATTTATCGACTTCATCAATGATAATAACGCCCTTATTGTTTAAAGCTTCCATAGATACTCTTAATAAATCCGATAATTCTTTTCCTTTATATCCTTTAGGAGTTACTTGACTACAATCTAAAATCTCAACTTTAACTCCCATCTTTTTAGCTGCAACTTGCCAACTGTATGTTTTACCACATCCACTTGGACCAACCGCTAAAATCACAGGTTTTAAAGATGGATCAATCTGCTCATCTTGAACTTGTGTCAAAATATAAAGTGCATTAGCGATTTCATTAATATAATCATCTTGATGAACAAGGCTTGTTTTCATTTTTTTCTTGAATTCACAAACATTAAACCTATCAACACTGATTTCTCTTAATCGTCTTCTGCTTTCTTCAAACACATCATTCGTATCATATTCAAAAAAGACACTTCCCAAAAAATCTTCTATATTGTTTTTATCATTAGTTTTATTTTCCATAATTTACCTTTCTATTTTTTGTTTCTACAACATTTCAATTTACAAAATCCACAAATCTTACAACATTAAATATGTTGCAGCACAATAAAAGGTCCCTTTAAAATTTTTGCTTTCCATTTTCCTATATACCTGAAAGCTAGGATCCTATTAGGTGAGACTTTTGCCTAAAG
>OLNK01001488.1_pt1 | contig 17371 bp, 5 predicted proteins | sample 1672791 | NCBI WGS metagenome assembly OLNK01 (sample SAMEA3136724, study PRJEB25190) | human gut metagenome | biome: human gut; feature: human-associated habitat; material: faeces | place: Austria | collected 2013 | reverse complement strand
ATCAAGATCATGCCCACGCCCATGTTGAACGTCTTGAGCGCCTGCGGCTCGGACAGCTCGGCGGCGTCGCACACGTACTTCGCCACGGCCGGCACGGGCCAGGTGCCCAGGTTCACCTGCGCGTCCACGCGCTCGTTCAGCGCGCGGTTGAGGTTCTCGGAGATGCCGCCGCCCGTGATGTGGGCCAGCGCACGCACGGCGCCCGGGCATGCCTTCAGCGTACCGAGCACCTGCTTCACGTAGATGCGCGTCGGCGTGAGCAGCGCGTCGGCCACGGACTGGCCGTCCAGCGCCTCCACCGGCGCGAGCAGCTCTTCGCGGCTTTTGCCCTCCACGCACACCTTGCGGGCCAGGGAGTAGCCGTTGGAGTGCAAGCCCGAGGATGCCAGGCCGATGAGCACGTCGCCCTCGGACACGCTTTCGGGGTCGAGCATCTTCGGTTTGTCGACAACGCCCACGGTGAAGCCGGACAGGTCGTAGTCGTCGGGGTCCATGACGCCCGGGTGCTCGGCCATCTCGCCGCCGATGAGCGCGCAGCCCGCCTGACGGCAACCCTCGCCGATGCCGGCAACGACCTCGGCCACGTGCTCCTTGCGCAGTTTGCCGATGGCGATGTAGTCCAGGAAGAACAACGGCTCGGCGCCGCACGCCAGGATGTCGTTGACGCACATGGCCACCAAGTCGATGCCCACCGTGCCGTGCTTGCCGGCCAGCTGGGCAACCTTGAGCTTCGTGCCCACGCCGTCGGTGCCGGAAACCAGCAGCGGCTCGGCCATGTCCTTGGCCGCCGCGATGCTGAACAGGCCGCCGAAGCCGCCGATGTCGCCGACGACCTCCGGGCGATACGTGGAGTGCACCGTCTCCTTGATGGCGTCAACGGCGCGCGCGCCCTCGGCGGTATCCACGCCTGCTGCCTGGTACGTAACTTCCTGCTTCGTCACTGGATGCTCCTTATCTGATAGGCGGGAACCCGACCGACCCTGCGGCCAGCGCTCCCGCACCGTTAACCTTCCAAAACCCGGACAGTTAATCCTACGTCCCCAAACTGTCTGGCGTGTTTGCGGTTGCTAGACGCTGACTTGGGTGTTTTCTGCTTCTTGCGCTTCCTTTTCGTAGGCGGCGGCGAAGTCGGCCTTGGTCATGAAGCTGTTGCGCGCGGTGTAGGCGGGGATGTCCACGGGGTACTCGCCCGAGAAACATGCCTCGCAGTAGCCCGGCGTGCGCACGTCGGGCAGGCTGTCACGCAGGCCCTGCAGGCTGATGAACGCCAGCGAGTCGGCGCCCATCCACTCGCACATCTCGTCGTTGGTCATGTTCGCGGCGATCAGCTGGTCGCGCGTGTCGGTGTCGATGCCGTAGAAGCACGGCCACATGACCTCGGGGCTGACGATGCACATGTGCACCTCGGTGGCGCCGGCGTCGCGCAGCATCTCGATGAGCTTCTTCGACGTGTTGCCGCGCACGATGGAGTCGTCGATGACCACCAGGCGCTTGCCGCGGATGACGGAAGGCAACGGATTGAGCTTCAGGCGGATGCCCAGCTGGCGCATGGCCTGGGTGGGCTCGATGAACGTGCGTCCCACGTAGCGGTTCTTCACGATGCCGTCCGAATATGGGATGCCGCTTTCGAAGGCGAAGCCCATGGCCGACGGGATGCCGCTGTCGGGCACGCCGAGCACCAGGTCGGCGTCGGCCGGCGCCTCGCGGGCCAGGATGCGGCCCATGTTACGGCGTGCCTGATAGACCGACTGACCGTCCATGACGGAGTCGGGGCGGGCGAAGTACACGTACTCGAAGATGCAGCTGGCGCGCTTGCGCGGCTCGACGCCCTGCTCGGAGGTGACGCCGTCCTTGTTGAAGCGCACGATCTCGCCGGGCTCGACGTCGCGCACGTATTCGGCGCCCACGATGTCCAGGCCGCAGGTTTCGCTGGAAACCACCCAGCCGCGACCCTCGGGCAGCTTGCCGATGCACAGCGGGCGGATGCCGTTGGGGTCGCGGAACGCATACAGCGTGTCGGGGCTGGCCAGCACCATGGCGTAGGCGCCCTCCATGTACTGCATGGCGTAGCGGATGCCCTCGCGCAGGTGGTGCGTCTTCTGCGTGACGCTGCCGATGGCCTTGGCGGCCACCTCGGAGTCGGTGCCAGCGCGCAGCTGGATACCCTCGTCGATCAGGCGGGCGCGCAGGCTGTTGGTGTTCACCAGGGTGCCGTTATGCGCCAAGGCGATGAGGATCTCGTCGATAGCCGAGATATGCGGCTGCGCGGCCTCCCACGACGCCGCGGCGCCGCTGGTGGAATAGCGCGCGTGGCCCACGGCCACATAGCCTTCGAGCGCGGCCAGGCGCGACTCGTCGAACACCTGGGTGACCAGGCCCAGGTCCTTCGACACCATGATGGTCTCGCCATCGCCCACGGCGATGCCGGCCGACTCCTGCCCACGGTGCTGCAACGCCTGCAGGCCGAAGCACGTCATACGTGCAACGTCCTCGCCGGGGGCGAACACGCCGAACACGGCGCACTCCTCCTCCAAGCGGTCGGGGCGCTCTCCCGGCAGAATCGAGGTGCTCATGCTGCTGTCTCCTTTGCCGCTTCGCTGACGGCGGCCACGTCCTCGGGGTTGATGTTGCTATCATCGGCAACGACGCTGCTGGCCGCTGCTGTTGAACCGGATTCGTACGCGAACAGCACCCACCGGCCGTTGCTGGCCAGGTTATCGCAGGTGGAGAACGCGAACGCGTGCTTCATGTCGGCGGCAGAGGGAAGCCCCGCCACCGTGACGACGGAACGGTCGACCTTGTCCTGCACGTAGGCCTGGCGCTCCTGCTCGCTGGCGAACGCCGTTTGAGCCAAAGGATCGTCTGCCGCGCAATGCACGATGGAGAAGGTGGTGAGCTGGTAGTTCGCCGTGGGCGTGAACACGTACACGGTGCGATGGCCGTTGAACGTGTCCGCGTCGCCGAAATCGGCGAAGGGCGAGAACATGGAGCCGTCGTTCATATGATGGCCGTACACGATGTTGTTCGCATCGGAGAAATCGGCGGCATTGGTCGCGGACAGGAAGATGCTGCCGAACGACACCCAGCTGGTCTGCCCGTAGAAGTCGGTTTTCAGGTAATGCTCGTCGTCGGTGCCGTGCACTATGGGGAAGTTGACGGTGGTGCCAGGAACGTAGATCCACCCCACCACGTCGGGGTTGATGGCCCGCAAAGCGTCCCAATCGACGGTGAAGCTTGCAAGGTCCATACGCTGAAGCGCAGCGGCATCGGGAGCGTTGAAACCGATCTGCTCGAGCTGCTTGTTGTTCTGCTGGCCGTGCCAATAGCCGTAGCCGATGAAGGCCAGCGCGCCCGCGGCGCATACGAACACGATGAGGGAGATGATGAACACCACGCGCCACACGCCGCCCGAGCGTTTGGGCTTGCGCCTACCTTGGGAAACGGAAACGGGCCGCACGGGACCCTGCCCTTGCGGGGCTGCGTGCGCGCCGCGCGATTGCACGCGGTTATGCTGGTATTCGGACAATTCACGCCTTCCCAAGCGTCGAAGCGCGAAAAACACGCAAGACGCCTCCGCAGTAGCTCGGAAACCTCATCTACCTATGACATAGTACGAAACATCCCCAGGTCGGGGGACATGCCGCCCGCGAAATGCCGCAAATCAACGCAGGATGTTCGAAAAAACGCCCAGCACCCGCGTGGCGCAGCCGCGAACAGCCGCCCAACGGGGCATCCAAGAAGCCTCCCCCTCAAAGGACGCCCTTTACGCGCTCGAACCCCTCGCAGTCCGCAAAAGCCGCATGCGATGCGCGACGGGCGGATGCATCGCGCGCCAAAACGCAAGGGAGCGCACCGTGCACGATGCACGACGCGCTCCCCCGCCTCGGACTGCCACTAGGCATTCCGCGTTAGGCCTATTTCTTCTTCATCTCGTCGAGAAAGCCCTTCAAGATGAAGCCGATGATCACGATGACTATGACCGCGACTATGACCGGAATCGTCCAACTTGGAACCATAACGCAACCCCTTTTCCTTTATATATGCGCAGGCTGTCTCCGACCGGCCGGCGCCCTGCACCCAATGTGGTTATCAAGCAATACTACCGCGCCTTCACTCGCCGTGCAACCGCGCCTCGAGCGCATCGTTGATGACCTCGAGCGCCTTGACGCGGGCGAAGCGCTTATCGTCGGACTCCAGCGCGAACGGCGTGGACGTCAGGCGGAACATGTCCTCGACAGCGCTTTTGTACTGCGGATACTTGTCGCGGTTGCGCCAATCCTCGTCGGTGATCTTCCACTGCTTGGCGGGGTCTTCCTGACGGGCGCGGAAACGGGCGAGCTGCTCGTCCTGACTGATGTCCACCCAGAACTTCAGCAGCACGGCGCCCCAGCGCACCAGCTCCTGCTCGAACTCGTTGATCTCGTCGTAGGCGCGAGCCCACTGGGCGTCGGTGGCGAAGCCCTCCACGCGCTCCACCAGCACACGGCCGTACCAGCTGCGGTCGTAGATGCCCACGTGACCCGCCTTCGGAAGGCGGGTCCAGTAGCGCCACAGGTGAGGATGGGCGAGCTCGGGCTTGGTGGGCGCCGGGCTGGGGAAGATGGTGTAGGCGCGCGCATCGAGGGCCTGGGCCACGCGCTTGATGGCGCCGCCCTTGCCCGCCGCGTCCCAACCCTCGAACATGAGCACGAGCGGGACGCGCGCCTGGTACATCTCCATTTCCAGCTTGTTCAGGCGCTTCTGCTGCTTTTTCAGGCGATCCTTGTACTCTTCGTGATCGAGCACCAGGCCATGATCGACCTGGTCAAGGCTGGGAACCCTGTCCACGATGCGGAAGCGACTCGCTCGCGGGGCGTGAGCGGCCTGCGCGGCAGCCTGCTCGGCGGCGGCTTGCACCACGGCAAGCTGCTGCTCGGGGGAACGGCCCTCCAGCGGCACCTCCTCGGCCGCACCGGCGCTATTGGCCTGCGCCTTCGCGGCCGCCGCAAGGGCGGCGGGGTCCTTCTTCGCGTAAAGCGCCTTGTCGAGAGCGTCGACCAGCGTCTCGGTGATCTTGAGGTTGGCGCGACGCTTGTCCTCGCCGTTGATCAGGTGCCACGGCGCGTACGAGAAGTCGCTGCCCTCGAGCAGATTGTCGTACAGGCGGTACGCCTCCTCGTATTCGCCGATGGTGGCCATCTTGCCGTCGGACACGCGCCAGGCGGTGGCGGGGTCGCGGCGCAGGCGCGTCAGACGCTTGCGCTGCGCCTCCTTCGTCACGTGGACGAAGAATTTGACCACCACGTAGCCGTCGTCGGTGAGCTGCTTCTCGAAGTCGGCAGAGCTGGCAAGTGCGCCGCGCAGCGCGTCGATATGGCGCTCCTCGGCGGCCTCGCGCACGGCGCGCGCAACCGTGGCGCGGGGGTGGAGGACCTTGCCGTTTTTGATCTTCACCTCGCCGAACTGGGTGTAGAGCATGCGCTGCACGGCCGAGGTGTACCAGCCGCGGTCGTAGAAGGTGATGGTGCCACGGCCGCCGAGCGCCTTCCAAAACTGCTGCATCATGGGATAGAAGCCGCCTACGCCGTGCTCCGCGCCCGGGAACGACGCCGCATCGACGGCGTTGAAGTTCTCGGTGACGTACACGCTGGTGGCGCGGGCGTCAAGGTTGTACATAAGGTCGGAGATGCGGCTGCCCTTGCCCGCGCCGTTCCAGCCCTCGAACAGCACCACAAGGCCCACGCCGGCGGCGCGCGCTTCCTGCTGTAGCACCACCAAACGCTCGGTCAGCGCATCACGGCGTGCCTTGTATTCTTCCTTCGGAAGCGGTTCCTCAGAGAAATCGACGGTCTCCAGCATAGGCGGCCCTCCCCTTCGCAATCGATACCATCCCACACGGCTAGCGGCCCCGAGCAGCGCAACGACGCGTGCAGCATGGCAGGAATCCTTCCTTTCATGCTAGCACACGCCGAAGCGGGAACGGCGGCGACGGGGAATCGTAACCAACCGTTGACTTTACCTGCGACGCCGGCGCGTCGCGAGGGCGGCCGCAAGGGCAGCCACCGCCGCCGCAATGAGCGCCGCGACACCGGTTGCCGCGGCGCCGGTCTTAGCGGCAGCGTCACCCGTTTGCCCAAGCGCTGCGGCTACAGAAGCGTTAGCGGAGCCGTCCGGGTTATCCGGGTCGCCAGGGTCGCCCGAATTGTCCGAATTCGAGTCGTCCGAGTTGCCGGAACCAGGTCCGGGGTTGTCGGAGTCCGAGCCCGGTTTAGACGGATCGGACGGGTCCGGCTTATCCGGGTTGTCAGGTCCGTTCGGGTTATCCGGGTTGTCCGGGTTATCGGGACCATCCGGGTTGTCCGGGCTCGGGCCAGGCCCGGGATCTGGCTTGCCGGGATCCACCGGATCCGGCCCGGGGTTAGGCCCAGGCTCGGGCTCGGGCCCTGGTCCAGGACCCGGACCAGGGTCAGGCGGATTCGGCGGATCGGGATCAGGTCCCGGGGCAGGCGGGTTCACCGGACCAGGGTCGGGCGACGGCCCCGGACCCGGTTCAGGGCCAGGCCCCGGTCCAGGTTCGGGGTTATCCGGATTATCCGGCCCAGGCTCGGGCCCCGGCCCGGGTTCGGGATTGTCGGGGTCGGGACCAGGACCGGGGTCCGGATTATCGGGATCGGGTCCCGGACCCGGATCGGGCGGATTCGGCGGATCAACCGGACCCGGTTCGGGGTTGTCAGGGTCAGGATCGGGACCAGGCTCCGGGTTGTCGGGATCGGGGGTCGGACCCGGCTCCGGGTTGTCGGGGTCAGGACCCGGCTCCGGGTTGTCGGGGTCGGGACCCGGCTCCGGGTTGTCCGGGTCCACGGGTCCCGGCCCGGGATCGGGCTCCGGCTTCGCCTTCACCGTGAGCGTGCCCGGCACGATGGTTGCGGCGAAGTTGGGGTCGTCGACACCTGCATTAATAATGTAGTCACCAGCCGGCGACTTCTCGTCGGCATCGCACGAATAGCGAACCTCGACCCCACCCGTGTTCGCACGGCTCACCAAGCTGCTGGTGAAGGCGGGGTTGCTCTCCCCTTCCATACGCTCGGCGTCGTCCACCGCCACCAGAAGCTGGGCAGGCGCCACCGAAAGGGTCAGCTCCACATCGTCGGCCGCAAGGTAGTTGCGGCTCCCGGCCGCCCGAGCGATCACGCGCGCGGTACCGGCGGCGTTGATCGTGGCATAGCGGCCCTGTAGCGAAACGGGCGCGTCGCCGCCGGCATCCTGCACAAGCTCGAACGTCACCGGAGTCTTCGCCGTGTTCTGCAAAACGATGCCCGGGCCGCCGAACACGCCCGAATACGACATTGGGCCCGTGATAGCCTGCGGCGCCTTCGCTATGGCGAACGAGGCCTTCTGCTCGCCGACCAGGTTCGGGTTCTCAACGCGCGCCGTCGCAACGTAGCTGCCGCTGTCGCGCGGAGCTTCGAAGGTCGGGCCGTACACGGTGCCATCGGTGCCATCGGCGCCCTCGTACGTCACGGAATAATCCCGCTCGCTCAGCTCGTGCGCATCCACCTGCACACCATGGGCATTCCCGTCGTACACGCAATCAACCGCCGCGATGTCGAAGGAAACGGGCTTTTGCGCAATCGCAAACTCGGCGACGGTGCGCCCGACGTACCCGTTTGCTGCCAGTCCTGCCACCACCCGGTACGTGCCCGCATCCGTGGGAGCGGTGCTGCTGGAATAGCGGGTGTCGCCCGTTCCCGTGAAAGACAGTTTGACGGAGCCTGCGCACCCGTCCGGAACGCCCTTAAGCTCGGGGGCCTGCGGCTGGCCGTCGTACACGAAGTTCGCCTCGGCAAACGACAAATCCGCCTTCTGCGGCGCCATCGTTAGCGCGAAGCGGGCAACGCACGTCTGATCAGCGGAATCGGAGCACGTGATGTCGAAGCCGAACACTCCCGCGCTCTCCGGCGTTCCCGTGATCCGCACCGCGCCGTCCTCGGCAACCTCCAGGTGCAAGCCCTCAGGCAACGCGCTGTCAGGCGCAACCGCATATGTATAAGGCGCGGTGCCGCCGGTGGCGGGCTTGATTGCCCCAACGTATTTGCTATGAGCGGTCGCAACGGGCAACCCGCATGCGTTGAACGCCAGGTCTTCCCGCTTGGCTATGGACACCTCGGCCCGATCGGTCTCGACGGACGTCGCCGTACCCAGATACGTTTGCGTGATGCGGCAATAGTACGAACCCGCATCCGCCGCCGCAGCGCGATCGAACGTCAGCGAAGCAGATGTTTCGCCCTCAAGCGCCACGTCCTCGCCGCCATCGAACACGCGGAACCACTGGTAGCCCAGCTCGTGCGACGCCGCGGCCCCGCACGAGACCTCCTCGTGGGCAAGGACTTCCTCGGCGGCATCGGCCGCAACCGAAAGCGTTGCCGCTTCGCCCTCATGCACGCTGGCGCCCTGCGGCTGGGCCTTCACCACGGGCTGGCCCGCGCGAGCGAACGAGAACGCCAGCCTTTGCGGCGCATCGATATCGTTCAAGGTGACGCGGTAGCTTCCGCCCTGGTAATCTGCGATGTCCAGCTCAACGGAATCCGAGATGGAGCCGTCGCGCACGTCGACCACGGTCGCTCGCTCCAAGTAGCACCCGTCATAAGGCGTCGCCGTGAACGAGGCGCTGCCGCCCTGGGGCACGGCAGCGCTGGCCGGATCAACCATGCCGTTGACCGCCGACGCTTTCACCTCAAGTTTCGGCGTCTCCGCGAATCGCGCCGCCACCGTCACGTCGTCTTCAGGCGTGAACGTCCAAGCCGCATCCGTGCTCACCGGCCTGGAACCCGCGGCGCCGTCCTTCCCGATCGCATACCAGCCATCGAAAACGTAGCCTTCATCGGGCACGGCGCGCAACGTGCACGAGGAGCCATTCTCCACCTTGTCGACCAGGGCGCATCCCCACTCATCGTTTTCCGACGAGCCATCGATATGCCCGCCGTCGCGCGGGTCGACCGCCACGACGTTCCACGAATCCCTTACGTAATACGCCGTGTAGGTCTTGTTCGCCACCGCCGGCCGCACGATGACCGGGCTGAAGCACACCGGCGCGCCGCGTTCATCGATCCAGTAGCGGAACCTCCAACCGGGGAACGGGATGGTCACCATCCACGTCGCCGTCAGGTAGCCGTCGCCGGTGAATGGGACCACCGTGGAGAAGCCCGCGCTAGCCGGATACGTGTCCACCTGCAGGTCGAAACCAGCGTCGTAGAACACGGCCGTCAGCTGCATGTCCTGCTGGGCGATGCCCACGTACACGGCGTTGTAACTCAAGACGGCGCCCGCATCGTTAATCCAATGCGAGAAGCGGTAGGTCGACCACGGGATGGCCATGGCAACGAACGGGTCGCCCTTGTCGCAGGTCTTCGTAGCGCTTGTCAAGCCGTTTCCGCTGGTCAGAAATGCCTTTCCGCGCAATATGGAGCTTTGGGACGCGGTGATGGTGACCTGCCCCTCCGCCTCGAACTGCGCGTAGTACATCACGTCGGATTCGGCCTCGAAGCCGAGCACCTCGTCCGTGCTGACCACGGCATGCCCCTCCCGATCGGAGGTCCACCCGACGAACCGGTAGCCCAGACCCGCGACGGCGTTGAGCGTGACGGTCTCTCCCGCCTCGTAAGCGCCGGTACCCTGCACGCGGCAACGGCGGTTCGTGGACTTGCCCTTCACCACCGGGGTCGCCTTGACCGCCACCTCGTACGGGTCGGCGAACTGCGCCTCAAGCTCCAGCACGCCGTCGTCCAGGGACTCGACCAGGTCCTCGTCGAGCACGAACCAGGTATCCGCATCGTCGGCGAAATGCGTCTTCGAGCCGTCCGCGCCCACCAACTGCCAGCCGACGAAGCGCCGGTCGTCGGTCTGCCGCGCCTGAATGTGCACCACCTGGCCGAACTCGTACACGCCCTCGCCAGACAGCTCGCCGATGCCCTCGACGTTCGAGCTGAGCGACACGCCATAGGAGTTGCGCGTGAAGCACGCGGTGTACGCGGCATCGCCCGTGACGGTCACCGTGCACTCGGGAAGGCCGCTGACCTGCGCACCCTGCGCGTCGCGCCAGCAATCGAAGGTGAAGCCGGGCTTGGCCGTGGCCGACAGCGTGGTGCGCTGCCCCTCGTCGAAGCCACCGAAGCCGCTCACGTAGCCCGCCTCCGCCGGGGAGGCGATGGTGGTCACCGTGAACGAGCCCATGCCGAACACGGCCTCCAGGTCGATATCCGCGCTCACCGGGAAGCGGTATGTGGCGTCGGTTGACAGGCAGACGCCGCCGCTGAACCAACCGACGAAATGCGCCCCGGCTGCCGGGATGGCGCTGACGCACGCTACCTCGCCCGCGGCGTAGGTGCCCGAGCCCGTGGCGCTGCCATAGCCTTCACCTGCGGAAACGTTCACGGTGAACTGCTTGGCGGCGAACACAGCGAACAGCTTCGTATCACTGGAGGGCACGAAGCGATAGTCTGCATCACGGCTCACCACGTTGCCCTTGGCGTCGGCCCAGTATTCGAATGCGTAGCCCGAAAGCGCATGTGCGGAAAGGTTCGCCGAATAGCCGGCGCCCACCGTTCCAGCACCCTCGACCCAGCCGGCCGAGCGGTCCTCGACCAAGTTCTCGTCGGCATCGGCCACCGCCGGCACCGCCGAAACCTCGTACGAGCGCTCCTCGAAATGCGCCACGTGCACATGGCTGCGCATCAAACGGCAGGTGAACTCGGGCTCGAAGGACTCCAGCTCGCCGGCTGCGGAATACCAGCCCGCGAACTCGTACCCGGGCGCCGCCTGCGCCTTGAGCGCGACCTCCGCGCCGCGCTCGGTGAACACGCGGCTGGCCCGCACCGACCCGCCGTCGGCAGGGCTCGCCACGGGCAGGCAAACCACCTCGTAAGGCTTGAACGCCGCCGTGACCGTGCATCGCTCCGACTTGTCGGTCAACCCCTTCGCCACCACATCGCATTCCATATCAAGGCTGGTGAAGATGCCGTTCACGTACCAGCCCCAGAAGAAGTACCCCGTCTTTGGCTCGGCCTTCAAGTGCAGCGTCTGGCCCAGCGAGAAGGAATCGGTCGCCGGGGTGACCTCGATGCCGTTGCAGGTGACCGTGCCGCCAAGCCACGTGTCGGCCGCAATCACCACCTCGGGCTCCGCTCCCTTGAACACCGCCTTGTACGTCTGGTCGCCCGTCACGCGCACGGTCAGCTGCTGCTCGGGATGCTTCTTGCGTTTGTCATCCTTCCAATGGGCGAACCGAAAGCCCTCGTTCGGGTTCGCCTTGATGGTCACCGTGCTTCCATATTCCGCCATGACCGCGTCCGCGCCGGGATGCCCCTCGATTTCGGCGGTGCCGCGTTCGACCAGGTGCGAATCGGTCTCCACGCTTATGCGGTAACGTTTGGGGGCGAACACCGCGCGCACTACCGTGTCCTGCTCGGGGGTGAGCTCAAGGTGGTCGGGGTCCGTTCCCATGGGAACCTCGGAATCGCCGAGGTACCAGCCCTTGAACGTGAACTTGTCGCGCACGTCGTCGGAAAGCTTCACGGAAAGCGTGACAGGTTTGCCGCTTTCGCAGTAGCCGTCGCCGGTCACCGTGTACTTGCCGGCAAGCTGATCGACGGGCTCGGCCACCACGCTCACCTTGCACAGGCGCTGGAAGCGGGCGGTCACCGTGCAGTCGGCCACCGGCGCGAACGTATAGGTTTGGTCGTGGGAAGCGAACGTGGGCGCCGCATCGGCGGCGCCGTAGCTGATATACCAGCCGTCGAACAGGTAGCCCTCGCGGGCCTCCGCCGTGGCGGTGACGCTTTCCCCTTCGGGCACGTCGAACACCTCGCCGATGCTTTCCCCGTTTTTGAGCGTAGCCGTCCCGCCCTCCACAGGGTCGGTAGCCGCACGGACGGAATGGCTGTCCTTGCCGTCCATCACGGCCGTGACGCGCCCGTTGCCATCCACGCGGTACTCGCACACATCGCCGCGATCGATGGCGGTGCGCCCCGAATCGTCGGTTTTGCGCCACTCCACCAGCTTGTACTTCTTATCCGGGTCGTCGGCGCGCACCGCAGGCACCGCCGCGAACGTGAGGATGTCGCCATCGGCCGCCCTGACCACGCCGCCCTCCACGGGCACGCCATCGCAGAGCACCTGCGCGCCCTCGTCGGGGTCGGCGCCCACCACGATGGTGCGGTCGGCCTTGCGGAACTTCGCCACCAGATGCCTATCGACCTCGGCGGGGAACACGTACACGGGCGACTTCGAGACCTCGATACCGTCCTGGAACCAGCCGACGAACGCGTAGCCCTCGCCTTCCGTGGCGATGACCTTCGCCTCCTGGCCCTGCCGCGGCGTCTGCACATCGGGCGTGGCGTTGCAGCCGGTGGGGATGCCGGTATCGACGCCCGTCACCTCGGCGGACGTGGTGATGCGCACGTTGCGCTCGAACACCGCCGTCATGGCCACCACATCTGGCGTGGCGTCGGTGATGCGGATCTGCATGCGCTGCGACACGGAGCGCTCGATGCCGTCCTCCTTCCAGCACACGAAGCGGTATCCCGGGTTGGGGATGGCTTCAAGCTCGGCGATGGCGCCCTCGAAATGGACGCCGCCGCCGCGCACGATGCCGCCCTCCGCGGGTTGGGCGGTGGCCAAGATCTCGACCGAATGGTCGCCGTGGGGCTTGTTCGGGTCGTTGTCGTGCTTATGATGGTCGAAGATGTCCTTGATTTCCTTGAGGACGTTCTTGCCGATCTGGGCCAGCTCCTCGATGGTCTCGGCACCGGCGATATCGATCATGGCCTGCGCGATGATAGGGTCAACGATCTCACCCAAGCCGTACACGGCGGCGACGATTCCCACCGTGCCCAGCACCGCGAGCAGCGCGATTTGGAGCGCTTCAAACGCCTCATCCTCATCTTGCGCCACGCGGAAATGCGCCACCAGCTCGGTGTCGCCGGTCAGCAGGAACGTGTACGAGCCATCGGACGCCGCGGAGACCGTGTTGCCCAGCGCGTCAGTGGCGTAGTCGAACACGTAGCCCGGCTCGGGCACCGCGTTCACCGTCACCTGCTGGCCGACGCCGTACAGGCCCGAGGTCAGGAAGTAGCCCGGAGCGTTGCCGTCCTCGTCGGTGCCGGCGACGCTCAGCACCACGCTCGCCGGGATCGCCGAGTACCAGGGCGTGAGCTCTACCTGCACGGATTCGTTCGCGGGCTTCGCCACCTCGTACTCGCAAGTTGCCTGGTCGCTGATGGCCACGGAGTCGTCACCATCAGCCGCGTACCAGCCCACGAACTGCGCGTTGTCGGGCGTCGCGGAAAGCTGGACGGTCTCACCGACGCTGCGGTAGCAGTTCGCCGCATCCACCTGCAGATGGGCGTATGATTCGGAATGATCGGTTGTTTGAGCAGGGTTGATGTGCACCCCCACTTCCTTCAGGGAGAACCGCGCCTGCAGCGTGATGTCGCCTGCGGGCGTGAACTTGTACACAGGGGATTCGCACACGCGCTCGCCCGTAGCGGCATCGAACCAGCCGGCGAACACCGTGTCGTCGTCGAGCATGCCCAAAGCCTTGGCGTCAAGCGTGACCACCTGACCGCCTTCCGCGGAAAGGCTGCCCGTCACCTGCGGAATCTCCACCCCTTCCATAAGCGTCCGGCCGCCTGTGTCGAGCGTCTGCTCGTAGCTCACCTTGCAGGAAATCGGCTCGAACGTGGCGGTGTAAAACGGTGACCGCTTCACCAATGCGTCCGTCTGATTGGCGCTTTCGGCGGTCACGACCAGCTTTTCCCCGCCTTCGATAGGCTCGCCGTCGCGCAACCAGCCGACAAAGGCGTAGCCCGCGTTCGGCGTTGCGGTAAGCGTGACCTGGGCTCCTTCTTCATACACGCCGGCGCCGGAAACGCTGCCCCGATCGGGCTGCGCCGAGGCGGCGCGCACGGCCACCCACGTCTGCGAGAAATCGAATGCGAACCAGCCGGTCACCTCGTCGAAGTCCTGAACCCGATACGCATACGAATCCTCGGTGGACAGCAGCTCTCCGCGATGCATCCAGCCCAGGAAGCGGCACCCCTTCTCCGGAATCGCCGAAAGCTTGACGGTCTGCCCCAGCTCGTACGTGCCCGAACCGCTCACCGCGCCAAGCGCCAGGCCCGACGCGCTTTTCGCGGACACGTTGACCTGCCCGTACTCCACGAGCACGGCGATGGGCGTCTCGCCCGCAACAGCTTCGTATTCGATGGTGTCCCCGGGGCGGCTTCCCAGGTAGTGCTTGTCAAGCGAGCTCTCCCAATGGTCGAGACGGTACTTCGACGCATCGTATTCGCAGGTCAGCGTCACGGCCTTGCCCGAATACGTGGTGAAGCTCGTCCCCATGTCGCGCCCGTCGACCAACACGCTGGCCTTTGCGCCGATAACCTGCCGCCCGTCGGCGCTACCCAGGCGGACCTCGGGCGCCACCGTGGCCTTGTCGGCGAACACCGCCGTCAGCAGCGTATCGCGTTCCACCGTGAACTCGTACCGCTGGTCCTCCGAAAGGATGTTCCCTTGCTCATCGGTCCAATAGGCAAACGTCCTGCCGGGCGTCGTGGCGTTGGCCACCACCACGCAGGTTTCGCCGGGCTTGTACTGGCCCGCGCCGGTGGCGCTGTCCCCGGAGGAGAACGCGCCGTCGTAGCGGATATCCACCGCCAGGTCGGTGTTGCCCCGCTCGCGCATGGGCTCGGCCGAGTACGCGTCCAAATACACCTCGCCGTCGTCATAGGTCATATGGATGCGCTGGCCGTGGAAGCTCGAGCGGAACAGATACCCGTCATCGGGGTACACCTCGATGAACTGGGCGAACGCGCAGTTCTTCAAGTCCTCGTAATCGAACGAGCTCCTGCCGTAACCGTGGCTGAACGTGACCTTCATGCCGGCAAGGGAAACCTCATCGTCCTCGGCGTACTCCATAACGTTAGGGTCGTGCTCGATCCGAAGGTCCCTCAAGCACTCGGATACGCTAACGGGGGTTGCGCCGTTGCAGCCGTCCCAATTCAGCTCAGGGAAACCCGACCGATACAGGCCGACCAAGTCAGATGGCACCATCACCTGCATCCCGCGCTTGGGGAACGTATCGACGTCGATGAGCACCGCATGGTCGCACTGGAAATACGCATAGTCCAAGTTCGTGCCGGCGAACGTCCGGCTGGGCAGCAGCTCGATCCGCGAGCCGTTCGGCAAGATCAAGCCGCCGTCAAGGTTCGACCCGGAGAAGCACCCGTCGCCCAGCTGACTTACCGACGTGTTCGTCTCAAGGCCCGTCAGGTGCAGGTTGGGGCAGTTGGCGAACGCCCAGTTGCCGACCGAGGCGATCTGCTGGTTTTGACCCAAGCCCGTATCGGACAGGTTTTGGCACCCCTCGTACGCGTCGGCGGGGATGGACGTCAGGCCCTTCACATTCCCCAAACCGGTGGACTCAAGGCCGCTTTTCAGGAAGCAGCCTTCACCCAAAGCGCCGATTTCAGCGGGCTTCTTGATGGAAAGGCTGGTCAACGAGGAGCAGCCGGCAAACGCCTGCGCGCCGATCGAACCGATATGCATATCCGAGAAGCTGATGAAGGAGAGCTTCGCGCAGGCGGAGAAGGCGAAATCGCCTATGGAATCCAGACGGTCGTTCTCGAAGCGCACCGACGTCAGACTCGTCGAGCCCTCGCACAGACCCTTGGGTATGTTGGCAACGTGATAGTCGACGATGAGGTTCGTGACGTCGCGCGCGGAGATGGCGTTGCGCTCGGGGTCGTCCTCGTCGACGCGTTTCGTGAGATTGCCCTGTTCATCGCAAGCATATACATACCCACTGGCCATGAGCTTGCCGAATGGGTACAGGACCCCCTGCTGCGCCGGCTCATCGCCGGCGGCACGCTCGGCCGGGTCGTCCGCTACATCGGCGGCTTCCCCGGCGGCCTTGGGGCCCGTTTCGCCGCCTTCGGGCGATGCGGAATCGGCACCTTCGCCAGCACCCTTGTCGGCGGGCAAAGCGGAATCGTCGGCTGAGCCGCCGCCTTCGCCAGCAGGCTCAACAGCACCGCCGTCTTCGCCAGCAGGCGACTCGGCATCGGAACCCGAAGACGCGCCCCCGGCATCCGCCGCGGCGCCAACAACCTCGACGGCGGCGCCGCCGGTCAACGCCGCTTCGCCCGAGCCCTCCGACAACGCTGAACCCTGCTCGCCAACCGACGCGGAGGGGGACCCACCCGCACCCGTCGCATCCTCGCCCGCGCTGGCAGGGATGGGCGTGAACGAGACCACGAGCGCCACGGAAAGCAGCACTCGGAGAAGGGCATTGCAAATACCGACGCTCTTCATGGAAGGCACCTTTCAACTGCGTCTCCGACCTGCGGAACGCAAGGGAATGCATACCTTATATTGTAAGGGATGGCAGGGCCCCGCCACACGGGAATCCGGCCGCCGCAAGCCGCCCCGAACCCGCTTCGCCACCGCAAGCTGCCGCCGTGCCGCCCTCCCCCTCCCCGGAAGCGGCAACGTTAAGGGAGCGTAAAATCTTCTCTCGAAAGCCGTCAGCGACGCCCGCGCACGTCAAGCGAAGGCCCGCAACCTTTATCATGGGTAAGGTTCGCTTCATGCCGACGCATCGCGCCGGCGCCATCGCAAAGCGCAACCGGCGCGCAACGCCATCGAGGAAGGAAAACGGCAATGCCCACCTACGGCGTCATCGACCTGGGGTCGAACTCCATTCGCCTTGTCATCTACGAAGTGAAGGACGATCGTCGCAGCACCTATTCCAGCAAGGACTTCAAAAGCATCATCAACGACAAGGTGATGGCGGGCCTTGCCGCGTTCGTGGAGGATGGCGTGTTCACGCCCGACGGCGTGGACCGCGCCGTCAACGTGCTGAAAAGCCATATGAAGCGCGTGCGCTACTTCGGCTGCAAGCGCGTCGACGTGTTCGCCACCGCCGTGCTGCGCAACGCCGCGAACTGCACCGAGGCCGTCGCGGAAATCGAGCGGCGCTGCGGGCTGGCGGTCACGCTGCTGTCCGCGCGCGATGAGGCGCACCTCGGGTTCGTCGGCGCCCGCTGCTCCACCCCGCTCGAGCGCGGCACGCTCGTCGACATCGGCGGCGGCTCCACCGAGCTCACCCGCGTCGAGGGCGGCCGCGACAGCGACGATGTAAGCCTCGGCCAGGGATCGCTGTCGTCGTTCGCGCGTTTCGTCCGCAATATCCTGCCCGTCCCCATCGAGATGGACGCCATAGCCTGCGAGTTCCGCGGCAACCTGCGCCGGCTGCCCAGCCTCGAGCCCTACAAGGCCTCCACGCTCTACGGCGTGGGAGGCTCCACGCGCGCGGCGGCCAAGCTGGTCCAACAGC
>OLNK01001487.1_pt1 | contig 17377 bp, 9 predicted proteins | sample 1672791 | NCBI WGS metagenome assembly OLNK01 (sample SAMEA3136724, study PRJEB25190) | human gut metagenome | biome: human gut; feature: human-associated habitat; material: faeces | place: Austria | collected 2013 | reverse complement strand
TGGCAGATGCAATCACAGAAATCTTCAATCTGTTCAAACGCTGCAACAAATATATTGATGAGACTACACCATGGGTACTTGGAAAAGATGAGTCAAAGAAAGATCGTCTGTCTACTGTATTATGGAATCTGATCCAGGGTATTTCAGAGGGTGCAAGACTTCTTGAGCCATATATGCCATCTACAAGCAAAAAGATCCTTGAGCAGCTTGGAAATGGTCATGTGACAGAAAAACCGGAAATTCTGTTCCAGAGAATGGATCTGGAAGAAGTTCTGAAAAAAGTAGAGGAACTTCATCCGAAAAAAGAAGAAAAGAAAGAAGAAGCAGTCATTGATCTTGAGCCAAAAGAAGAGATCACATTCGAGCAGTTTGGTGCAATGCAGTTCCAGGTAGGAGAGATCATCGCCTGCGAAGCAGTCAAAAAGTCGAAAAAACTTTTATGCTCCCAGGTAAAGATCGGAAGTCAGGTAAAGCAGATCGTATCAGGAATTAAGGCATATTATACGCCGGAAGAGATGGTAGGAAAGAAGGTTATGGTTCTCGTCAACCTGAAACCTGCGAAGCTTGCCGGAGTTCTTTCAGAGGGAATGTTGCTCTGTGCTGAAGATGCAGATGGAAATTTTGCACTGATGACACCGGAGAAAGAGATGCCTGCAGGTGCGGAAATTTGTTAATTTCAGGAATTAAATATGAAGAGTAAAAAAATTATTGCTGTGGTCGGCGGAAGTTTTCTGCTGGCTGCAGCCTTTCTATTAATATTGTGTATTAAATTTGTGAATATGAAAGAATCTTCCCCAACCGGAAAATACGCTGGGAAGACGGAAAAAGTGGAGCAGACTACAACCGATAAAAAGGAACAGAAGAAGCCTGACTGGGTAGAAGAAAAAATTTCCGGGATGACATTGGAAGAAAAAGTGGCTCAGTTATTTATCATTACGCCGGAAGCATTGACCGGAATGGGAAAGGTAACGGCAGCGGGAGACACGACAAAAAGATGCCTGGAACAGTATCCGGTTGGTGGCATGATTTATTTTGCAGGGAATATCGAGGACAGACAACAATTATCAGATATGCTTCACACTACGCAGTCGTACAGTACAGAGCAGAGTGGAATCCCGATTTTTCTGAGTGTAGATGAAGAAGGTGGAACTGTAGCAAGAGTTGCAGGCAGCGGAATCTCGAATGTTTCTGTTGTTGAAGATATGTGCGAAGTTACAGATGAGGAAAGAGCTTACGAAATAGGACAGACGATTGGCAATTATCTGGCAGAATTAGGTTTCAATCTGGATTATGCACCGGTAGGGGATGTTCTTACTAACCCGGAAAATACAGTTGTTAAAAAAAGATCATTCGGAAATGACAGTGCAAAAGTTGCTGCGTTGTCGCAAAAAGTACTGGATGGGCTGCATGAGGAAAATGTGTATGGAGTAATCAAGCATTTCCCGGGGCATGGGGCAACAGCCGGAGATACACATGAGGGATATGCTTATACAGACAAGTCGTTGGAAGAACTGGAGCAGCAGGAACTGGTTCCTTTTCAGAATGCCATTGAAAATCATATTGCCATTATTATGGCAGGGCATATTTCAGTACCGAATGTGACAGGAGACAATACGCCTTCTTCCCTGTCTAAAATTATGATTACGGATGTATTAAGAGAAAAAATGGGATTTGATGGAATTGTAATTACGGATGCATTGAATATGGGGGCAATTTCACAGCATTATTCTTCGGCAGAGGTCTCGGTTAAAGTTATAGAGGCTGGTGGGGATATGCTTTTGATGCCGGAAAATTTTCAGGAGGCATATCAGGGAATTTTAGAGGCTGTTCAGAATGGAACTTTAACAGAAGAAAGAATTGATGAATCGGTCAGAAGAATTTTGAAAGTAAAAGAAAAGCTGACAGCAGAGGATTAAGGCGTAGATATGCAAGAACGAATTAACTGAAAATTCAAACAATTATATATAAAAACAAAAATAAATAAAAAATACGAAAAAAACGGATAAATATATTGACAAATAGAAGCCCGGGTGTTAAGATAAAACCATCAAAAAAAGATATTTAACTAAGAAGGTACAAGAAGCGGATGCCTGATTAGATTAAAAATAACGGATAACAGGAGGTTGGACCAATGGACAGTATAGTTTCAGAATTTCATCAATATGTCAGTGGTACGGCGATTGCAGGTTCCTGTGAAGAAAGAGACCTGAGCAAAAGTTAATTCGCAGATCTGGTAAAAATTAAGAATGAAAATAAATGGAACGGAGAGAATACAAGACCAGATTCATAATAAAAAGATAAAGCAGTTGCAGATATATTGAATAAAGTTACCACATACAGAACTGAACGATGTGTAAAGGAACATGGAACAGTAGCTGTAAAAGAAAAAGGGTCTTACAGGAATCGTATCAGGATTTACCTTCGATCCAAAATATAAAATAAAAATAATGAGAAAACTAAATATTATAAAAAATGCATCTTCAAGGGTAGTTGGAGGTGCATTTTTTTGACATTGGGAAGATGGTATGGTACACTAATGAAAGAGTATCGCCTTATGTTAAATTGACATGAAGAGATCTTGAGTTACCGAATAAACATTAATATAATGAGGTGAATGCGGTGGACAAATATGAATATAAGCAACTGTCAGAGCGAATGATAGAGCTTATGCAAAATGAAGAATACGGGGAAGCAAAGGAGATTGCTGACTCCATTGACTGGAGAAGGGTTCGCAATGCCATGATGCTTGCGAATGTAAGTGATATTTATGAAAAGACCGGTGAATATCAGAAAAGCTATGATATTTTGCAGATTGCTTATCATCGGGCAGAAGGAAGCCGGAAGGTATTGTATCGTCTGAGTTCTCTTGCACTGAAGACGGGGAATGTAGATGAAGCAATAGATTTTTATGATGAGTTTGTGCAGTTAGCACCAAAAGATCCGAACAGACATATTCTGAGATACCAGATCTTACGGGCACAGCGGGCTCCGTTAGAGCAGCAGATTGAAGCACTGGAAGAGTTTAAGAAGGCAGAATATATTGAAGAATGGGCGTTTGAACTTGCAAAGCTTTATCAGGAAGCAGGTATGACGGCAGAATGTCTGGAAGAATGTGATGATCTGATCCTGTGGTTCAGTGAAGGCAAATATGTATATAAAGCAATGGAATTGAAGATGCAGTATAAGCCACTGACACCTTCGCAGCAGGAAAAGTATAATCGCAGATTTGAAAAAAATGGCGGTGAGACGGAAGAGATTCCGGATCTTGAGACGTATGTTGCAGAAAATGAAGAGCCGGAAGATCATTTGGATGAAGCAGCAACGGAGCATTCAGAGGCTGTTTCAGAAGAGCCGGTTGAGGATATTCCTGAGAGTATTGGACAGCAGGATACAGGAAAAGAAGAAAGTTCAGAGAAACCAGTCCGTAAGCCGGAAAAGAAAAAGATCGGTGATACAATGCGGCTGGATGAGGCATTGGAGCAGTTACTGCATCGCAAGCCGGAAGTATCTGCGGCAGAGGATGAAGAGCCGGATATTTCTGATCTTGAGAGTGCGATCGGTGATATTGAGTCGGTCGTGGATCTTGATATGGTAAATCAGATTTCACAGGAAAAGCATACAGGTGATGTGCCAATCGGAATGAAGGAACTTATTCCTGGAGAAGTATCAGAAGAAGCGGCAGATAAGACAGAGCGGATCCCTGTAGAAATCACAACAGATATTACGGAAGATGACGCAGAAGAGCTGGATCTTGAAGATCTGGTGGCAGAAGAGCTGCCGGAAGAAGTTGAAGAGGCAGAGCCGGTTGAAGAAGAGGCGGAAGAAGTCGAAGAAGCAGAGCCGGTTGAAGAAGAGGCGGAAAAAGTCAAAGAGGCAGAGCCGGTTGAAGAAGAGGCGGAAGAAGTCGAAGAAGCAGAGCCGGTTGAAGAAGAGGCGGAAGAAGTCGAAGAGGCAGAACCGGTTGAAGAAGAGGCAGAAGAAGTCGAAGAGGCAGAGCCGATTGAAGAAACACAGACAGGGACAATAGAAGAAGAACTGCAAAAAATTGCTGATGCAGAACCGGCTGAACCGGAAGAAGAGATCTTCGATATGGAAGAAGCGGAAGACTTCCTGGAGGATTCACCTGCTGAGGATTGGGAAGATGATACAGAATCCTTTGAAGAAGCGGATGCAGAGGAGCTGAGTTTTGAAGAGATTTTATCTGACTGGGATTCGGAAGAAGCAGAGGCGTTGCTTGAGGATGCCGAGGAAGAAGTATATGATGAGTCGGTAGAAGAAACGTACGAGGAAGAACCGGACGAAGACGAAGCAGAAGATATATTAGAAGATGCCGAGGAAGAGCCGATTGAAGAATCAGCAGAAGATGTCGTTGAGGCGGATACTGAGGAAATATACGAAGAAGAGCCGGAAGACGAGGTTACGGAAGATACTCCAATCCTGTCTCCTGATATTCAGCGGCTGATTGATGAAATTGAAGGTGCAGTTCCGGCAGAGGAGTCTTTGCCAGAAGAAAAAGAGATAGAAAAAGCACCGGAAGAACCGCATGAAAATATGGGAGAAGTGACAGAATCTCTCCGTTTAGATGATCTGCCGGAGGAAGACGAAGATTTATTTGAAGATGAAGACTTCTTAGAGTCAGAGGATGAAGAGGATGAGTACGAGTCCTATGAAGACGACGATTCAGAAGAAGATGAGTATGAATCTTACGAAGATGACGATTCAGAAGAGGATGAGTATGAATCTTACGAAGATGACGATTCAGAAGAAGATGAGTATGAATCTTACGAAGACGACGATTCAGAAGAAGATGAGTATGAATCTTACGAAGACGACGATTCAGAAGATGAATATACATCCTATGATGAAGATGAGTATGAAGATGAAATCTATGATGACGAATATGAAGATGACGATGAAGCTTATTATGAAGAATCGGATGATGATGAGTTAGCAGATGATGAGGAATTCTACTATGAAGACGAAGAAGAACCGGACGAAGAACCGGACGAGGAAGATGCACCTGATTTTGAAGATGAATTCAAGGTAGATCCGAAGCACAGTGAAGAGCCGGATGATCGGGAGATTCCGGACGAAGATGATGGAATTGATATCATGTCGGCTACGACACCGTTGAGCAGAAAGGAAACTGCAAAGCTGATCGCTACAGGTAAGACTTCTCCGTTGCCACTGGATGAAATTTCAGATGCATTATCCATGGATACAGGATTTGTAGTACATGGAAGATATGATCTGGAAACTCAGAGCGGAATCGGTACAAGAGCCGGCCTGACAGAAGAACAGAAGAAATTATTCTCTTATTTTGTTCCTGTGCGTGGCATGAGCGAACAGTTAGTAGATGTTCTGGAGCAGGATAAGAACTGTACAAACCGGAAGGGAACGTCGAAGACAGGAAATCTCCTGATTATTGGAGATAAAGGAAATGGCAAGACTGTTCTTGCAGTAGATGTAGTTAAAGCAATCCAGAAGCAGAGAGAGATCCGTCAGGGTAAGGTAGCAATCGTGACAGGAGAGTCCCTGAATAAGAAAAAGATCGGAGATATTTTCGATAAATTATACGGTGGTGCTTTGATCATTGAAAAAGCAGGAAAGATGAATGAAAAGACAGTCGCCAAGCTGAACAGGGCAATGGAGCGTGATACAGGAGAACTTCTGATCGTGCTTGAGGAACAGAGAAAGCCGTTAGATCGTCTGCTTTCCTCCAACCGTGAGTTCAGGAGAAAGTTTACTTCCCGTCTGGAAGTGCCGATCTTCATTAATGATGAGCTTGTAACATTTGGTCAGACTTATGCCCAGGAGAATGGTTACAAGATTGATGAAATGGGTATTCTTGCTCTTTACAGTTGCATTGATTCTCTTCAGAGAGAAGATCATTCAGTAACTGTTGCGGAAGTAAAAGAAGTAATGGATAAGGCAATCGCACATTCACAGAAAGCTTCAGCCAAGAAGCTGGTGAAGAGAGTATTCGGAAGAAATACAGATTCGTCGGACAGAATTATTCTTTCCGAACGAGATTTCAACATTTAACGACAAAATTTAGTCAGAATTAATAGACAGTCTTGGGAAAGGCTGTCTATTTTTGTGCAAAAATATGTTTTCTCTTTCTTTTTTCAGGTACATCAAGTATAATGATGCTATGATGTTGGGAGCAAAATCCCAAGCAATGAAAGAATTCGAGCAGTGAGGTGGATTTATGGTTACAAAGAAGAAGGCAGTGAAAAAACTGCAGCCTTATGAGATAGGAGAACTGGATCACTACCTTTTCGGGCAGGGGAATCATTATGAGATTTATAAGAAGCTTGGTGCACATGAAGTGACAGCAGGCAAAAAGGGTGTTTATTTCGCAGTATGGGCTCCACATGCAAAGAGTGTTTCAGTGATCGGAGAGTTTAATGGATGGGATGCTGCAGCGGACAGGATGGAGCGGCAGGAGCCATTAGGAATCTATACAGTTTTTGTACCGGAAGCGAAAGACGGACAGATGTACAAATACTGTATTGAGACAGAGAGCGGAGAGCTGATCTATAAGGCAGATCCATTTGCCAATTATGCAGAGCTTCGGCCGGGAACTGCTTCCAGGATTACGGACGTTTCTCATTTAAAATGGACGGATGACCGTTGGATGGAAAGCAGAAAAAAATGGGATAATAAAGAAAATCCGTTATCCATCTATGAAGTGCATATGGGTTCCTGGATGAGGCATCCGGGAAGGGAAGATGAGGGATTTTATACTTATCGTGAATTTGCAGAAGCGATTACAAAATATGTGAAAAAGATGGGGTATACGCATGTAGAACTGATGGGAATCGCGGAGCATCCATTTGATGGCTCATGGGGATATCAGGTAACTGGTTATTTTGCACCGACTTCCAGATATGGAACACCGGAAGATTTTGCTTATATGATCAATTATCTGCACCGGAATAGGATTGGTGTGATTCTTGACTGGGTTCCGGCACATTTCCCGAAGGATGCTCACGGACTGGCTGATTTTGACGGAACACCGACTTTTGAGTATGCAGATCCGAGAAAGGGAGAGCATCCTGACTGGGGAACGAAGATCTTTGATTATGAAAAGCCGCAGGTACGGAATTTCCTGATTGCAAATGCATTGTTCTGGATCGAGCATTTCCATGTGGACGGACTGCGTGTCGATGCAGTGGCATCCATGCTTTATCTTGATTATGGAAAGCAGGACGGACAGTGGGTCCCAAACAAGTATGGTGGAAATCAGAATCTTGAGGCGATTGAGTTTTTCAAGCATCTTAATTCTGTTGTACTTGGAAGAAATCCGGGGACGATGATGATCGCAGAAGAATCCACTGCATGGCCAAAGGTTACAGGAAACCCGGAGGATGACGGACTGGGATTCAGCCTGAAGTGGAATATGGGATGGATGCATGATTTTACAGAGTATATGAAGCTGGATCCGTATTTCAGGAAAAATGCACATCATATGATGACATTTTCCATGGAGTATGCATATTCGGAGAACTATATCCTTGTTCTTTCGCATGATGAAGTCGTTCATCTGAAATGCTCCATGCTGAATAAGATGCCGGGAGAAGGCTTTGACAAATATGCCAATCTCAAGGCAGCATATGCATTTATGACAGGACATCCGGGAAAGAAGCTTCTTTTTATGGGACAGGAGTTTGCACAACTGCGTGAGTGGAGCGAGGAGAGAGAACTGGACTGGTTCCTTCTTTCAGAAGAACCACATCAGCAGATCCAGAACTGGTACAGAGATCTTCTGCATTTATATAAGAAGCATCCTGCACTGTATGAGCTGGATAATGATCCGGCCGGATTTGAATGGATCAATAAAGATGATATTTTCAGAAGTATCTTCAGTTTTGTCAGACATTCAAAGGGAAAGAAAAAGAATCTTTTATTTGTGTGCAACTTTACTCCGGTAGCAAGAGAAGATTACCGGGTTGGAGTGCCGACGAAGAGGCAGTGTAAGCTGGTACTGAACAGCGACGAGAAAGAGTATGGAGGTTCTGGAGAAAAGAGAACCGAGATCTATAAGCCGGTGAAGAAAGAGTGCGACGGTCAGAAATATTCTTTTGCATATCCGCTCCCTGCTTATGGCGTTGCTGTATTTGAATATTAAAAGAATAGTTTCAAGATGGAGAAAACCACCGGATTTTAAAGAGAAGTATCTGAAAATCCGGTGATTTTTAGTTCCATATTAGACAAAAATAAGGAAGAATAGTAACGGTAATGACAAGGAAAAAAAATCTTGTAATGTTATAATAGATTTGTATACTTGCGTGATTTTATTTGATAGTTAAATAAAATTAAATTTTGCAAGGGAGGAAAAAGCATGAAAGGAAGAAGAGTCCAAAAGGTACTTGCAGCAGTGCTGGCGGTGGCAATGGTTCTGCCGATGACTGCAATACCGGCAAAGGCTGAGGAAGCGGAAGAAGTTACATATAAGCTTTATCCGAATCCTCAGGAAATGACGTATCAGGATGGAAGCTACATCCTGAAAAAGAATGTCAATGTCATTTATGATGAGGATATTGACGATGCAACAAAAGCACGACTTGAAGAGACTGCAGAACTGAAAGGTCTGAATGTGACAGAATCAGATGCAGAAAAGAGTGGTGCAACGAACATTTATGTAGGAGTTTACGGATCGGACGGAACAGTAGATGATCAGATCGTAGATGAATATGCTGTAGATACTTCATTATTTGATCATACCGATTCCTATTTCCTGAAAAGTGACAACAATACGATTGCTGTATTGGGAAAAGATACAGATGCAAGTTTTTATGGACTGACGACACTGTATCATGTACTTGCACAGACAGAGAGCCTGTCGATCAGAAATTTTACGATTGAAGATTATGCAGATGTTGTAAGCCGTGGATTTATTGAAGGATATTATGGAAATCCATGGTCTACAGAGGATCGTGTGAATCTGATGACATGGGGGGGATACTATAAGTTAAATGCTTATTTCTATGCACCAAAGGATGATCCGAAACACAGAGCAAACTGGGATGAACTCTATACAGATGAAGAGTTAGAGAGTAAGATCAGACCACTTGCAGAAGCTGGAAATGCTTCCAAGTGCAGATTTGTGTATGCCCTGCATCCATTTCCGAGTGGAAATAACTTCCGCTTTGATACAGATGCACACTATAATGAAGATCTTGCAAAATTGAAAGCAAAGTTTAAGCAGGTAATTGATGCAGGAGTACGTCAGATTGCGATTCTTGCGGATGACTTTGTAAATCCGGGAGCAGCAAATGAAGTAAGACTTCTGAACGATATGAGTACCTGGCTGGCAGAGGTGAAGCAGGAATACCCTGATATGAAGATGACACTTCCGTTCGTTCCGTATGATTATATGGGAAATGGAAGTTCCAGTGAACTTCAGACCCTGAAGAGTGTACCGGAAAATGTACAGATCGTTATGACCGGTGGACGTGTCTGGGGTGAGGTTACAAATAATTTTACTACTACATTTACAAATAATGTAGGAAGAGGTCCTTTCATGTGGATCAACTGGCCTTGTTCAGATAACTCACATAAGCATCTGATCATGGGTGGTAACAGCACATTCCTTCATGGTGGTGTTGATGCGTCTAAGATTCAGGGAATCATGCTGAACCCGATGCAGCAGTCAGAGCCAAGTAAAGTAGCTATTTTTGCAAATGCATCCTATGCATGGAATATCTGGGATACAGATGCCGATGCAGATCAGACATGGGAAGACGCATTTTCATTTGTAGATCATAATTCGGCAGTAGAGACAGAAGCAAGTGATGCACTCAGAGAGTTGTCCAAGCATATGATCAATCAGAATATGGACAGCCGTGTAACTGAGCTTCAGGAGTCAGTAGAACTGAAGGAAAAACTCAACGCATTTAAAGATAAACTGGAAACGGAAACGGTCACAGAAGCAGATGTGGATGATCTGATCCAGGAATTCCAGACACTTCAGGATGCAGCAGCATTGTATAAAGAATCAGGTAATGAGGCAATCAGAAATCAGATTGTTTACTGGCTGGATTGCTGGAAAGATACAACAGATGCAGCGATTGCATACCTGAATGGAGTAAAGAGTTCTCTGAACGGAGATGTATCCGCAGTTGTGGAATACAATACAGAAGGAGAAACGGCATTCGCACAGTCCAAGACGCATGATTTCCTGTATGTAAATTATCAGGAAGTCGCAGAAGTCGGAGTACAGCATATTGTTCCGTTTATTAAAAAACTGGCTGAATATGTATCAGGCAAAGCAGAACTTGCCCTGAATCCGGACAAAGTGATCCGTAAATACATCACAAGCCGTACAGACACACCGACAGGCTCTGCGGATAACTTATTTGACGGAGATGACAGCACAAGTGCGATTTATAAGACACCGAATAAGATTACAACAGGTACCTATATCGGAGTAAGTTACAGTAAGGCAATCAAGATCAATGATATCCGGTTCCTTCTTGGAGCAGGAAAAGATCATATGGATCAGGCAAAGCTGCAGTACACAACCGATGGAAAGACCTGGAAAGATCTGGAGCTTACAGGCATGAACAATAGTTTTGCAGGTGTCAGAAACCAGAACCAGGAAGTAAGTGTTGCAAAAGAAAATCTTCCGGAAGATTTTGAAGCAATGGGTATCCGCCTGATTGCAACAGCAGACAATGCAGCAGATGCATGGCTGCAGGTTAATGAGATCACGATCAACAAAGATGAGAATACAGATGACGGCGACGACAGCGAACTCAGTTATACATTAATGAAGCCGGATCGCTGGAGTGTTTACCAGGGATCAGAATCACTCCTTCGTGACGGAAATGACAGTACATTTATCTGGTTTAATACAGGTACTGGTGATGCTGTAAATGTAGATGATTTCCTTGGATACAATCTTGGAAAGGTTGCAACATTGGAAAGTGTACATATCGCAGTAGGATCACCGTCCAATGGTGATAAGTTTGTAAAATATACAGTTGAGACATCTGTAAATGGAACGAGCTGGACAGCCGTTCCGGGATATGAATCCCATACAGGAACAACTTCAGGAACTGATGTACTGGATATTGAATTAAACGGACTTTCTGCACAGTATATCCGTATCCGCAATCTGGAATATCGACAGACTTGGGCGAGATTCTCAGAATTTACGGTAACAGAAAGAGTAAATAATACAGGAACAAAAGATAACGTATTTACAAATATCAAGAACTGTGAGGTCCTTGGAACAGCAGCAGAAGGAACTGTATCACTGAATGCAGCATCCTTAAGCGTAGGAGCCGGAAAGTATATCGGAATCGATCTTGGACATATCAAGGCGGTGACAGGAATTACCAGTCCGACAGGAACTTCACTGAAGTTACAGACTTCTATGAATGGGGTAGAGTGGACAGAGGTAACAGGTCCGTCCCAGGCAGCCGATGCACGTTATATCAGACTTTATAATGATACAGATGCAGCAGTGGATGTAAGCTGGGATGCTTTCACAGTAACGTATGAATTTATTGGTGAAAAGACAGTAACCAGTGATTTTGCACAGAACGATGCAAGCCGTGATATGCGTGGAAGTGGAAACGTCAATAATGTTTTTGACGGAGACCTTACAACATATGGAACGATCACAGGTGTGCAGGATAGCGGAAAGAAGATCGTGTTTGACCTTGGACAGACGATCGACTTCAAGTCCATCCGTTACTATGTAAAAGAGACAAGCCTTGATTTCCTGCGTTATGCAAAATTTGAAGTAGCAAATGATCCTGATGCAGCAAACTGGACAACAGTGCTGACTGTAGGAAATAATTCTTTCGAGAATACAGCCAATACAGATACAGCAAAAGATTATGCAGCTCTGACACATGACAGTGAGAATCCTGGAAATATGTATGCAGAGCAGACAGGGCTGAATGTAAGCGGACGTTACTTAAGAGTTGTACCGCTTAAGACATACAGTTACAGATGGGTTGATTTCTATGAGATCCAGATCAATGGTGGAGCCTATATCTCTACAGAGTCAAATCGAGATATCGTATCGACCGTGATCGAAGAAAAAGGAAAAGTACCTTCCAATGTATTTGAAGAAGATTACCGTACGGTATACAAGCCGTCAGAAGCAAATGGATCATTTACTTATCGCATTTCTGATCTGGAGGCAAAGAGAACGATCCGTATGATCCAGAATGGAGCAGCATCTGATGCAGTTGTAACTGCAAGAATTGCAAATGAAAATGGAAGTAATATCCAGAGAGTTACACTTGGTAAACTGAGCCAGGCAATCAATGAATTTGCTGTAGCTTCAGATAAAAGAATTTTGGATGTAACAGTAACCTGGGGTGAAAATATTCCGGAAATTTCAATGATCAAGACAAGCAGTAAGGCAGCAGCTACAGTTGACAAGACAAAGCTGCATGAGGCGATTGCGGCAACAGGAAGCAGTGATGCAGCAAACTGGACAACAGATTCTAAAGCAGCAGTAGATAAAGCGAAAGCAGTTGCTGAAGAACTGAAAACGAATGAGTATGCTACACAGGATACAGTTGATACAGCAGCAGGTGCATTGAAGACTGCATGCAGTAAGGCAAAAGTAAAAGCAAATGCTACAGTTCTCGAGGCACTTCGCAGGGCAGTTGCAGAGAAGAAGAGCCAGAAAGACGGAGAGGTTGAAGTTTATACAGCCAAGACATTTACAGCATATGAAACTGTACTCAATAAGATTGTGGCAGCACTGGAAGATACAGATAATCTTTCCCAGGATACAGCAGAAAAGCTGAAGACTCAGATTGAAGAAAAAGAAGCAGCTCTTGAGTATTCAAAAGTAGAAAGAGAACTTGCTGAACTGGAGCTTCAGGCAGGAGTTGAGTATAATGCAGATGATTATACGACAGCATCTGCCAAAGCATATACCGATGCAAAGAAAGCTCTGAGTGATCTGATCGAAGCAGATAATACTACAAGAGTTAATCCGACAGAGATCGCAGCAAAGAAAGCAGCTTATACAGACAGTATTACAGCATTAGTTGATGTGAGAAGTCTGAAGAGCGTGATCGCAGAATGCAATGAACGGCATGAGGGAAATGAAAAGAAGTATACAGCAGCAAGCTGGAAGAATTACAGTGATGCACTGGATGCAGCAAATGCTGTTCTTGCAAATGGAACAACAGAAAGTGTACAGGAAGCAGAGACAGCTCTGCGGGCAGCAGAAGGAGCACTTGTACTGAAAGATACATCCGCAGTACAGACAGTCATTGATGAGATGAAGAAAGTCAATGCGGAAAATTACACAAGCGACAGCTATGCAGTCCTGAAAGCAGCTATCGCACAGGCTGAAAGCCAGATTGATGATGAGACAAAGGCAGATGCCAATATCCGTGCTATGCAGGATGCGAAAGCAAATCTTATCAGCATCGTGGAACTGAATGCAGCATTAAGTGATGCAGCAAAATATGAAGCAGCTAATTATACAACAGATTCCTATACAGTTCTGGCAGCAACTGTAAATGCGGATAACATGAATGCATTGAAGACATCCGGTACAGCAGAACAGATTGCAGAAGCAGTACAGTCTATCCGCAATGCAATCGATGGTCTTGTATTAAGAGCAACAGATATGGATGCTTACAGAGATAAGATTCAGTTCAAGTCTGAAGCAGGAGATTACACAGAAGAGACTTATACAGAGTATAAGGAAGCTTACGATGCACTGATGGCACTGGACAGCAGTACAGGAAATGTATCAGCAGATGAGTTCCAGGCAGCAAAAGCAAGATTTGAAAATGCACAGGCAGCACTGAAAATGATCAAGGCAGATTACACGAAAGTGGATGAAGCACTTGCAAAAGTACCGGCTGATCTGAGTATTTATACAGACGCAACTGTGAAGACACTGAAAGATGCGATCGCCAAGGTCGACAGAAATCAGCCATTGTCCAAGCAGGCAGAAGTAGATGCTTATGCAGATGCGATTCATGATGCAATCAACAACCTGGTTGTAAAATCCAAGTCTGATGATGGAAAGGATAACCAGAACGGTAATTCCAACAATGGTCAGAATAATGGAAATACAGCAGGTAATGGAAATGGATCGGGCAAAGGAAATGGCACATCCTCTAACGGAGCAGTCAAGACCGGAGATACTGCACCGATCGCAGGAGCATTTGCACTGATGATACTGGCAGCAGGGGCGGTTGTAACCGTGCTGAAAAGAAAAAGATACTAAATTAAAAAACCGGGTGTCCGTACAAAAGGACACCTGAAATGAGATAATAAGAATCAGATGAGGAAATCTTATCTGGTTCTTATTTTTTGTTACACAAATTTGAAAGCTTATTTAAAAAAATAAGTTGTAAATGCAGTTCTCAAATGAATACAGACTGAATCAATACGGCAGCAATGAAGCAGCAGAAAGGAATATGATTTATGAGAAGAATAACTTATACGAACTGGATGTCCAAAATTTTTAAAGAAATCACCAACGGAAGAGGAGAGCGGGTGCTCGAGAATCCTGCAGTTCAGGTCCTTGGAGCTATTTTCAGAAAGATGAATCTAGATCAGAATACCATCGGAGCTGTGTCAGAACGTCTGCAGAATGAGAAAGAGAAAAAAGATAATATTGTGAAAATAATTGTTGCAGTAGTTATCATATATCTGATCTGTTATATCATTGGCGGCGAAGTTGAGTGGCTGGCAAGAACGGCGATTATATGGACGGGAATCGTGTTGGCGATCCGGGGGATAAGGAAGAAAAACTAAGTGCCCCCTGTATATGAATTGCCATATGTCGCGGATGATCAGGAGATATTGTCTGAATATACAATTCAGACATACATCTTCAGACCTCTGCATAGATTGTAAAAAATAAACGATGCAGGGGCTTTTCCATGAGAGATTATATTGAGGAGCGGGCGGTGGAAATCGCAGACTATATTATAGAAAATAGTGCGACGGTGAGACAGACTGCGAAGCAATTCAGGATAAGTAAGAGTACGGTACATAAAGACGTCACCGAACGGCTTCTTCAAATCAATCCCTCTCTGGCACAGGAGGCACGAAAAGTGTTGGACATGAATAAATCAGAACGACATATCAGAGGTGGGATGGCAACAAGAGAAAAATATCTCCATCAACATTTGCGACAGATGTAAATGAGAGCAGATAAATGAGAGAAAAATAGAATTTAGTTTAGAGAGAGCAGAAGGACAGAATCTCAAAGGAGCATATAGGGATTCAAAGTCCTTTTGCTTTTTCTTTTCTGATAACAGGAAGATATGTTATAATGCAAAGAATGATGCAACCATGAAATAGACGATAAGATAAACGAAAGCAGGCAGTAAGATTCTTGAAAGGGGCAGATAAGTGCGGGCTGTAATTATTGAGAAAGACGAAAAAATACTGCAGCAGATACAGTCAATCCTGCAAAAAGTTGATTCCGGTTATGAACTGGTAGGGACAGCCGTGAATGGACAGTCGGGCTATGAGCTGATCAGTGCATTGCGTCCGAATCTGGTGATTATGGATATAGAATTACCACGAATGAATGGAATGTCGATGTTGAAGAAACTTCGTGCAGAAGCATTTGATTTTAAAGTGGTAGTTTTGAGTGGAACGGAAAATTTTCAATATGCAAAGCAGGCGATTGAATTGAGCGTGGACGGGTATATCATGAAACCTATCCGTCCGCTTGAGTTAAAAAGGGCATTGATGCAGATCTGCGAAAAAATGAGAAATGAGTATTGGCTGAATGCATCTTTTACAGTGGAGAATCTCCTGATCGGGTGTATGAACGGGCAGTATCAGCCGGAGAATAAATTAAATGAGATTACAGTCAGAAATTATGGATTTACGGTGGAAGACTCTTGTGGGATGTTTATTTTGTGGTTGGGGGAAGATTTTGAAAAAAATAAAGCAGAAGCAGTTCATTTGCTGAAAAGAAGTCTGCAAAAAGAAAATAAATTCAGAGTCTGCATTCTTCCATTGGAAGTATGGCAGGAAATATTTGTGATTGTATATCAGACAGCGGAATTTGAAATGGCAGAGCAATACTTCCAGGAAAATATTGTCCCTATGTTATGCAGTAATCTCAATGGGGATGTAGTCTGCGTGTGGAAAAGAATCGATCATATGATGGATCTTTGGCAATATCGGACAAAAATACCGTTATTGCGGCAGTGGAATCTGACGCTTGGAAGAGGTGTGCTGATCAGTGAGAAGGGAATAGCGGGACGGGAACTGGAGCTTCTTCCATTGAAATATCCTGCAGAACTTGAATTACGGGCAAGAGATTGTACGTTGGCGGGAAGAAAAAAAGAGCTGGAAAAGTGCTTTGAAGAATTATGTGAAATGCTGGAGGGGCAGTTTTGTTTTCCCGAGACACTGAAAGATTGTCTGATTCGTTTCAGTCTGAACATCGTAAATATGTATAAGATCCAATGGGAGCTTGGAGCAGAAATTCAGGTACTTATTCTGATTCTTGAAATAGGTCAGGCAACGAGCTGGAAGCAGATTCGAAGAGCGATAGAAGAATTATTAAATTATTTTAATTTTGAAAAAGAGGATCTTCAGGGAAATGAAGCATTCAGTACGATGGTCCGTAAGGCAGTCGAGATGGCAAAAAAATATTATAGTGAGGGGATTACCCTGGAAGAGACAGCCAGCAGGCTTTATGTTTCGGAAGAGTATCTGAGTACGCAGTTTAAGAAAGAGACACAGAGCAGTTTTACAGAAACGGTACGGAAATTCAGAATAGAAAAGATCAAAGATTTGCTGTTGAACAGTAAGCTAAAATTAAATCAGATTGCGGAATTAACAGGATATTCAGACCCCAAATATATGAGCCGGGTATTTAAAGAAGAAGTGGGGATGCTTCCAACGGAATTTCGCAAAAAAATGCAATAAAATAGATTAAAATAGTCCACCTTTTTAAAGAATTTCCACCTTTTCAAGATAGAAATATATGATATGATACCAACTGATTTAGATGAAAAGGGTTTCATGCATTACATAGTCGGGAAATAAAGAGGTGAGAAGAATGAGTAAGATGCAGATTACATTTAAAAATCCTGAGGAAATTGTAGCGTTTGTTAATACAGTTTCAAAATATGATTTTGATATGGATATGAGAAAAGGTCGTGCAGTGGTAGATGCAAAATCATTGCTTGGCATTATGCACCTTGGACTTAATAACGTGATCGAACTTCAGATGTATTCGGATCAATGTGAAGAATTACAGAAAGAACTTGAAAAATATGCAGCTTGATTATAGAAAAAAATAGGATTGAAAAGAGGAAGCGGTTCTGGTAATGCAGGACTGCTTCTTTTTATTGCAAAATCCGGTGAATTGCATCCGGGCAACAGTAGAGATAGACGATGC
>OLNK01001475.1_pt1 | contig 17522 bp, 15 predicted proteins | sample 1672791 | NCBI WGS metagenome assembly OLNK01 (sample SAMEA3136724, study PRJEB25190) | human gut metagenome | biome: human gut; feature: human-associated habitat; material: faeces | place: Austria | collected 2013 | reverse complement strand
GGATATGGTATTATTTCTTTTTTCGTCTGTTTTCCTCTAATGAATCAAATAGTTAATTTCTTCTTTTTCCGGCATTGATTTTAATGCTCCTTTTTTTGTTGTTACAAGTGCGGCTGCGGCATTACTTATCTTTAACATTTCTGCAAGTTCTGCTTCGGAGAGGTTTTGTAAGTCATGTTCTAAGATATAGTTTAATGCACTGCCGCAGAAGGTATCTCCGGCACCTGTTGTTTCTATGGTATCAACTTCAAATCCGGCCTGCTCTACTTTTTGCCCTTTATAGTAAGCCCGGCTTCCGTCTGCTCCCATTGTAAGGAGTATGAGCGGAATATTATATTTATCTGTCAGGTACTGTATTCCTTCATCGTAATCTTCTTTGCCAGAGACAAATTGAATTTCGTTGTCGGATATTTTTAAAATATCGCAGTTGGCAAATCCATATTCCATCTGCGTTCTGGCAAGTTCTAATGACTCCCATAATGGTGGGCGAAGGTTTGGGTCAAAGGAGATAAGACAGCCATTTTCTTTTGCTGTTTTTACTGCCTTTTTGGTAGCTTCCCGCACGCCTTCTGCCGTCATTGATAACGTGCCAAAATGGAATATTTTTGATTGTTTTATTGTTTCTTCGTTTACTTCTGCGGCTGTAAGCATCATGTCAGCTCCAGGATTTCGATAAAAAGAAAAGTCTCTGTCCCCATTTTTAAAAGTATGTACAAATGCTAAGGTAGTATTTACCTGATTATCAAATATGAGATTGGAAGCATGAATTCCGGCTTCTTCGATCGTTTCTTTTAACATTTTTCCGAACTGATCATTTCCTACTTTTCCGATGAATGCTGTTTTTTTCTCCATTTTCTGAAGAAATGCAAGTACATTACATGGTGCACCGCCCGGACAGGCTTCAAATAACGGATTGCCCTGTTCGCTCTGCCCATTCATAGTAAAGTCTACAAGCAGTTCTCCTAACGCCGTCACATCTATCGTTTTCTTATTTTCTTCCATCTTTCTTTTTACCTTTCCTTCCAATACTGTCTAGATACTATACTTCTTCGTGATGGTGAACAATAAAACTTCCCAGCTCATATCCTGTTACACTTCCCGTATTTTCTTTTGAGAGGAAAGTAACTTTCTGTTTTAAATTCTCGCTATAAACACGAGTTGTCATAACTGTTTCTCCATCATTAATAAAAATTTCTATTGCAGAAGTATCTGAGAAGATTGTGAGATTTCTCAACTTCTCCACCTTCGTAGCTCTCTCTTTTCTTCCCCGTCCACTTTTGCCCATATTTAAACGGAGAGTTCCTTCTTCCAGAGATAGAATAACATCTTCTCGAAGCTGCAGCTTCATCGAGCGACTTTGCTGCCTACGTTCTTTTTCTATTATTTCTACTATTTCTACTTTTTCTACTTTCTCTGCTTTTTCTTCAAAATCTATATGAAGCTCAAAGCAGCTATCTTCCGGCTCCCACTGCGTAAATTCCGACAACGCACAATGGAATTCATTTTTACGTAGTTCCTGCATTTCTTTTAATGGCTTCTGCAGCAGCTTTCCGTCTTTAAAAGAAAGTTCTCTTGGCATAGTGAGAGCATGAATCCAGTCATAGGAAACGGTAGCATCATTGTCATATTCTGCATCCGGAATTCCCATCCATCCAATTAAAATACGTCTGCCCTGTTCATCTTGAAATGTCTGTGTCGCATAAATGTCAAATCCTTTATCAAATTCAACAAATGTTCCGAACTCATATTTTTTATTTACTAAGTCAAAGTTCACCGGAAAATATCCACATTGGTACACATTTTGATAATCATATCCTTTCTGCTCTACTCCCTGTGGGCAGCAGGTCATGATCTGCTGTCCATCGATTTCAAACAGATCTGGACATTCCCACATATAACCAAATGTTTTTTCCGGATAAATGGTATCATACCACTTCCAGTTTTTTAAATTTGTTGACTGAAACAGAAGCGCACAGCCTCTGTCTTTTTCATCTCGTCCGCCCTGAATCATGTAGTACATTCCGTCTTTTTCGTAGACTTTTGGATCTCTTACATGCTTTGACATATTGGAAGGATAATCATCGTTTGTCATTACCATTTCCTTATATGTGATATGTTTTCCATCCGGGCTGAAAAGATGCATCGTATTCTGCTCTCTTCCATTCATGATGTAATCATATTCTTTATCGTGAAGCTTTACATTTCCCGTATAAAAGAAGTGAATCCCATCTTCTTTTACAATGGCAGAACCACTGTATACGCCATCTCTGTCCCATTTAGTATCTGGGAAGAGGAATGGTTCCTCCTCCTCGTAATGAATCCAGTCCTGCGTTGTATAGTGTCCCCAAAGCTTCGTTCCCCAGCCTGCAAGAAACGGGGTGTATTGAAAATAAATATGATTTATTCCATGAAACTGACACAGTCCATTCGGATCATTCATCCAGCCTGTCGGCGGCATCATATGAAAATGCAATCGGTTCTTATCACGTTTTACATTTTCCCGCATATTTTTATGTTTGGGATATTCTTCTAAATATATCTCTTTATTCATTCATTCACCTATCTGTTTCTTTCAAGAATACCTCGGCATTCTTGCTGTGAGATGTGCGTCATGCAATCCTGCCTGAGGCTATATCAGATATGGGATTCCTCTCACATCTGACTCATTTATTTTTCAATTTCAGCAATGACTCTGTCTGCCGGAATCTGCTCGTTAATTTTAAGCACATTTCCTGTCGGAACTTCTGTAAAGACTACTAGAATTTCGGAAGAATATCCTTTGGATTCTACCAATTCTTTATCAAACTTCACAAGTATATCGCCTGCTGCCACCTGCTGACCTTCTTTTACAAAGACTTCAAAGCCTTCTCCCTTCATATTTACGGTATCAATTCCGCAATGAATAAGAATTACTGTTCCATCTTCTGTCTCAAGTCCTACAGCATGACCTGTAGGATATACGAGTTTTACCTTTGCATTACAAGGTGACATCACAAATCCATTTTCCGGAAAAACAACTACACCATCGCCTAAGATTTTTTTAGAAAATGTCTGGTCAGAAGATTCTGAAATAGGCTTTACTTCACCTTCTGCCGGTGCATAGAAAATACTTTCCACAACATCTTTTGCTTCTGCTTTTTTTCCGTCATCTGTGCTGTTTGTTTCTTCCTCAATAGTTTCTGCCTTATTCACTGTTGTCCACATTTTTCCGATTATCGCTGTAGCAACAAACCCGATAGCAAGTGCAATAACATGTGCAACGATATAATTAATGTATCCATGATTTGCAGGGTTTGCGATTGCCATTCCCGGAAGTGCTGTCGTACCGAAACCAAGTGCAGTTAATTTTGAGAAATATACATATGCACCAGCAGCAGCTCCACCGATACATCCTCCAATCAGAGGGAAACGATAACGAAGGTTTACACCAAAGATTGCTGGCTCACTGATACCAAATAATGTGGAAGCAAAACTTGGAATACAAATTTCTCTTGCCTTAACATTCTTCCAGTTTAATGCAAGATAGCCAAGAACAGCGCCACCCTGTCCCATAAGCGCAACTGACATCAATGGATTTAAGAAGTTTGTTCCTGTAGCAGCGATAAGCTGTGCCTCTACCGCTCCAATAATATGATGAAGTCCTGTGATAACTACAATCTGCTGAATTCCGGCAAATAATGCATAACCAAATGCGCCAAGATGGTTTGTACTCCATACAAGACCATCTGTGATTCCATTAGAAAGAATTCTTCCTACAGGACCTACGATCGTAAATAATAAAACGGTTGAAATAAATACGGTAAGCATTGGTGCAACTAATAACTTTACAACATCAGGAATCTTACGATTAAAGAAATTATCAAGTTTTGCTACTACCCATCCCATCATGAGTGCGATAATAATTCCACCCTGGAAACCTACCATTTCAATCTTTAGTCCAAATAAACGGATGATTTCCGGATCAACAGCTCCCTGCGCTGCCTGATAAGCATTTGCAAGGGAAGAATCAAGCATAATTGCTCCTACTACCATACCAAGAACAGGATTACCACCGAATCTCTTTACAGCAGAATAGCAGACTGCCATTGGCAGGATTGCAAAAATACCAGTCGCTGCAAGACTGACTAATCGGTTAATCGCATATAAGGTATCATGTGTCTTTACAACTTCCATTCCACCTAAAACACTTGTAATTCCCATAAGAAGGGCTGCGGCAAGAAGTGCCGGCATAATTCCGATAAATACATCAGAAAGTGACTTAATAACTGCCTGTACCGGATTCTGTTTCTTATTACTCTGCTCCTTCAGATCACCTAATGACATATTCTGCGTATGCGTGTACTCTGCAAAAACATCATACACATCATTTACAACACCTGCTCCAAAAATCAACTGGAGCTGATTTCCTGCAATAAATGCACCTTTTACTTTATGAATCTCTTCTAATTTTTCAATATTCGCAAGGCTGTTATCCTGTAACACAATGCGAAGTCTCGTCGCGCAATGTGCTGTTCCCTGAATATTTTCCATTCCGCCAATACACGCAACTATCTGTTTTGATATTTCCAGATATTCATTCCTATTTATCATTTTTACTCTCCTCATTTTTATTTTGGAACCGGTTCTGTTTTCGTGTTTCATTATATCAACTTAATCTTTCATGTCAACATTAAATTATCTATTTTTTTATTTTCGGAACCGGTACCAAAAAATCACTTTAAATTTTGTTCAATATGCACAATCTTTTTTTACGATTTCTAATAAACTCTTTCCAATATGAAGGTTGATTTTATTTTCCTAACTAAAATCAACCTTCCAAAAATAAAATAATCTATATTTGTGCCCTCGAAACAATGGTTTGATGCAAGCACCTAAGCAAACACTCAACCTGCTGTAACTAAAGTCACAAATATAGATTTCTCATTTATAGATCATTTATTTATAGATTTATTTATTCTGTGAAAGTTTCTCCCTTGCCTACAGCAAAGGAAAACTTCATCTCACACTCTTTCGTTCAATAAATTCATAGGGATTAACTTGTATCGTACTAACCGGCTTTTGCTGTATCATCTGAAGCATTGTTTCTGCACTGCTTTCCCCCCAATTTCTCCAGTCAAACTTCACTGTAGTTAACGGTGGCCGCATTAATTCTCCAGTTTCGTAATCACCAAATCCAACAACAGAGACCTCATCCGGTATTGCAATCTCTTTTTCATATAAAACTTTATAAGCTCCCTGTGCAATTCTGTCCGTCGCACAAATAAGAGCAGCCGGTTTCTTTAATTTTTCTGTAAGTTTCTCTACATTATGGATCGCATCTTCATAAAAAAAGCTTGTCTCGATCACTTCTGTTGGTTCCTTTCCACAGGAAAAAAGTCCATCAATCACACCTCTTTGGCGTTCTCCTCCTACTGCTGGATCCTCTTTAGAAACCCATAACAGATAAACTTCTTCAAAATCTCTTTTTCCAATATATTCTCCAATTTTATATCCAGCATTATAATCATCATTTATAATTGAATTCGCTCCCGGAAAACGTTGTCCAAGAAACAAAATAGGAATCTGCAGTTTTTCTACAACTTCCTCATATTCCTTCGTACTGCCAGTCGCAAGAACCATAATCCCATCTACATTCATATTTTTTAATCGCTCAATACTTCTGATTTCCTCTGCTATTTTATTTCCCGTATGCATAATAAGAGGCGTATAATCATTCTTCTTAAGATATTCCACGATTACTTCCACAAGTCTTGGTGTTGTTACGGAATCAAAACCTGGAACTGTCAGCCCAATTACCCGGCTTTCCTTTGCCTTCAACCTTGCAAAAACATTCGGCTCGTAATTATTTTCTTCAATAATCTTCTTTATCTTCTGTCCCGTAGACGGTCTGACACTTCCACCGTTTAAATATCTCGACACCGTACTTTTCGCCACCCCAGACATTTTTGCTATATCATTAATCGTTAACTTTTTATCCACTTTTTCACCCTCTATTCCCTGTTTTTATTTTTACCTTTAACATATTTTTTAAAATTCTCTTTCTTCTAATCCAAGAATGTCCCGGAATTCTTAAGCCCCCTGTAGCACCGGTTGGGACACATCTAATGTATAATTATATATCGAATCTATTTTCTTTGTCAAAGACTTCAAACTTATGTTATAATACTTTTTAAGAAACTAACTGATTAGTAATTTATTTTTAAGAAAAGAGGATATTATCATGAGTGAATCAATGGCAGATTTTGAAAAAGAAATTGATGAGTCCCTAAAAACTCTCAACGTTGTAGAGAATGAAGGCGAGGCTCCTGAAGAAGAAACTGGATTTAATGCCTGGGATAAAGTTCAGCAGTATTTAGAAGATGGCACTGTTCTCTCCTTAAAAATCGGCGGTATCGTGAATAAAGGAGTTATCGTTTATGTAGATGGACTCCGCGGATTCATCCCTGCTTCCCATCTTGAGATCGGTTATGTAGAAGATACAAACCCATACCTCGGAAAAACGGTAGAAGCAAAGGTTATCACAGCCGATCCTGAGAAGAACCGTCTTGTATTATCTGTAAAAGAAGTCCTTTACGACAAAAAGCGTGCAGAAAAAGAACAGCGTATCAACGCAATCGAAGCTGGTGCTGTTCTTACCGGTAAAGTAGAATCTCTGATGCCTTATGGTGCATTCATTGACCTTGGCGATGATATTTCCGGTCTGGTACACATTTCCCAGATTGCACAGAAACGTATCGAGTCTCCAGCAGAAGTATTAAAAGTTGGACAGGAAGTCAATGTGAAAGTTTTAAAAGTTGAGAATGGCAAAATCAGCCTCAGCATGAAAGCTTTAGAGGAAGTTGCTCCTGAAGAAGATACAAACGGAGAAGAAACTGTAAGCTATAAAGACGAAGGTGATGCAACAACAGGATTAGGGGCATTACTGGCAGGACTTAAGCTGTAATCTTGCTTGATTAGGCAGACGAAAAAAGAAAATATCCCCTATCCCATCTGCTCTGTAGTCGCTGTATTTAAGATGCTCGTCCGCATCTTAAATACGCTCCAAAGCCGCATCTGGGATAGGGGATATTTTCTTTTTTCTGACTGTGCAAATCGGCAGTTGGGAACCATCTTCTGTAGTGAAACTTCCTTGTGGAGATTTTACAAATATTTATTGACTTTTATGTTACATCATGTATATACTAATTTTTTAGTAACCATTGCTATCGCCCTTGTTGCCATCCTTGCCTCAAAAGGATCTATTTCAAATCCAAAGTTTATTCTTTTCTTAAAGACTGGAATTTGCGGGGGATTTACTACGTTCTCAACCTTTGCACTTGAATCCACCACTCTCATAAAAGAAGGACATCCAAAGGTGGCTTTTCTCTATATGGTTCTCAGCTTACTTGCAGGAGTATGTACGATTTTTGCAACGGAGTTAGTTCTAGAATAAAGTTATTCCACATCTGATATAACTAAATTTCAAGTATACACAACAATTGGAATGTCAGCCTTTTGGGATTTAATTCCATGGAAATCCATATTCTTCTGGAGAATTCCCATTCTTACCCAACTGTGGATTTAGAGTAGACAGAAAAAAGAAAAAATAATATATCCCAGATGCGGCTTGGGAGCATGTTTAAGATGCGGACGAGCATCTTAAACACAGCGACTACTGAGCAGATGGGATATATTATTTTTTCTTTTTTCGTCTATACAAAATCTACAATCAAGATTTGATTTTCTGGAATTCTTTCACATCTTTTGCGATTTCCCCACTCATAAGTATCATACAAATAAGATTCGGTATTGCCATCAAAGCATTGGCAATATCGGAGAAGTTCCATACTAACTCTAATGTCTGGGTTGCTCCGGTGTAAACTACAAGTGAGAAGATAATTCGATAGATCATATTCCATTTATGGTTTCCCATTAAATATTCAAAAGCTTTTTCTCCATGATATTCCCATCCAAGTATTGTGGAAAATGCAAATAAGGCGATACCGATTGTTACGAGATAGCCACCTGCTTTTCCAAGTACTGTAGAAAAGGCTGCGATTGTTAAGGCAGAGCCGACATAAAGCTGACCTGTCGACGGGTCAATCTGCCCAAGTACACCAGAACTTGCAATAGCAAGACCTGTGATCGTACAGACAACGATAGTATCCCAGAAGGTTCCGGTCATATTGATATATGCCTGCCTTACCGGATTGTCTGTTGTTGCCGCTGCGGCTGTAATGGCGGCAGATCCCATTCCCGCTTCATTTGAGAAACAGCCTCGTGCTACACCGTAACGTGCTGCATTCATCATGGATGCCACGATATTTCCACATAAAGCACCACCTACTGCTTTCACACTAAATGCCATTTTAAATATCATAGAGATTCCTGCTGGAAGGTTATGTATATTTCCAAGAATGACGATAATTCCGGCAGCTACATAAAAAATAGCCATAACAGGGACTACTACGGAAGAAACTTTAGAAATGGTCTTAATTCCCCCAATAATAATTAAAAGTGCAAGTACTGTGATCACGACACCGACCATCGTTACTGACACACCAAAGGTTGCGTGAACGGATGTTGCAATGGAATTTCCCTGTGTCATATTTCCAATACCAAAGGAAGCGATTACTGCAAACAGGGCAAACAGCCAGCCAAGTACTGCACCTAGCTTTTTATTTTTCAGCCCTTTTTTCATAGTATACATTGGTCCTCCGGACATTTCGCCTTTTTCGTTAACTTCTCTGTATTTAATCGCTAACATACATTCGGAAAATTTAGAAGAAAGGCCAAAACAGGCAGATATCCACATCCATACTAATGCTCCTGCTCCACCAGAAACCATAGCAGTTGCAACACCTACGATATTGCCGGTTCCAATTGTTGCCGCAAGGGCGGTTGTAAGTGCCGAAAACGGGGAAACATCTCCTGTTCCACGACTCTTTGTTCGTGCCTCTTTACTCAGAGTCTTTTTTAATGCCCATGGAAGATTTCTCCATGTCAGAAAGTTACAGCGAACCGTTAAAAGTACTCCTGTTCCGACTAAAAGAACTAACATGACTGGTCCCCAGACAAACGCATCAATCTGGGCTACAATTTTACTTATACTTAACATCTTTCTCTCTCCTCTCTTTTTTCGGATTTCCTATATATCAGAAAATAACAAAAGGAGCAACGAATATTCGTTGCTCCTTCAACTTATGAATCAAGTATATCATATATGACAAGTATGTCAATATGCAATTTCCGCTTAAGATTCCTTCATTTTCACTTTCAGGTTATCTGTCCTGCAAAAAGAAAAGAATTCTCTACTTATTCCATATCATGATAGTTTTACCCATCATCTTATTAATATCCATCTCAAAAGCCTTAGTCATATCTGCAATAGAACTAACTTCAACCTGCGCTCCTACGATATTACTAAGGTAACCGAGAATCTCTGGATACTCCTGATATAATTCCACTGTTTTTTCAAAATCCGCTCTTCCACTTCGGCTGCTTCCATAAAGATGAAGTCCCTTCTCTAATACCATACGTGTATTAATAGGAACCGCATATTCAGAAACACCAAGAAGTGCGATTGTTCCTTCTGGCTGAATAAGATCGATCATCTGATCGATTGCCTTTTGGGATGCATCTCCACCTACGCACTCGATTGCATGATCAATCGTAAGTCCTTCTGGAATCTCCCATACCAGATGGGTCTCATCGGCAAAAGTGAAGCTGCTAAGCTTATCTTCATTCGTTCCAAAGATAATAAGCTTCGTATCCGGATGCATATACCGGAAAAATACAGCGGTAATATAACCAAGGTTACCATCTCCCCAGATTCCTACAACGTTCCTTCTTGCATGAGTAAAACGTTCAAATCGGCGGAGAGCATGTACGCTGACACTGACAATCTCTGTAAACGCTGCTACTGTTCTGTCAATATCCTGTGGTAAGCGAACCAGTCTGTCTCTGTCTAAAGCGACATTATCCTGCATAAAACCATCGAAACCGCTTGCGCGGAACTTAGAACTTCTCAAATAATTCTCTGCAATAATATCATCTTTTTCGACTGGTGTATTCGGAATCATAACAACCAGTTCCCCTGGTTTAAATTCTCCTGTCGCATCATAAACTACATCGCCAATCGCTTCATGAATCAGAGCCATCGGCAGCTTCTTCGCCATAACATCTGCCGGACGTGTTCCCTGATAATAGCGCTGGTCCGCATGACAGATAGATAAATGTGTCGGACGCACAACTACCTTGTCACTATTTAAATCAATATCATTAAATGCTACTTCAAATCTTCTGGGTGCTACCAGACGATACACTGTATTCAACATTTATTTATCTTCTCCTTTAATCAACGTTTCAGCAACTCGTAAGTCATATGGATAAGTGATCTTAATGTTAAAAACTTCTCCTTCTACCAGATGTACATCCTGTCCTTTAATAACAAAAATCTTGCAGGCATCTGTAAGAATCTCTTTCTCTTCTTCTGTCAGACCTTCATAAAGCTCTTTTAACTTCTTCGCCTTAAAAGACTGTGGAGTCTGTCCCTGATACATAACAGAACGATCAGGAATATTGCTGATGACCTCGTGACCTACGCTCTCTACGATAGTATCAGAAGCAGGAATAACTGTATCACATGCACCATATTCCTGTGCATAACGAATGTTATCTTCAATAATACGGTATGTCAGGAACGGACGAACGGAATCATGTGTTACAATAATCGTATCATCATCCAGACCATATTCTTTTTCAATATAACGAATAGAGTTCATAATCGTCTCATTACGAGTAGAACCACCCTCGATCACTACAATCTTACTATCATCATTAAAGTTCTTCTTCACCAGATTCTTCGTATGGTTAATCCACTGAGAAGGACAAAGTACGATCAGCTTCTCAAACTTACTATTCACATAAAACTTCTCTAATGTGTGAAGAATGATCGGCTTGCCACCAACATTAAGGTACTGCTTTGGCTTCTCAACATTTCCCATTCTGCTGCCGATTCCTCCGGCTAAAATTACTCCAAAAACCATTTGCTCCTCCTTTTGTTCAAGGGAAAATCCCTTTTTACACATAAAGTAATATAGCGTTATCATATACCAGATTAGGGTATCATGTCAATTAAATTACTTTTTTAACATTCTCGGTTATTTCTTTATAATTCAGGAATCTCTCTATATCTGGATTGCCTGTTATTTTTGAATTTCCTAAGACCTTCTTTCTGTTAAAAATAACGTCTCAAGATACTTCATTCCTGTTTTTGTTTTAAAAATGTTTTCCCTCACTTTTTCGGCTGTTTCTCTGCCACTTCCGTCTTCGAATAGATTTACTAAGAAGTCGGCTTCCACAAGGATCTGATAATCCTCTCCTTCTATTCCTGTATAGGTATGGTGATGAGCGATAAGGAAAAGTACCCGGTCAATGACTGCTTCATCGTATCCAAGTGCGCGTAACATTGGTTCTGCTACAGCTGGGCCTTCTTTTTCCTGATATTTTCCGCCAGAACTTCCGTACTTTTTTTCACTTATTTTAATTCCGATATCATGAACAATCGCTACGGTTCTGAGAATATGCATCTTTTCCGGCTCTAATTCTTCTGATTCACCAATCAGCTTCGCAAATTCATACACCTTTAAAAAGTGCTGCACTCTCTTCGGATCTCCTGCATAATATTCCATCATCTTTTCGATTAGTTTTCTGTCTTGTTTATTCATTATGTTATGTCCTCCCTGGGCTGTAAAACCAGCTTTCATCATTTGTATCATACCGATCACATTTCCTGATACTAAAATATTGATAAAGTAATTTTAACATGAAAATTTTCTATCGTAAAATGTATATTTTTCACCATGGTCTCACATCTTAACTATTGATTCGGTTTCAGTAACCATATGTACTCACGGAATCTTTTTGTGCTTGATTTCGTGAGAAAATTTTTTGTCAGTTGTGTCCAAATTTTTAAGGAGGTTTTCATGAATATTTTATATGTTATCCTGCTTTCTGTTTTTTCTCTCATTGTTCTTTTTCTTTTAGCGAAGCTCATCGGTTATCGTCAGATGTCTGAAATGAGTATGTTTGATTATATCAGCGGTATTACGATTGGTTCGATTGCCGCTGAGATGGCAACCGCTCTTGATTCGAGTTTTTTAGAACCACTTACTGCCATGATTGTGTACGGACTTATAACCGCTCTGCTTGCTTTTATCACAAGTAAAAATATGAAAATTCGACGTTTTATTTCAGGTTCTCCATACATTTTGTTTAATGATGGACATTTATATGAAGGAAATTTTAAAAAAGGACATATCGACCTGTCCGAATTCCTCGTGCAGTGCCGTCTGAATGGATTTTTTGATTTGAAAGAATTACAAACCGCAATTCTTGAAGAGAATGGAAGAATTAGTTTTCTTGCAAAATCCGAAAACCGCCCCGCTTCCCCTTCCGACTTAAATCTCACTCCCAAAAAAGAATGGCTGCTCCCAACTTATGTAATGGACGGAGAAATTCTTTATGAGAATCTCCTTCATTCAGGAAAGGACGAAGAATGGCTAAAAAAGCAACTTTCTTCCCATGGATGTAAACGTCTTTCTGATGTTTTCCTTGCAACAGGAAACCAGCAAAATACCTTAAATGTTTATTTAAAAAATAATAGAAGCGGAAGCAGCGTCATAAAGGAATAGAAAACTTCATACAAAATTTTTGAAAGTTTTTATCATTTTTACTTCACAAATTGAATCTTCTCTGTTATAATTGATTCGTTTCTATCATAAATCGGCATTTCTCTTGTTTTTATTTCCTTTATTTTCAGTCCGGTTTATGATAGTACATAAATTTTATAAGAATTCATATATAAGGCTTTTTTAAACAATGATTTTTTATGCGATTACCATTGTTTATATTTTTTGCGTCTTTTTTCCGTGCATGGCGGACATGAGTTTTTAATAGGAATACATTGGAGGTTAACATGAAAGATTTAGTTGAAATCCGTTGGCATGGACGCGGCGGTCAGGGTGCAAAAACTGCAGCACTCCTGCTTGCTGATGTCGCTTTCAGTACTGGTATGCATGTGCAGGGCTTCCCTGAATATGGTCCAGAACGAATGGGAGCACCGATTACTGCATATAACCGTCTGAGTAATGATCAGATTCGTGTACATTCTAATATTTATAATCCAGATTATGTTGTCGTTGTAGATGAAACTCTTTTAGATTCTGTGGATGTAACAGAAGGTTTAAAAGAAAATGGAGCAATCATCATCAATACTAAACATACAAAAGAGGAAGTTTTTCCAAAATTAAATGGATATAAGGGAGATATCTATACGATAGATGCCAGAAAAATCTCATTAGAGGCACTTGGAAAATATTTTCCAAACTCCCCGATGCTTGCTGCTACTGTAAAAGTATCCGGCGTTATGGATGACACTGCTTTTCTTACAGAAATGCAGAAATCTTATGCACATAAATTTGCTTCAAAACCAGAGGTGATCGAGGGTAATATGAAGGCTCTCTCCCTTGCTTTACAGGAGGTACAATAATGGTATCAGATATCAACAAACTCGGACTTGATGTAAAATGGCAGGATCTGACTCCTGGATGTACCATTGTCGGCAGCTGTACTGCTGAAGCTTTCCACACAGGAGAATGGCGTGTAGATACACCGGAATTTATTGAAGAGAAATGTAAGCAATGTCTTTTATGCGTTCCCGTTTGTCCTGACAGTTCCATCCCTGTAAAAGACGGAAAAAGACTTGATTTTGACTTTGACCACTGTAAAGGCTGTGGTATTTGTGAAAAAGCCTGTCCATTTGGCGCAATCATTATGAAAAAGGGGGTAAGATAATCATGTCAATCAAAGAACGTTTATCCGGAAATGAAGCGGTTGCTAACGCTATGCGTCAGATTAATCCTGATGTTATGCCAGCCTATCCGATTACCCCTTCCACAGAAATTCCACAGTATTTCACTTCTTTTGTTTCAAACGGAAAAGTAGATACGGTATTTATTCCTGTAGAAAGTGAACACAGTGCCATGAGCGCCTGTGTCGGTTCCGAAGCTGCCGGAGCAAGAACAATCACAGCAACTTCTTCTTGTGGTCTTGCTCTTATGTGGGAGATTCTCACTGTTGCCGCTTCCGACAGACTTCCGATCTGTCTTGCTCTTGTAAACCGTACACTCTCCGGTCCTATTAATATTAACTGTGACCATTCGGATGCAATGGCTGCAAGAAATACCGGATGGATTCAGATTTTTGCTGAAAATAATCAGGAAGCTTATGACAACATGGTGCAGGCTTACCGCATCGCAGAACATAAAGATGTTCGCCTTCCTATTATGATCTGTCAGGACGGCTTCATCACAAGCCACGCTGTAGAAAATATCGAATTATTAGAAGACGATATTGTAAAAACTTTTGTTGGTGAATATGAACCAGAACATTACTTATTGAAAGATAACGAACCATTTGCTGTCGGCCCTTATGCCGTTACAAACTATGTTATGGAAGCAAAACGCGCCCAGATGCAGGGACTCCGTAATGCAAAACAGGTTACCCTTGATGTGGCAAAAGAATTTGAAAAAATTTCCGGACGTTCCTATGGATTATTTGAAGAATACCGTATGGAAGATGCAGACTATGCTATGGTCATCATTGGATCTGCCGCCGGAACAGGAAAAGACACTGTAGATATGCTTCGCAAACAGGGAGTTCGTGCCGGACTTTTAAAAATCCGCCTTTTTCGTCCATTCCCTGCAGAAGAAATCGCAGAAGCTCTTAAAAATGTAAAATACCTCGCGATCATGGATCGTACGGAAGATTACAATGGTCACTGTGGCCCTCTTGGTGCAGAAATCAAATCTGCTCTTTACAACGCAGACCTTCACCCAGCTACATTAAACTACTGCTATGGTATCGGTGGTCGTGATGTTACTGTAGAAAGCCTCGCTTCTGTTTTTGAAGATTTAAAAACTGTCGAGGAAACAGGCAAGCTCGGTGAAACTTACCGTTATTTATCTGTCAGAGAATAGGAGAAACAATCATGGCTTATAATTTAAAACAAACATTAAATAAAGAAGAACGTTTATCACCAGGCCATAGAATGTGTGCCGGATGTGGCGCTACCATCGCTGTACGAAATGTACTGCGCGGCCTTCACGAAGAAGACGAAGCCGTTATCACCTGTGCAACCGGATGCCTTGAAGTATCCTCCTTCATGTATCCATACACCGCATGGAAAGATTCTTTTATTCATAACGCTTTCGAAAATGCCGGAGCAACCTGCAGTGGAGTAGAAGCTGCCTATCGTGCTTTAAAGAAAAAAGGAAAAGTAAAAAACACTCATAAATTCATCACTTTCGGTGGTGACGGCGGTACATACGATATCGGATTCCAGTCTTTATCCGGTGCAATGGAACGAAATCATGATATGGTTTACGTCTGTTACGATAATGGCGCTTACATGAACACCGGTATCCAGCGTTCCTCTGCAACTCCAATGTACGCTGATACAACAACTACACCTGTTGGTTCCGAATCTGACGGAAAAGCACAAAACAGAAAAGATCTGACTCAGGTAATCGCCGCACATAATATTCCTTATGTTGCACAGACCACCTTTGTACAAAACTTTAAAGATCTGCACACAAAAGCAGAAAAAGCAATCTATACCGAAGGAGCTACCTTCTTAAACGTTATGGCTCCATGCCCACGAGGATGGCGCTACAATACCCCTGATATTCTTGAAATATGTCAGCTTGCAGTAGACACCTGCTTCTGGCCATTATTTGAAGTCATTGACGGTAAATGGATCATAAACTACGTTCCAAAGAAAAAGCTCCCAATCGAAGACTTCTTACGTCCACAAGGAAGATTCAAACATTTATTCAAACCTGGAAAAGAAGAATTAATCGCAAGAATCCAGGCAGAGGTTGATAGAAAATGGGAAGAACTTTTGGCAAAAGCTAACTACTAATTTGTAGATTTGGTGTAGACGAAAAAAGAAAAAACACTCTATCCCATCTGCTCTGTAGTCGCTGTATTTAAGATGCTCATCCGCATCTTAAACACGCTCCGAAGCCGCATCTGGGATAGAGTGTTTTTTCTTTTTTCTGACTATCTAAATCTACAGTTAGTAAGAATGGGGATTCTAGATTTCTGGATAATCCCCTCTTCCCATCAGACTCCAATACTAATTCCCATCTAAAGCCAAAGAACAGAAAAGCAGAAATTTTATATTAAATAGAATGTGATGTCGGAGCAAATAAAAATGCCGAGCAGGCATTTTCTATGAAGCGACTATCTTCACATTCTATTTAATATAAAATTTCTGCTTTTCGTCTCTTTTGTTTCTTTCGTCTCTCAAATAAATTTATTTAAGCATGGAAGCTACCATCTGGTTTACAAGCTTACCGTCAGCTTTACCCTTTACTTTTGGCATGAGGTCTTTCATAATCTTACCTCTGTCTTTACCAGTTGGTTCTGTAATTCCAAGATCATCAAGTACAGACTGTATCGTTGCCTTGATCTCATCCTCACTCATCTGCTTTGGAGCAAATTCTTCATAAACAGCGATTCTCAGTTTACACCGGTCGATAATATCTGTACGATCTGCCGGAGACATCTCAATCGTATCTTTGCACTGTTTGATTTCTTTTGCAATAATACTATTCTCTTCTGCCTCTGTTAAATCTTCTCTCTTATCAATTGCCTTCGCCTTTAAAGCACCAAGAAGCATGGATAATGCATCTTTTCTTTCTTTATCTTTTGCTTTCATTGCGGCGTACATTGCGGTACGGACTTCTTCGATTTTACTCAACTTAAACCCTTCTTTCAAATAGTATAATCGTTATTCAAATAAAACTCTACTACTATTTCTAACCAAAATCAAGGGAAAATTCTTTAACTACTAATTTGCTAGGGACACAGACGCCGCTTTAGTAGAAGATATTGAGCTGAATTGTATTCAGTCTTCTAAAAAAAGAATGGTTATAAGTTAGATTTTGTTCCGTTGCGCTAAGCATTCCATTCTGCCCAGAAAAACAGGAACTTGGGAAAAACGAGTCCCAAGTTCCTATGGTCAGAATTCCACAGCGTAAAGTCACAAAATACAATACTTATAACCATTCTTTTTTCTTTATCATAGTTTTCTTACAATTCAGCATAAAATTTTATCTCAGCGGCTGACAGTTTAATAATAAATAATAAATAACAAATTAGTGATTTCTGTTGGAAAGAGAAGGAGATTCGCCAGAAGATTATGAGAGTTAACCAGAGAAAAAATTCTCCATAAGGTAGGAGTAGGTAAATATAATTTTTATACAATCGCGTAAGAAAGTATCCTCTTCTGGAGATGTTCATTCTAACCAATAAAAACCATATGGTTTTGTGGAACCATGTCATCCATACGCAACATAAGCATTTGTTCTCTCTTTTTATCCGCATTTCTCGTCATCATAAAAAATACCGCCTTCCTGATATTTATTACTATATTTTCTATTAACCATCCTTCATAATTCTCTGATGCATTATAC
>OLNK01001469.1_pt1 | contig 17578 bp, 17 predicted proteins | sample 1672791 | NCBI WGS metagenome assembly OLNK01 (sample SAMEA3136724, study PRJEB25190) | human gut metagenome | biome: human gut; feature: human-associated habitat; material: faeces | place: Austria | collected 2013 | reverse complement strand
AAAAAGCCCCGCCGCGCGTTCGTTTTGTTCCGTTCCCGCGTTATTCCACTTCCTGCGTCCAGCCCATATCGTCGGGCAGCGTGCCCCACTGGATGCCGGTGAGCGTGTCGTACAGGCGCTGGGTGACAGGGCCTGTCTGGAAGCCGTTGATGGTGAGCACCTCGTCCTCGTAGCGCAATTCCCCCACGGGGCTGATGACCGCCGCTGTGCCCGTGCCGAACACCTCTTCCAGCTTGCCCTCCTTGCCTGCGCGGATGACGTCCGCGATGGGCAGGCGGCTCTCACAGTCCACCTTATAGCCCCATTTTTCCAGCAGCTCGATGCAGCTCATGCGCGTGATGCCCGGCAGCACCGTGCCCACGCAGGGCGCGGTGCGGATGACGCCGTCGATTTTGAAGAAGCAGTTCATGCTGCCCACTTCCTCCACGTACTTGCGCTCCACACCGTCCAGCCACAGCACCTGGCTGTAGCCCAGGTCATGGGCCTTCATCTGGCCGATCAGGCTGGCCGCATAGTTGCCGCCGCATTTGATGTAGCCCGTACCGCCCGGCGTAGCGCGGACATACTCGTCCTCCACATAGATCTTCACCGGGTTCATGCCCTCCGCGTAATACGCGCCGGAGGGCGAAGCGATGATGATGAACTGATAGCTCGCACTGGGCTTCACGCCCAAATGCGCCTCGGTGGCGATGGTGAACGGGCGCAGATAGAGGCTGGTGTCCGGTTCTCCGGGCACCCAGTCTTTGTCCACGCCGACGAGCGCCTTGACGGCCTGTACGAAATCCTCCACGGGGATTTCCGGAATGCACAGGCGCCTATGGGTGCTCTGCATGCGGGCGGCGTTCTTTTCCGGCCGGAACAGCAGCACGCGGCCATCCGCAGCACGGTAGGCCTTCATGCCCTCAAAGCACTCCTGCGCATAATGAAACACCAGCGCCGCCGGGTCCAGCTCCAGGGAATGGTACGGCTCGATGCGCGGCGAGTGCCAGCCCCGGCCCTCGGTGTAGTCCATGATGAACATATGGTCCGTGTAATGGTTGCCGAAGCCCAGATGCTTCTCGTCCGGCTTTGCCTTCGGCGCGGTGGTTTTTGTCACTTTGATGTCCAGCATACTTTTCCCTCTTCCATTGATGGCTGCGCGCAAAACCGCACAGCGGCAAAGTTCCACACCCGGCGCGCAAAAGAACCGCGGGGGCTGGTTTGTACTCTATTTTAGCCGTCCTGCGGCCATTTTACAAGGGGCAGACCGCCGAAAATGTGTAAATCCGCCGTTTTTTCCGCGCTGCGGCACTTTTCCGCTCCACCGGCCCGCGGCGGGCGGTTTGCTTTTCGCACCGCTTCGTGTATAATGAAAAGCGGTCCGGCAACGGCCGGCCGCACAGGAATGAAGAGAGGTTGGGAAAGCAATGGAACAGCAGATCCGCGCCGTCCTGTTCGACATGGACGGCCTGATGTTCGACACCGAGCGTCTGGGAGACGAGGTGTGGCGCGCCGTGGCGGGCAAATACGGCGTGACGATGACGCCGGAGGACGTTTCCCTGCTGCGGGGGCGCAACTACGAAAGCGGCCGCCGTGCATTTTTGGAACGCTTCGGCGCCGGGTTCCCCTACGACGACATGTCCGCAGAGGTATGGCGCGAGGTGGAAGCAAGGCTGGAGCACAGCGTGCCGCTGCGGCCGGGGCTGTTCGAGCTGCTGGACGCGCTGCGCGCCCGGGGCTGCAAAATGGCCGTAGCCTCCTCCACAGACAGCGCCCGCGTGCTGCACAATCTGGAGACCGCCGGCGTGCGCGGTTACTTTTCCGCCGTCATCGGCGGCGACCAGGTGACGCACTCCAAGCCGGAACCGGAGATTTTTCTGAAAGCCGCGGCGGCGCTGGACACACCGCCCGGGCTGTGCATGGTGCTGGAGGATTCCTACAACGGCGTGCGGGCGGGCGCTGCCGCCGGGTGCTTCACTGTGATGGTGCCGGACATGGACCCGCCCACCCCCGAAATGGAGCGGCTGGCCTGGGCCATCGTGCCCGGGCTGGCGGACGTTGCGCGCCTGCTGGAGCAGGCAGACCTGCAAAAGCGGTGACAAAACGCCGCCCGCTTTCCTCGAAAACAATATTGTATAAAGAAAACAGCCCTGCGGAACGGCATTTTGTTCCCCGGGGCTGTTTTTTTGTATGTCCGCCGGGCCGCGCACAGGGCCGTTTCCCTGCCGGAGATCCGTTCCGCGCAGCGTTTTACCCGCTCCCCGGCCGCGCTCTCCCGGCCTTTTTCGAAAAACGCATGCGTCAGCATTCCGGCGGCTCCGTATCCAAACGGTCCATCTCTGCAAACAGGCTTCGCACCAGACTGACCGCCAGCGTGCGCTGGCGGGGCGAACGCCCCTGCACCAGCGCGGCAAGGCACGCTTCCGCGTCTCCGCCGGGCGCGCCGCCCAGCACCAGCAAATCCAGGCTTACGTGCAGCGTCCGCGAGAGCTTTACCAGCGTCTCCAGCCCGGGCGCGCGGCTGCCGGATTCCAATTGGCTTACAAACACCGTGGATACGCCGATCTTCTCCGCCAGCTTTTCCTGCGTGAGCCCCGCGTCCCGGCGTGCAAGCCGGATGCGCGCGCCGATCTCCCGATTGTCCATCTCGCACCGTCCCGTTGTCGTGTTTTGATATTAGCTTACAGCTAATGTTAATCTTTTGTAATAAACTAATAGCTAATTTAGTATTGCTATAAGTTAATATATGTGATACAATGAGTTCAACGCTTCGCGGAATACTTTTGCCTCCGCCCTTCCGGTGCTCCAGGCATGCCGGTACAAAAAAACGCCGCATCCGAAGATGCGGCGTTGTAAGAAAGCAGCTGCTTACGCGGCAGCGGAAGCGCTGGCGCTCTCAGAGGTGCTGGCGGAAACAGACTCCGCAGCAGACTCGGAGGTGCTGGCAGAGGAAGCGTCGGCGGCCGGAGCAACATACTCCTCACCGTTGATCGCCTCGGTGTAGCCGGCGATGCACTCGAACATATACGCGTAGTCGGCGCCCGTGGCCGGGTCAACAGCGCGCTGCCAGCTGTAAACGAAGTCATGAGCCGTCAACGGGGTGCCGTCGGACCATTTCAGGCCCTCGCGCAGATGGAACGTATAGGTCAGGCCGTCCTCGCTGATCTCAACGCTCTCCGCCTGGCCCGGGGTCGGGGTGGTGCCGTAGGCAACCGTGTACAGGCCTTCAAAAGCGTGGTCGATCATCGTGCCGCCATCCACAGCACTGTTCAGCGCCGGGTCGATGGTGTCGGGGTCCGGGCCGGTGCAAACCTTCAGCGTATCCGTGCCGTTGCTCGCGTTCATGAAGAACTTGAAGCCCAGCGGGGAGGTGCTCAGGTTTTCCAGGTTCTGCTGAGCCATATAAATATCCACATAGTAGTAAATCGGGCACAGCATCCACTCGTCGAAGATGATGTCCTCAGCCTGATGCATCATCTCCATGCGCGCCTCAGCGTCGCCGGAGGCCTTGATCTGGCTAATCAGGCTATCGAACTCGGCGTTGGACCACTGGGCGTCGTTGTTGCCGCCGCCGGTGATCCACATATCCAGGAAGCTGATGGGGTCGTTGTAGTCACCCAGCCAGCCGTTGCGGGCAACCTGATAGTCGCCGCTCTTACGGGTATTCAGGAAGGTGGCCCACTCCTGGCTCTCCAGCGTCACTGTGGCGCCCAGCTGGCCCCACATCTGCTGCAGCGCCTCACCCACCTGCTGATGGCCGGTGCCTTCGTTGTACAGATAGGTGATGGTGGGCAGGCCCTCGCCGTTGGGATAGCCGGCCTCAGCCAGCAGCTCCTTGGCCTTGGCCAGATTGGCCTCGTTGGCCCCGGCGGTCGGGTCATAATAGTCGCCGCCCACTTCGCGGAAGGAAGAGCCTTCCGCAGCATCGCTCAGGCCCTCGGACACGAACGCGCCGGCCGGGATCTGGCCGGATTTGCCGATCTGCTTGCAGATATAGTCGCGGTCGACCGCCAGCGTGAACGCCTGGCGGACCAGAGGATCGTCAAACGGAGCAGCCTGCGTGTTGTAGCTCACATAGTAGGTGCCGATCTGCCCCTCTTTGTGGAACTCCGGCGTGGAAGACAGCGCGTCGATCTCATCGTTGGGGACAGCGTCGATGAAATCCAGTTCGCCGGACTGGAATGCCGTCAGCTGGGCTGCGTCATCCTCCATCAGCGTGAACTGGAGGGTGTCCGGGCCAGCCAGGCTGTCCACGTTCCAGTAGTTCTCGTTCTTGACCATCGTGATGTGGGAGCTGGGCACCCACTCAGCAATCTTGTAGGGGCCGTTGCCGATGTAGGTGGCAGCGTCCACAGCCCAGGCTTCGCCGTTTGCCTCAACAGTCGCCTGCTGAACGGGAGCATACGCGGGGAACGCGGTCAGCTCCAGGAAATACGGCGTGCGGGCCGTCAGCGTGACCTGCAGCGTGTTGTCGTCCAGAGCTTTGACCTGCAGCGCATCCGGATTGTAAGCCGGAGCGGCGTCGGAAGCAGAACCGGACGAGGAAGAGCCCGCGGGAGCGGAGCTCGCAGTACCGGTCGAGGACGTGCTGCCGCCGCAGGCCGTCAGGCCCAGGCTCAGCACCATGACGACGGCCAGCACAAGTGCCAGTTTCTTCATAGTGAACTTTCCTCCTCAAAAATTGTTTATTCAACATTTCACACATGGCGCACCCATAGCATGCCCCAAGGTGAATTGTTTACAATTATACACGCGCGGACGCGCCGCGCAACGCTTTTTTGCAAATTGTCACTTTTTTGCAACTTTATTATAATAAAGCAGCGGGGCGGAAAAACGGCGCTTTCAGCGCCTTTTTCCATTTATTTCACTTTGTCCAGATGGTGGCAGGCGGCATAGTGTCCGCCAGACACCTCGCGCCATTTGGGTTCCTCTGCGGCACACTGCTCGTCTGCGTAGGGGCAGCGGGTGCGGAAGCGGCAGCCGGAAGGCGGGTTCAGCGGGCTGGGCACATCGCCTTCCAGCACGATGCGCCGGGATTCCCGGGCCGTCTTGGGGTCCGCCACCGGAATTGCGGAGATCAGGCTCCGGGTGTAGGGGTGAACGCTGTGGAAGGTCAGCTCATAGCTGTCGGCCAGCTCCACCAGCTTGCCCAGGTACATCACGCCGATGCGGTCCGAAATATGCTTCACGACCGAAAGGTCATGGGCGATGAACAGGTACGTCAGGCCGTACTGGTCCTGCAGATCTTCAAACATATTGACGACCTGTGCCTGAATGGAAACATCCAGCGCCGAGATGGGCTCGTCGCAGACGATAAACTGCGGGTCCACAGCCAAAGCGCGGGCGATGCCGACGCGCTGGCGCTGGCCGCCGGAGAATTCGTGCGGATAGCGGTTGGCATGCTCGGAGTTCAGGCCCACACGCTCCAGCATTTTAATAATGCGCTCCCGGCGGTCCGCCTTGGAGGACGCAAGCTTGTGGATGTCGATGGCCTCGCCCACGATGTCGCCCACCGTCATGCGGGGGTCCAGGCTGGCATAGGGGTCCTGGAACACGATCTGCATCTTGCGGCGGTACGGCAGCATGTTCACGGCCGTCTTTTTGCCGAATTTCGGCTTGCCGCTTTCGTCCAGCACCGGGGTTCCGTCCTCGTTGTACAGCGGCACATTTCCGCTGTCAAACAGCGTTTCGCCGTCATAGAGGATACGGCCTTTCGTCGGCTCGTACAGGCGCAGCAGCGTGCGGCCCGTGGTGGTCTTTCCGCAGCCGGATTCGCCCACCAGCCCCAATGTCTCGCCCTTGTTGATGGCGAATGAAACGTCGTCCACGGCCTGAACGTACTTTTTGTTTTTGCCCATGCCGCCGGCGGGGAAATATTGCTGGAGGTGCTGTACCTCTACCAGTTTTTCACTCATTGTACATTCCCTCCCTGTGCGGCTTCAAACTCCGCCTTTTGGCAGAGCCAGCACTGCGTGTAGTGCGTGTCGCTGAAATCGGTGCGCGGCGGCATCTCGCGCAGGCACACTTTCATGCACGCGCCGCAGCGCGGCGCGAACGGACAGCCCTTGGGCGGGTTGAGCATGTCCACGGGTGTGCCCTCAATGGGCACCAGGCGCTCATGATCCTTGGAATCCAGACGCGGGATACTGCGCAGCAGGCCCTTTGTATACTCATGCTTGGGTTCGTAGAAAATTTCGTCCGTGGTGCCGTATTCGACAATCTTACCCGCATACATGACGGCGATCTTTTCGCACATGCGCGCCACGATGCCCAGGTCATGGGTGATCATGATGATGGCCATGCCCAGCTTTTCCTTCAGGTCCATCATCAGCTCCAGGATCTGAGCCTGTATGGTCACGTCCAGGGCGGTGGTCGGCTCGTCTGCGATCAGCAGCTTGGGCTCGCATGCCAGCGCAATGGCGATCATCACGCGCTGGCGCATGCCGCCGGACAGCTCGTGGGGGTACTGCTTCAGGCGCTTTTCGGGCTCGTTGATGCCCACCAGCGTCAGCAGCTCCTTGGCCCGCTCGTTGGCTTCTTTTTTGGACTTGCCCGTGTGCAGCAAAATCACCTCACGGATCTGGTTGCCGATGGTGTACACCGGGTTCAGGCTGGTCATGGGGTCCTGAAAGATGATGGAGACCTCGTTGCCGCGGATCCTGCGCATCTCCTTTTCACTCATATCGTTGATGTGATGGCCGTTGAAGTCCAGTGTACCGCCGATCAGGCGGCCGGGATAGGCCGTCAGGCCCATCAGGCTGTACGCCGTGACGGATTTGCCCGAACCGGACTCGCCCACGATGCCCAGCACTTCGCCCTCTTTTAGATGGATGGACACGCCGCCCAAAGCCTTCACTTCGCCCGCGGGGGTGAAGAAGGAAAGGCGCTCGTCCTTGATGTCTACCAAATATTCACTCATGTGTGCGTCCCTTCCTTTCGTTTAGTTTTTCAGCTTCGGGTCGAATGCATCGCGCAGGCCGTCGCCGAACAGGTTGAAGCTGAGGATGACGACGGAGATGGCGATGGCCGGCGCGAACAGGCGGTACGGATAGCTCTGCAGACCGTCGATGGCCGTGCTGGCCAGGCTGCCCAGCGATGGCATGGGCGCGGAAACGCCGATGCCCAGGAACGAAAGAAAGCTCTCGGTAAAGATGGCCGAAGGGATCTGCAGTGTGGTGGTGACGATGAGCGTGCCGATGCAGTTCGTCAGAATGTGCTTTTTGATGATGCGGCCCGTGCCGGCGCCAAGAGCGCGGGCGGCGGTGACGTACTCGCTCTCCTTCAGCGTGAGCACCTGGCTGCGCACGATGCGCGCCATACCCACCCAGTACAAAAGAGCGAATACGATCAGGATGCTGATGAGCGGCACGCCAATGATGTTGATCCAGCCGAAGCCCGGCTTTTCCGCCAGAGACTGCAGCGGGTATTTCAGCGTAGAGGCCAGCAGGATGATGATGAGCAGGTCCGGCACGGTGTAGATGATGTCCACGATACGCATCATGAACAGGTCTACCTTGCCGCCCAAAAAGCCGGCAACAGAGCCATAGACCGAGCCGATGAGCAGCACCAGCACGCTGGCCAGCAGGCCAACAGACAGGGAAACACGGGTGCCCATCATAACGCGGACGGCATAGTCGCGCCCCAGGGAGTCCGTGCCCAGAATGTGGGGAAACACCTTTTCGCCCGCGGCCATGGCGGCCTGCTCCGCCTCGGAATACTGCATGGGGCCCAGGTTCTCGCTGCCGCGGATCTGAGTGGCGTAATCGTAAGGGTAAAACGCCGGCACGATAAACGCCAGGATCAGCACGATGATCAGCACCGCAAGGCTCACCATGGCGATGGGGTTTTTCCGCAGACGGCGCAGACCGTCCTTCCAGAAGCTGACGCTTTCGCGCATGACGGACAGGCTTTCCTTTTCGGAATCGCTGGCGGGCGCAAAGTCGTCGACGTTGAGCTGCATGCTCAAGATCTGTTTTTTGTTTTCCATTCCTTCGCTCTCCTCCCGCTTATTTCAGCTTGATCCGCGGATCGATGATCTTGTACACGATGTCCACGATCACGTTCATCGTGATGATGAGCGTGGCCAGGAAGATCGTGGTTCCCATGATGACCATATAATCGCGGCCGGTGATAGAGCTGACGAAGCTGTCGCCCAGGCCCGGGATCGTAAAGATCTTTTCAACGATCAGGCTGCCCGTGAGCGTATAGGCCAAAGCCGGCCCCAGATAAGTGACGACAGGCAGAATGGCATTGCGCAGCGCATGCTTAAACAGGCTCTTGCCCTGGGAAAGACCCTTGGCGCGGGCGGTGCGCATGTAATCCTGCCCCAGCACATCCAGCATGGAAGAGCGCATCAGGCGGCAGATGTACGCCGTGGGGTAGAAGCCCAGAGCGATGACCGGCATAATATAGTTTTTCCAGCCCGTAAGGCCGTAGGACGGCAGCCACCCCAGCTTCAGGCTGAATATATACAATAATATGGTACATACAACAAAGCTCGGCACCGCGATGCCGCAGGTGGCAATAACAATAATGACGTTGTCGATCCACTTGCCGCGGTTGAGCGCCGCCACACTGCCCAGCACCACGCCCACGACGACGGCAATGGCCAGCGCGATGCCGCCGATGCGCGCCGAAACCGGGAACCGGGAACCGATGATCTGGGCGACCGTGCGGCCGCGCTGCTTGATGGACGGGCCCAGCTCGCCCTGCAGCAGGTTGAGCATGTAGTTCTTGTACTGCACGATCACCGGTTTATCCAGGCCGTACTTTTCCTCCATGGCCGCAAGCACCGCCGGGGACGGCGATTTTTCGGACAGGAACGGCCCGCCCGGAACCAGGAACATGAGGAAGAAGGTGAGCATCGACACGATGACCAGCGTCACCAATGCCAACGCAACGCGCTTTGCGATATATTTCGCCATTTTGCCAACTCCTTTAAAGAAATAACGTTCCGCCCGGCCCGCGCGAGAGCCGCCGGAGCAAACTGTATTTTGCGCGCGCACACCGCAAAAAACAGCTTTTTGCCGCGCCCGCAGGAGAAAAAAGAATATAAACAAAAAATGGTGTCTAAAAACAACGTTTAAACACCATCGTTTAACATTCTCTGAATCATCATTTTAACAAGTTTTCTATGGTTTGTCAATTTTACTGCATGGATTTTTGTTGCCATGCGGCGACAAATGTTGCCAACGGATACATTTTTTTGAAAAAAAGCGTTTCTCTGTCCTCAATGTGCGTACACTCATAACACAAAAAAGCCCGCGGGCGGTTTCCCCAAAGGGAACGCCCGCGGGCTCACCGCGTGCAAAAAAGCAATTACGCAGCCGTGGAAGCGCTGGCGCTTTCGCTGCTGCTGGCGCTCTCGGCAACCTCAGAGGTGCTGGCGCTCTCAGAAGCGCTGGCAGACTCGGAAGTGCTGGCAGACGCAGAGGTGCTGGCCGGCTCGGAAGCGCTGGTGCTGGCCGGCTCAGACACAGACGTGCTGGACGGAGCTGTGGAAGCCGGAGCGCTGGAAGAGGAAGAGTCGGTGCCGCAGGCAACCAGAGACAGCGCCATCAGCGCCGCAACAGCAAGAACAAGAACTTTTTTCATAGTGAAAACCTCCATTTTTTCGATTCTTTATACAGCCTCTCTGCCCGCGCCGCAGAGTGCTGCGCAAGGGCATTTGTAAAGGCTGTGTCTGATTATAGCATTTTTTGCGTAAAGGACAAGATGTTTTTTGTGCATTTCAACGAATTGTAACTCTTCAAACACACTTTTTTCACAACATTCAGAAAATCGCTCAAAACATCTTCCGGCCGCGAAAGCACTTTTAGGCAGATTGGATATACATTGCGGATCCGGCGCTAAGCCCTGGGCATGCCGCAAAACACAAACTGCCCCCACGCGGCCGCTGAAAGCCGGGCTAAAACAGCAAAGGAAAAAATTTCCTGACTATATCAAGCTTAAATCCTGTTAAACACACCATTCAAAAAGTATTTTTTTTGAAATGCCCTTTTTGACCATGCATTCGTTGACAAGGGTGCCGTTCATGCGCTATGATGGTATTAAATTCGGCGTATTGATCCAGCCGCCCCGCGGCTGTGGATGGAGGGAAGCTGTGGATGTCCGGTACTGAAACGCTCTGGCAGGAGCTGATCTGCCGCCTGGAAGGCGTGCAGGCGGCCCAGGTGGTATTTGCCGAAAACGGCATGCCGTGCGAGATCCACGTGCTCGCCGGGCCCGAGAAAAGTTCGAAATCGCTGGTACGCGATATCCAGTCTGCTTTGACGGCGCAGTTCGGCGTACAGGTGGACCACCGCATCATCAGCGTTGCACAGCTCTCCGAGGGGCTTGCCCCCCGGGGGGATTTCCGTCTTGCCCATACGGGGCTGGAGATCAAAAGCGCGGGCGGGCGTGTGTCTGCTTCGGTAACGCTGGCGCGCGGCTGCGACACGTATACCGGCCACGGCGAAAGCGCGAATACGCCTTTTGCCCGGCGACGGTGCGTTTCCGAGGCCGCGCTTGCGGCAGTGAACCGCGCGGCGGGTGAAACCTGCTTCGAATTGGCCAGCGTGGATGCGGTGACGCTGGCGGGACAGGGTATCGTGGTGGCGCAGGTGTACAGCCTGCGGGATGGCCAACGCCTGCTTGGCAGCGCATTTTTAAATGAAGACCCCGACAATGCTGCGGTACACAGCGTATTGAGCGCGGTAAACCGCAGGCTTTCCGTTCTGCCCCGCACGGCGGGGTAAAACGGGGCCGCTTTCCTTTGGTAAACAGGGGCGGGCCGGCACAGCGGAGCGGATATAGCATGCCCGGATAGCGGAGGGCAGAGTACCGTAAGGAGGCTATATCTGTTATGAAAAAGATCCTGTTTGCTCTGGCTTCTCTGTGCTCTTTGGTTCTCGCCAGCGGCGCTTTCTTCTGCGTAAGATAAGTACTTGAACGGGCCGGACACGGCCTGTTTCCCGGAGCCCTGCCGGCCGCCCTGTTTTTTGGAATTTACGGCGCTTGTGTGCGTCATCTGGGATATATTATTTATATAAGGTATATGGGAATCTGCGGCGCCGCCCTGCGGCGTCAAAAAACGGCGCATTTTGCGCCGGGCTGTGTGTGGCGCAGACCTGCGCCGGGAGGAAAACGGCTATGGACGAAAAAAAGCTGCGGGTATATACGACCGCCGTCTCCATTGCGGGGCTGTCGGTTTTTTTGCTTTCCCTTTGGGAGGTATATCCTTATTATCTGCCGGGCAGCAGCCGCGGGGATATCTGGAGCTACAGCCTGATGATGGTGCTGCTGATGGTGGTGTGCCGGATGCTGCCCATTTATTTCGCGGAAGACAAAACGCTGGAGATCAGCTTCGTGCCCGTACTGGCCTGCGCCATAACGGGCGGAGCGCCGCTGGCGGTGGTTCTGTTCGGGGTATCGACGCTTTTCACCGTGATGCAAAACCCCGCCACCAAGCATTATTACTGGCCATTGGCCCGTGAGCCCCGCAAGGAGCTGTTCAACACCGGGAACATCCTTGTTTCCATCAGCGCGGGCGGGCTGCCGCTGCTATTGGCGGGCATGCCGGATAACCTGGCCTCTCTGCCCGCCCTTGGCCTTTCCCTGCTGTTCGCCGCACTGTGCATCCTTGTCAACCTGACGCTGTTCATCCTGTATTACCAGGTAGGCGGCATGGGCCAGTTCGGCACGCTGATGCGCCAGAATATCGGCGGCCTGCTGCCCAACATCATCGCCACCGTTCCGCTGGGACTGCTGCTGGGCATCGTCATCAACATGCCCAACAGCTACTTTTACATCGTGCTGTTCATGGCGCCGCTCATGCTGGCACGCTATTCCTTCAAGCTGTATCTGGACAGCAAATCCATGCATATGCGCACCATCGCCGCCCTGAGCATGGCCGTGGACGCCAAAGATCATTACACCCAGGGCCATTCCCGACGCGTAGCGTATTACAGCGAGGCCATTGCCCGCGCCATGCACAAATCTCCCAGCTTCGTGGCCGACGTCAAGACGGCCGCTCTGCTGCACGACGTGGGCAAAATCGGCATCGACGACGCCGTGCTCAACAAGCCCGCCGCTCTTACAGCCGAGGAATTCGAACTAATCCAGCAGCATCCTGTGATGGGGCGTAAGATCATCGACAGCATCCGTTTTTCCGACACGGTAAACGACGCGGTGCTGTATCACCATCACCGTTACGACGCCAAGGGCTATCCCGCCGAAGGTCCCGCTCCCGGCGAGCTGCCGCTCTCTGCGGCTATCCTTGCCGTTGCAGATACTTTTGACGCCATGACGTCGGACAGGCCCTACCGCAACGGCATGTCCCGCGAACAGGCGCTGGCTGTGATGCAGGAGGTGGCCGGTTCACAGCTCGACCCCAAGGTCGTGGAGGTATTCATTTCTCTGGCTCCAGAGCTGGACGCCGCACGCGAGCCCGAAGAAAGCCTGCTGTAGCCCGCGGGCTGTTCACGAAAGGAGGCGTACGGCTTGGTGCTGCTGGCATTCATTCTGTGCGGGCTGGCCGCCGGCCTTGCCTGCGGCGGCAGCCTGCGCGCGATGGCACAGCACAATATCGCGCTGCTGTGGCTTCCGGTGGCCGCCTATCTGTGCAAGGCTGCGGGGCCGTATGCAGCGCGTCTGTTCCCCGCGTTTGCGTCTTATGCGCCCCTGGCCGTATGTCTGCTGCATTATGGCCTGCTGTTTATTTTTGTGGCGGCCAATCTGCGCCGCGGTGTTTGGAGTTTTGTGTTCGGCGCCGGGGCCGGGATGAATTTTGCCGTTATTGCGCTGAACGGCGGCGCAATGCCCGTCTCCGCGCACGTGCTGGAGTCGGCCGCTGGCACCCGCCTGGCCGCGCAGCTCGCTTCTGGTGAGATCTTTGCCTACGCGCCTGTCACAGACAGCACGCGTCTTGTTTTTCTGGGCGATGTTCTGGCGCTGGAGCCGTTCGGGCGCCTGCTGGGCTTTGCCAGCATCGGGGACCTGGTGCTGGGAGTGGGCGCGGCGATGCTTTGCTTTACGATGCTGCGTCCCGCAAAACATTCGGTGTGACCGCTGTCTGTACGCACGCCGTCCCTGCCGGCAAACAAAGCGGTGCAGAAAACGCGGGCGGTGCTCCGGCTATAAGCGGCCCGTTCCGTTCGCCGCGGTATCTCCCAGTTGGGACCGCCGTTCCTTGCGGCCTAACACACGTTTTGTGGGATGTACCGGAACAAAGCGCCGATTGTTTTCAACGCGCGGTTTTATTTATGAACAGCTCTATAATGCTGCAAAATAAACGGCCCCGATGCACGGACAGCGAAACAGTCCGTGCACCGGGGCCTTGGCGTATCCTTACACAGGAACTTCCCCATGCGCCTTTTCATACTCATTCACATATTTTTCCAACGCATACTCCATCTCTTTATTGGTAGAGCGCTTGTTCTCTATCGCAATGATTTTCAGCTTTGTGATCAAAGTCTCAGAAATGCGCAGGGAAAACGGTGCATAATAGTTTCCCACGGCACAGCCTCCATTCAAAGTGATATCAAAAGTATATCGTAATCACTTCAAATTATCCGAATGCATATTGATACCAAAACGAATTCATGCTATGCTTAAGAAGAAAGTTCTAGAAAGGAGTGCTGCGGCAATGGGCCCACAGGACCTGCTGGATGCGTTGGATGAGATCGTTTATGTGAGCGACCCGAATACATATGAATTGCTTTACGCCAACCGCCGCTGCCGTTCTCTGCTCCCCACCCGGGATTACAAGGGCAAGCCATGCTATGCACTGCTGCAGGGCCAGCCCGCCCCTTGTCCTTACTGCACCAATGCCCGGCTCACACCGGACAAATTTTACGTTTGGGAATTCAACAACCCTTCCATGGGGCGGCATTTTCTTTTGAAAGACAAACTGATTGATTGGGACGGACGTCCGGCGCGGCTGGAGATCGCGGTGGATATCACCGAACAGGAGCTGCTGAGCCGGGACACCGCCCGCAAGCTGGAGACCGAGCGAACATTGGTGGAATGCATCCGCCGCCTGATGGACGCGGCATCCTCCCGCGAGGCCGCGCAGGCCGTGCTGTCCTGTGTCGGCGGTTTCTATCAGGCATCTCACGCGTTCCTGCTGGAGCTGCATGCTTCCGGCAGAAGCGTGCACTGCACCCAGCTGTGGACGGCCGCCGACGCGGAACCTCTGGAGTTTCCTTCGATCTCCCTGTCCAACGGATCGCTGCTCAACCGATTGCTTGAATCGCCTCAGGCACAATGTATCCTTGCGGAGCGGCTGGGCCCTGAATACCGTCAGGTCGCGGCACAGATGCAGGATGCCGGGGTCAGCGCCCTGCTATTTGCGCCGCTGCCGCACACGTTCGGCCGCGGCCTGTTGGGCGTTGCAAATGCCGCCTCCGGCATTGACGATACACGCGTGCTGGAATCGCTGGCCTACTTTGTCGGTTCCGAACTGTCGCGCCGGCGCCTGCAGTCCCGTCTGGAATACCAAAACCGTCACGACGCGCTCACCGGGCTGGAAAACCGTCTGCAATACCAGCGTTTTCTGGCCGGTCCCATTCCCGCCGGCCCCATCGGCGCGGTATTCTGCGACATCAACAGCCTCAAGCAGATCAACGACCGCTGCGGCCACAGCCGGGGCGACGCCGTTATCATGCAGACAGCAGACGTACTGCGCGCCTGCTTCCCCGGCGCGCACATCTACCGCATGAGCGGTGATGAATTCGTCGTGCTGTGCCCGGGTGTGACGCAGGCCCGGTTCGAGACAATGCTCGCGAAAGCCCGCGACCGCCTTGCCAGTGAAACAGACTACGGCGTTTCGTTGGGCGGAGCCTGGCACGCCTGCGCCCGGGAAGATCTTGACGAGCTGGTGCGCGCTGCCGACGAGAGCATGTATGCGGACAAGCAGGAGCATTACGGCGTGCCGGAGCATGGCTGACACGGCCGCGCATATGCGCGAGGAACTTTTTGAAAAAACGCCCCGCCCCGGGATACCCCGGCGCGGGGCGTTTGCCTTTGCTCCAGCCAAACACGGATGCTTCATCCGGGTATACTTTCACCGCCTGTACCGCGCTGTTTGCAGCCCCACCCAGGCAGGCGACCGGCCATTCCCCACGCGGCCGCAGCAAACAGCAGGAGCAGCACCGGCACATAATTGACCAGATAACGGCTGCGCGCCTCCCATATCAACAGAAAGAAAAACAGCCCGCAGACTGAGAGCCGCGCGGCAAACAGCACGTCTCGGCTCTGCTTTTGCAGCGCGCCGGCCAAAAGATACAGCAGCATGCAGAGCATCAATCCGTTGGCATAGCGCAGGAACAGCGAAAAGTGCGCCCTGCCTTCAAAAAAAATTTCCGCCCAGAAGCTATGCGGCTGGGTCGGTCCCATGGCCAATTTATGCGGCAGATAATAGGTGCCCTCGCCCCACGTATAACCGATCTTATCCAGTGCGTGCCGCACCAGACCCGCGGGCCCCATCTCCTTCAGGCGCGCGGCGATCTCGTCCCGGATAAGCGCCTTGCGCGTCTCACCGTCCGGCGCAGAAAATGTCAACACATAATCCTCGTTGTTGTACCCGCCGTTTCCCGCGAGGCCCATCATTATCCAATGCGTTTTGGGTATCTCATCCCCCGGCTGCGCCTTACGGAACGCACCGCTGTGCGCGGCCGCAAAGCTGCCCGCATTCACGCCCGCCACCACGGCGGCCAACAAAGCCAGCGCTGCCAGCCGCTCCCGCAGCTTTGGGAACGAGATCATCCAATCCAGCACCACGGCGATGACCATGATAACGACGGTCACTTTAAGCAGCGTCCCCAAAACGCCCAGCACAAAAACAGCCGCCAGCGGGCCCCGGCCCGGCCGCCCCTCCCGTCGGGCCGCGCGCAGGCGCAGCCAGCAGTACAATATGGCAATGGGAATGGGCGCGGTGACGGTATCCGTATAATAGACGGGTACATACAGCAAAAACGGCTCTGTGGCCGCACCCAGCAGCAGCGCCAGCGCGCCGGCCCGACGGCCCAGCAGACGCGCGGCGCATAGGTACAGAAAGAACAGTGCAAGCTGCAGCAGCACCGCGCCGAAGCGCATGCCCCAAACCAGCAGCTCATACTCCTCCGTCACACCACAGGCCCGCAGCAGACGGAACAACCCTGCCAACAGCAGCATGAGCGGCTGGTTGTTGGGGAAATTGTTGAAATAAATACCGCCCTGCGCACCGTCTGCCGCAAAGTCCAGCGCGGCGCGCAGCACGATGCCGAAATCCCAGTCTCCGGTAGCACCCACCACCAGCGCCCTGCCCACATGGGCCTGCGCCAAAAAGCACAGCGTGAAAAACGCCGCCAGCAGCGTCCGGCGCAGCCTTTTGCCCGGGGCGGGCAGCAGGCGCAGCAGCCACGCGGCGCACAGCACACCCACAGCCAGCGCCAGCCCCCCGGCCAGCAGGCTCCGCGGGCTTTGCGTGCCGAACACGTTCTGGTTGCAGAAAACCGCACACAGCACGATGACGGCGAACAGCAGCGCAAACGCGCCTGTAAACGCCCGTTTGAGTTTTTCACCCGCTTCGTCCATGGCTTCCTCCTGCTTTCCAGCGTCCCTGTGGGCACACGCTCTTTCTTCGAAAAAGGCCTTTCAGCCTTCCCCTTCCGCCCGCCATCCCTTGCAGACATCCACCCATGCATCGAAACGGGAATACTGTTCCAGCTCCGAGATGGTCAGTTCAATGGCACTGTTGCTGCTGCCGCAGGCGGGGAACACTGTTTCAAACCGCCGCAGAGAAGCATCCAGATATATTTTTACGCCCGGGTTGACAGCAAAGGGGCATACGCCGCCCACAGCGTGGCCCACCATCGCCTCCACTTCGCCGGGGGTGAGCATCTTTGCCTTGGTGTGAAACTGCGCCTTGAAGCGTGGATTGTCCACCTTGGCGTCGCCCGCCGCCACCACCAGCGCACAACCGCCGTCCACCAGGAACGACAGCGTTTTTGCGATGCGCTCGGGTGCGCAGCCCAGCGCCTGCGCGGCCAATTCCACCGTGGCGCTGGATACATCAAATTCCCGGATGCGCGCAGCGGCGCCGAAACTTTCAAAATATTCCCGTACCTTTTCAATTGCCACGTTCCCTCTCCCCTTCTGTGCGGCAGAGCAGATCTTTTCCGCCGCAGCTATAAAACTGAACCCATTGTAACAAATAACCGTCAGAAATGCAAAAATTTGTTTGGTCGTCCCGGCTGCGGGCAGCCTGAAAAAGGGGTGGTGACTGCGCCCGCAGGCGCGTGCCGGAGCGGTGCGAAGCCTCCCTTGCGGACAACCGCGCTGAAAGCGCGGCTCTTAGCGCGCAGATGCCCCTTTTTTATTTAAAATAACCCCGCGACGTCCCGCAGGGCCAGTGCCGAGGCGTGTAGAGCGAAGCGACCGCCGAAAACCGCCGTGCGCGGCGAACGGGGCCAAAGGCCCTGTCCGCAGGCAGCTTGGCGGGAAAGCGCAGCTTTTTCGACAAGCCAAAAGGCGGCGCAGCAAAACTGAACAGCACCCCATTTGTTAGGCAGTATGGTAAACTACTAACGAATGGGGTGTTGTTTTATGCCAAAAGGGGTTCCTAAATACGATGGAGCAT
>OLNK01001465.1_pt1 | contig 17612 bp, 31 predicted proteins | sample 1672791 | NCBI WGS metagenome assembly OLNK01 (sample SAMEA3136724, study PRJEB25190) | human gut metagenome | biome: human gut; feature: human-associated habitat; material: faeces | place: Austria | collected 2013 | reverse complement strand
CTACGTCAATGTGACTGTTAGCCCGGTCGTAGGTGATCTTCTCTACAATGCTTTTTAGGGCTGCATTTTTCTCCTGGGGAGTGAAAGCGTCAGACTGCAGGATGTCCAAGATAGAGGAGATGCTCTGCAGCATTTTCCGGGTATTATCTTCCGGGTTTTCTGGCTTTCTGGTAAGTTTCTCCAGCTGTTCTTCCAGTTCTGTTCGTTCCTGGTTGATACGTTCTTTGTTAGCCCGGTATTCTTCTATAGTGTCAATTCCATCTATGTAAGCTTCTTTTGCACGAAGTTCCTTTGAGTCCAGTCGGGACAATTTTTTTTCAATATTTTTAATTTCAGCATCCGGTGCATGGTCCGTTTGACGCTGGCGCAGGGAGTAAGAAACAGATCCGTTATTAAGGGCGTCTTTAAGGGCATTTAAAACAGCAGGACCAATCACACTTTCATTAACATAACAGTTGGTGGAACATTTGCCTTTTAAGTATCCATAGCATTGGAAATAGAAAGTATCCGGCAGTGACTTTCTGTGGACTACACAGGAAGAAAGGGAACGGCCACAGCCGGAGCATTTTAAAAGTCCTGAAAGCCAGTGTTTAGTTACTTCTGAAGGCTTGGCATTTCTGGGTGTGTATTCCTTGTTAAAGCGCTCCTGGGCCTGCTCGAAGAGTTCCTTGCTGATAATAGCCGGGTGGTGACCGGGACGGATGATCCACTCAGAACGGTCACGTATTTCATTGGTTTCGTTTATGGTTCGGTTCCAGCGGATATCTCCTGCATAGCCGGGATTTTGGATAATGTATTCCAGGGAACGCTTTTCAAAGGGCTTTCCACGGCTGGTTTTGTATCCCTGGGCATTCAGGTATTTGGTTAGAGCAAATAAGGACATCTTTTCATTTACATATTTATCGAAGATCAGCTGAACGATGGCGGCTTCTTCTGGAATGATCTCCGGAGTAGCTTTGTGGTGGGGAATGCGGTATCCCAGAGGCGGCCGACACTGGTAGGCACCACGCAGAGCATTCTCTGTCATTCCCCTGGTAACATCACCGGAAAGTCGGATAGAGTAAAATTCATCCATCCACTCAATAATGCGCTCGATCAGGCCGCCGAATGGGCCTTCAATCAGTGGCTCGGAGATACTGACCACATCCACATGGCATTTATTCCGCAGCATGGACTTATAGACGATGCTTTCTTCCTGATTGCGGGCGAACCTGGAAAACTTCCACAGCAGGATCACATCAAAGGGATGCTCGTCAGACTTGGCGGCAGCGATCATCTGTTGGAACTTTGGCCGCTTATCCGCCTTCCGGCCGGAAATACCATTTTCCGTGTAGATGTGCTGGTTGGACACGATCATATTGTGGCTTTTGGCATAGTCTAAGAGCAGGCGCCTCTGGGAGTCCGGGGACAGTTCTTCCTGTTTATCGGTGCTGACGCGGATGTAGAGTGCAGCTGTTTTTACAGTGTCTTCTTCTTTTTTCATGTTATCATCTCCTGGTATTTGCTTTATTTTATGAAAAATGGGTACAAAAAAGACGCCCCTTGCGCAGAAGTTCTGGAGATGATATAATTCAGGTGTTCAAGTCTGATTTATATCTGGCCGGGAGACTGGCAAGAGAAAATCTATGTAAAGCCGTTCGGTGTTGGTAGCACCGGGCGGTTTTGCATTTTGTGATCAATTTTTAAATGAATTTAAAGCTGTTGCGTTGGCTGTGAAAAGATTTATCTTATGCATGGTAGTAAAATCACTGTCATCGGAAATAACATTTAGCTGTTGTTCTTTAATGCAGTTTTTTAATATTGCATAATCAAATGTATCACAATGGTGTTTTTCTAAATCTAATACAAATTGATTTAGAATGGAATAAGTAAAATTAAAATCCATGACATTACAAATATTGTTTACATTAGACATTGCAGTACATAAATTTCTTTTTAAGGCTTCCCTTTCTTTTGGCATTCTTCGAATGTCTTTTATGCTCCACTCAGCTTCGGGATGCCCAAGCTTGAATAAATCGTACTCTCTTTTTTCGATAACATGTAGCATTTCTGTTATATTATAAATGGAAGTGAAGAGTGGATTTCCATCAGCAACAAGTTTGTCAACGAAGTCATAATACGGCGTAGCTTGAATTTTTAAACGGGAATCGCTTTGTATTCCGCATCGAGGATATACATACCAATAAAGCACATTAGTATCTAAGAAAAACGCTTTGTTGTTATTAATGGAAGAAAAAGTTTCAATATTGATAATTTTATTGCATTGCATCATGGGAGTACCTTCTTTGGTGCAGTATCGATAATTTGGTTAATTTCATTTATTTGTGTCTGATTTTCTGAAATAATCTTGGCGTTAGCTATTGATGTCTGATAGGTATCGCGTCCAACTTCACTGAGATTACTTATTTTAATATTGTCAATGGTTTGAAAACCATAGATTAAAGCAAGGGCAGCAAAACTATTATTAAAAAAAGGTGATGCAAACCTTGAAATTCCCGAAAAATCAACGCATATTTCAGCTTCATGTTGTTCGATAAGAGGAATTAATTGTTCTTTTAATAAAATACCTTTAGTTTTTGATGCTGCTTCTTTTGAAATATTTGAAATTGTTATTGTAGTCATGAGCGTTCCTCCTTTAATATATACACATGGTTATAATCTGCGGTGATGGTAAGGGTTATTAAAGTTCCAAGAATATCATAACGCAGAGAAGTTGTAGTTTCTTCGGTAGAACAATTGTAGTATATATCATTTGTAAAAATATTCAAATCTCCATTGTTTAATTTAATAAAATCTTTTAGATCAGATAAGCCAAGTCCTCGTGGAACACCATCGGATAACTGCTTGGTGGAATTGCCTCGTTTTAAAGCCCACAGCAGAGCCTGGTTGGAAGAAAATGTTGAATTTGTTCTTTTTATTGTTCGCGGTATACCGAGCCCGGTATCGCAAACAGAGAAAACAAGCTTTTTTTTAGTTGGCATCCAATGGCCGCATGCAAAAACACCAAACTGAGAATTGGAATGTTCTACTGCATTAGTAAATATTTCATATATATTCTTGAATAATGAATCACGACATTTTTCGCTTAAAGTAATAGGGGCAAGATCAAGAATATTTCCAATATAATCCACTAGACTATCATCGTCTAAGTTTACTTGTGTGAATGGAATAGAGTTTTTGTTTGCGTGTTTTATTGTTGATGAAGTAAAGTGGTCATATAAGCCTGAATTAAGGAAATAACGTTGAAGATTACCAGCTGTAGTTTTAAACTTAACATTTTTTTCCCATTTTTGAGCTAATGATCTTAGTGCGCCAAAATAGGCAGTAAATGCAGCATCTGAAAATGTGCAGGGAGTGAAGTCTAATACAATAGAAGGTTCTTCACAAGAATAAATATCATATTGCAATTTCCCTAAAAATTGATAGGCATCTTTGTTAATGTTTAATGCAGGTGGCATAGTAATTATTTTATCCATAATAATATCCTCATATGCAAAAAATCATTTCAACCTTAATTCTATAAGTTCTTTCTGATATCCCAGGATCCGCGCAAGCTGATCTAACAGTACTATTATTTAACCTTCCCAATTACTTTTCCCATACAGACGATATTACATAGCCTGTTCAATTTCATCAGCATCAGCTTTGGAAAAATCATTTTGCATAATATGCTGTATGGCATGTTGATAAGCTAGCATTTGACGCTCATAGTTTAACTTGGCATTGATAAAAATAGAAAAGCTGCCGTCAGAGTTAAAGCTGATCTGTTCTTCTACAGCGGTATCCATATCCAGATAGTAAACACCGATCGCTTCGGATAGTAGTGGATTATTCAAAAGCATTCTCCTTTGTGTATTTGACAAATAAAATGGTTTGACTTATAATACACTTAACAAGACAGCCAGTAAGGGAGGTGAAGGCTCCCCGTCCTGGCGAATGTTGAACTAAAAAATAGTCGTCAGCTTACCAGGGCAGGACGGCTATTTTTTATGGGTATAAGTAAGGATTGCCACGATTAGTGCTGCTACAGAAACGATAAGCTGTAATTCCTCATATGTACTCATAAGGCATCCCTCCCTTCCAAGACTCAGGGCGGGAAAGCCATGGCCGCTCTACTGGCTGCCTGGGTAAGTGTATTATATTGTCAATGAACTGACTGGATTAACATGGTTCGTCAGGGTCACCTTTTTCTTGGTCTTTTAAATTCTTCATAAATTCTATATGTGCTTTCAGTCGTTCCGGCGGAATGTCCCTGGCAACATGGAAGAGTGAGCGCAGCTCTGGGTTTTCAAATACTTCCTGGGCGATTTCGCGGGTTTCTTCGTTAAGATAGTAGGGTTCGTCATCAGACTTGTTTGTTTTTTCTTCAATAAGGTCTGAACGATTAATTCTAAAATATTTAGCAAGAGCATCTACTTTATCCATTCTTGGAAGGCGTGTTCCATTACACCATGTAGAGACTGCGGATTTATTAAATCCTAAATCGTTTACTAAATCTGTTTGAGTTTTCAGGTTTCTTTCCATATAATAGTTTAAATTTTTAGAGAAAATCTTTTTATAAATTTCTTCAGGCATTTTGAAACCTCCTTTTAAAATGAGTATAACAAAAAGTAGAAAAAATACAATACTAAAATTTAAAATATTCTACAAAAAGTATTGACAGTTTACAAAAAGTAGAATACAATAAAGGAAACGATGAGGAGGTGATAATGTTGGCCGAATTTCAAATTACACTTGCGGCGGCCAGAGTTAATGCGAATATGACGCAGGAAGACACTGCTAAAGCAATGAAAGTAAGCAAAACAACAGTGGTTAATTGGGAAAAAGGTAAAGTTATTCCTGGAATTCCAGAAATGGAGATGATGTCAAGATTATACAGAATTCCGCAGGACTATATTTTTTTACCTTGCTATTCTACTAAAAGTAGAAACAATAAAGAAAGGGGGTGAGAGAGGTGGTAACAGCATTACTAGCAAGACTCCTGCTTGGAAAAAAGAAAGATTTCTTTACTATCCTGAAAATCAAAGGAACAGCATACATGATTTCGATTCAACCCTATGTATCTCCGCTAGAGGCTTTCAAAAAAGCCGTAAATAGTGGTGTATTTACGGCTGACGATTCTAAAGAGGAAGATTAGAAAGGCCCGGGCAGGCAGCTTCCATTTTAAGAATTAAATTGGTATAAAGTTTTGCTTCGGACTTAGAGATAGTGATCGCTTTCTGATTTTTTATGGAATCGTATTCCTTTTTTACGCGTCCATATAGAAAAAGCAATTCTTCATTTGAAAAGTCGATATTCATAGACATTCTCCTTTCTGCATACTCGGCATGGCAGTGCCTGTGAGGAAAGGATAGCACGAAGTTAAAAAAATAGGAAGAGGTTAATCCGGAATGTGCGGCGGATTATCTGTTTGCAACAGAGTAGGAGGTGAGTGAGATGGTAATATCCGTAGGAAAAAACATACGATGTCAGATAGCAAAAAATCTGCTGTCCGCGCATGGGCAGATAGCAGATTCTGGAAATGTTAATGCTTTGATCGTACTAACAAAGTTTATTTTAAAACTTTCCAAGCAGTTCGATGATGAATTCTTTGAATTGCGGCCAAAAGAACAGGCTTGCAGCTCCGAAAGTCCACCAGATAAAGGTCAATAAGACATTGCATGCTTTAAACAAAGTTTTTTCTTGGTTGAAGCCAAGATATGTGAGCAAGTGTCTAGGGACAAAAATAATGGAATTTATCCAGTAAACGGGACTGAATGTTTCAAAAATACGTTGGCGGTAGATTCCTTCAGCTTCATAAAACATTCGGATGGCACCTTTGTATATGTCTGGGTTTATGTTTGGAAAATTAGTGAAAACATCAGCATTAAAAGTTGCAATCCGGCCATAGTCAATGCGCTGAGCTGTTGGAACTAAAAGATTTTTTATTCCGGCTTTTTTGAAAAGAGAGATAATTTCGTTTTTATAAGTTGGAAATTTAGGTGATCCACCATCAAGCCAGCTTAAGTGCATTTTGCTTAAGTGTTTTATGCGGAAAAAATAGTAAATGTTAATTATAACCTTATAAATTAAGACAACAATAAAAAGAATAATTAGATTGTTACCAAATTTGGCCATGTAGTTCTCCTTTCTTTTGTACTTGGCGCTGCAACGCCTGTATGGAAAGTATATCACTAGGGAGATAAGGAAAACAAGTATATTAACGGTTCTCATTTACCCATTGAGAAGCTGTTGGAGTAGGAGGTGAGAGAGGTGAAATCATTCAAGCTAAAAACTCTTGAATTGGATTTAGAAAAAAAGGCCCTGACGATCAATGGAAAATCCGTTTCCACAACTGGACTGACGGATTTCTCTTTATCAATAGGGCCGGACGGAACCTGGATTTTATCTGGAAAGAAAGATTTGCTTATGGAGTTTTTCGAAGAGTCTCCTGTGCCAGATTTATGATTCCCGGAAGCACGGATGTCATTGCTGTGGTTGCTATTGTAGCCATTTGCTCTATGCTGGCGCTTCCTGCAACGCCGATAAAACTTTGAAGTATTTTGAATACTTTAGGTATTCTCATATTGGCGAGAAGTGCGTGAGCCTCCGGCATGATGTCTATAAAAGAGAAGCCACCATCTGGATGAAGCTTTCCGTGATAGAAAAAGCCAGACAGATAGAGTTGCTGACAGTGGTAGGCAAGTTCCTCAGATGTGTATTCAGTAAGCCGTGAGTCTTCTTGGAGATCTTCCATAGATTCGAAGTGATAAGTGGTATTTGCGTCCTGAACAGTTTCTTCGAAAACTTCAAGTAAATCACGGATACATTTAGGGTTCAGTTTCATGCATAACTCCTTTCGAAAAGATGTTTGGTATTGGCAAATACAAGTATATGGTGAAAGAAGTGGAAAAGCAATAGAGGGAAGGAGTGAGAAAGTGAAAAAAACTTAATCCGTATCGAGAACCACGGAAGATCTGCCATTGGAGCCAGATTAATAGCAACAAGTACATGCTCCAAGGCATACAGATGAAGAGAGAGGGGTGGTGATATTGAAAGAGATTACTTTTACCAATCATGTAAGGATTGGAGAACAGAGATTGCTTCTGGATGAACTTCCGGAGGAACAGAGACGAGATATTGTTAACAGCATCTGCTACAGATCGCTTTTGACAATTCCTAATACAGAAGTGATCCAGACCGCCTGAGAGCGGCCTTGGTGGACAAGCTTGGAAAGGAGAGAGAAGCAATGGCAAAGATCAAAAACTACAATGGTCGGACAGGCATGGAGCTGTCTTATGTGGCAGTGCAGGCAACCAGGCCAAAGAAGAAACCAGTGGACTGGGTAGGCATCACGGAGACATTTGTAGTCGGTGGCATGTGGGTGATAGTCTTCATGATGCTTGGGGCTGCGCTTGCGGTCCAGGTGCTGTGATGGCTGTGTGGAAAGACCAGTGCGGTACCTGCATCGGGAAGAACCGGTGCATGGAGAGAAGCCGCCTGCAGGCATGCAGAGGCTACATAAAAAAGGACCCAGGCAGCTGCAACTGCGGAAGGTCCAAAAGAAAAATAATTGCACACCCTCATTATACGGAGGGAGAAGGAGAATTGCAAGATGGCAAAGACAATAAAGATCACCAGCAGCAATGAAATTACCGTTATTGATGTGGACTTTGATGATTACAGGGCCATTCAGAAAGTTGTGGGTGGCATGTTTGAGACAGTAAAGACGCAGAGGATGTTTGACTACTTTGGTAAGCCAGTAATGATGCTGGTGGATGAAGAAGGCATCTTAAAGCAGCTTCCATTAAACAGGACAGGATCCCGCTTTTATGGGTATCCCATTGTAGGGGATTTTATCCTGGCAGTTCCAACGTATGAGGATATCGTAGCTCCAGATGAAACTGACCTTATAGAATGGAAAGAGCGTCTGATCCGGGACCAAAACCTGAAGGAAGTGGAAGCATGAGCCGCCCGCAGCACTACCCAGACAGCCGTATCCAGATCACATCACCGTTTTTTCTGTTAAGCTGCAGCTGTGGCCTGCGTAACTGGTCTCTTCTGGGTGAGATTACTCCGTGCCCGAACTGTGGCAGACTTATGAAGCTGGAAGGTGATGTAAATGGTGACAAAAAAGCTGTTTAACAGCCGGGAAGAGTGGCTGCAGGGAAGAAAGAACCATATAGGCGGTTCGGATGCGGCTGCCTGTGTTGGAAGAAATCCATATAAGAACAACGTGCAGTTATGGGAAGAAAAGGTTGGACTGGTGCTTCCGGAAGATATTTCTGATAAAGATTACGTCCAGTATGGAACTGAGGCGGAGAAGTATCTCAGAGCATTGTTTGTACTGGATCATCCGGAATACAAAGTTTCCTATGATGAAAATAACATGTTTATCAATTCAAAATATCCCTGGATGCACGCTTCTCTGGATGGAGAACTTCTGGACAGTACCGGACGACATGGGATCCTGGAGATCAAAACATCCAATATCCTGCGGTCTTCCCAGTGGGAGAAATGGAGAAAAGGGATCCCGGATAACTATTACTGCCAAGTCCTTCATTATCTGGCGGTAACAGAATATGACTTTGTAGTATTAAAAGCCCAGCTGAAGAGCTGGTATGGAGAAGAAATGCGCCTTGAAACGATAGAACGATTTATAGAGCGCGAAGAGGTGGAAGATGATATCTGTTTTCTGGTAGATGCAGAACGCAGGCTTTGGAACTGTGTAGTTACAGGGACAAGCCCAAACAGAGTCCTTCCACCATTACAGTAAAAAGGAGAACAGACATGTTGGAATTGAAAGTTTATAACCCGGAAGACAGCTTCTTAAAGCGGATCGAGTGGAATTATGAAGAACTTAAAAGCTATATAGAGCCTATTTCTGCGGAATATGCAGCATCTGTTTATACAGATGACATGATCAAAAAGGCTAAAGAAGACAGAATAAAGTTAAATAAGTTTAAAGATGCGTTGGAAGCAGAGAAATCCAGAGTACGCAAAAAGGTTATGGAGCCTTATGAGACCTTCCGTTTAGAAGTTGATGATCTTACAGCAATTATCAAAAAAGCGATCGATAACATTGACGGCCAGGTCAAAGGCTATGAAGAGCGCCTGCGTGAGGAAAAGACAACCAAGGTCAGAGAGTTCTATGAGGATAACATCCATGACATTGGCAAGTATCTTCCGTTTGAACGTGTGATGCAGCCAAGATATTCCCTTGTTTCTACTTCCATGAAATCCATTAAGGAAGAGATCCTGGCGCTGATCCAGAAGGTAGATGAGGGCCTGGCTATCTTAAATGAAGTGGACAGCCCTTATGCCGGTGATATGAAGAAAGTTTTTTTAGAGACTTATGATATCGGCGCTGCCATGGCGAAAAGGAACCAGCTGGAAGCAGAGGAGCAGAACCGCAGACTTTACCAGGAAGAGCTGGCAAGAAGAAAGGCAGAGCAGGAAGCACAGCGGAAAGCTGCAGCTGAGAAGGTAATGGCAGCCGGAAGACAGGAGCCGGTACAGGCAGCTCCGGCAGAAACGGTTAAGGCAGAAGAACCGAAGATGGAGACCGTGGAAGATCCAGTACATGTACTTGACTTCCGTGTGTATGTTACTAAGGCACAGAAAGATGCCTTAAAAGACTTTTTAAAGAAGAATGGCATCCGGTTTGAGCCGGTACCAAAACAGTAAGAGGAGGATATAGAAATGGCAGTAGCAAACAAATTAGTAAATAAGCCGGTACAGAAGGTAGAGACCACAAAGTATATGGCAAATGGTATGCAGGTAACACTTACTCCGGGAACAGTAAAGAATTATCTGATCAGCGGGGATAAGGACAGGGTATCTGATCAGGAAGTTGCGATGTTTATCAACCTGTGCCGCTTTACCGGTCTTAATCCATGGCTTCGTGAAGCGTACTGCATTAAGTACGGAAATGAACCGGCAACTCTGGTAGTTGGAAAGGACGCATATTTCAAGAGGGCAGAAGCACATGCAAGCTATGACGGCATGGAAGCAGGCATCATCGTCCAGAATGAAGAAACAGGTGAGATCAGTTACAGACAGGGAACGTTGAAGCTTCCCGGTGAAACATTAGTGGGAGGCTATGCAGAAGTATTCCGTAAAGACAGAAGCCACAGTTTTCGCATGGAGGTTTCTTTTGATGAGTATGCAGGTAAGAAAAAAGACGGAAGCCTTAATTCACAGTGGTCCAAGAAACCTGCAACCATGATCCGGAAAGTTGCAGCAGTGCAGGCATTAAGGGAAGCCTTTCCACAGTCGTTTGCAGGCATGTATGTAGCAGAAGAAATGGGAACGGCAGAACCGGAATATGCTGCAGGAGATGTGATTGATCCGCAGACACAGCCGGTTATTGACCAAACAACGGATGCACAGCAGCCTGTTTCTTCAACACCACAGGTGCAGACGGATGCAGCGGATGATTTCTTCAGCTAAATAGGTAATTGCTGTATGATAATTATATTTGATAGTAGCTGATTGTTTGTATTAAGAAGCTTGTTTTACCACCTTAAAGGTCAGTTTTATATGTCACGATATTAAATGACCAGAGGTGTTGTACCTGAAAGGGGCGGACCATGAACCCAATTCGCTGACCGCCGCCCCTTTTTAAAGAAAGATGAGGATCGTTATGGGAAAATCACAACGGGAAAAAGGAAAACGCGGAGAAAGAGAACTGGCCGGAAAGTTAAGAGATCACGGCTATGACTGCCGCAGAGGGCAGCAGTTCTGCGGGATCAGCGGTGACGCGGATGTGATCGGTCTCCCAGGCATCCATATAGAATGTAAGAGAGTGGAACGGCTCAACCTCCAGGAAGCCATGGAACAGTCAAAAAGGGACACCAGGACCGGGGAAAAGCCTTGTGTATTCCACCGCAGGGACCGGTCAGAATGGCTGGTCACCATGAGATTAGAAGACTGGATCCAGCTCTACAAAGAGTGGGAAGCTGGACAGCAGGTAAGGGAAGGAAAGGAAAATGCCAAGACAGCAGAAGCCAGGTCTTAGTTACTTTCCTCTTGATGTCGATTTTTTCACGGATAATAAGATCCGGATCCTGCGCGCCAGGTTTGGCAATAACGGGATCGCGGTATATATCTATTTACTCTGCGAGATCTACAAAAAAGGCTACTACATGGAATGGAACGATGATTTTAAGTTCATCCTGGCAGCAGACCTGAATCTCTCAGATGGGTTCATAGAGCAGGTGCTGACATTCTTGCTTGAACGGTCACTACTGGACAGCACACTTTTCAAGTCGGACACTATCCTCACCTCACCCGGAATACAGAAACGGTATCAGCTGGCAGTCAAGGAACGCGCCAAAAAGACACCGGTGGTAATAAAGGGTTTCTGGCTTTTGGAAGCGGATGAAACGGAACCCTTTATTAAAGTGAACCCTTCTTTTCATTCTTCCCGGAAAAATGAGGATAATTCCTGGAAGAATAACGATAATTCCCGGAAAAATGACATAAAGAAAAGTAAAGAAAAGAAAAGTAAAGAAAAAGAAATAAAAGTAAATAAAGAGAGTGGCGTTGCAGCAGAAGCAGCAACCATGTTTACTCCGGATTCTTTTGAGATGATCTGTGTAAATACCCTGATCCATTCCTGTCTGGAAGGATTCCCAGGATCCAGAGTTCCGGTAACGGATGAAGAAAAATCCCAGTGGTGTGTCCACATTGAAAGGATGCTCCGCATTGACCACAGGACACCGGAGCAGATCCGCACCGCATTGGAGTATGCAGTTACAAACCAGTTTTGGAAGGCAACTATCCGGAGCACCAAGAAGTTCCGGGAAAAGTTTGAAACTCTTTATATGCAGTCGCAGTCAGGAAGGACAGCGGCAAGAGCAACCGATGATAAGGCAGAACGGCTCAGGAGGTGGGCAGAGAATGGATAAGAGGGAATTCGCAGCACTGGCAGCTGCCATGGAAGAGTATTATGGCAGGAACCAGATCACAAAGAGTGCGGCATCCATGGATATCTGGTATGAACTGATCGGGGATATCCCCTATGGGCAGTGCAAGAACGCAGTAAGGCAGCTGATGGCTACAAATAATTTCTTCCCTTCCGCAGCCGAGATCAGAAAGTTATGCACCCAGACAGGGGATCCGGAAGCACCAAGTATAGATGATGCCTGGGGAATGGTTTTAAAAGCAGTAAGGGCTTATGGGTACATGCAGGAAGCAGAAGCACTGGAAAGCCTGCCGGAACCATGCAGGAGCGTGGTGAAGAACATTGGCTGGCAGAACATCTGCAGGAGCGAGAACATCATGGCGGAACGTGCATTCTTCCGTGACTCATATGGTCCTAAGCTCCAGGAGATGAAGCGTGTAGGAATGCTTCCGCCAGGGATCCGGCAGGAAAACAGACAGAGATTAGATGACCAGATCAGAAAAGCAGCAGGAAGGCTGCAGTTAGGCGGCGGTACAGATGGAGAAGATGGAAGAAATGCAGGCGGCGGAGCTGGCAAGGCATAGAGTTGACCAGGGAGTCGGCGGCTATTACGCAAAAATCATGGATAAGGACCAGATCATAGCCAGGAGAGCCTATATGAGGAGTATCCTTCGTGTGAGTTCCTTCTGGTGTACGATGAGCAATGCACAGCTGGACAATATGAGGCTGTGCAAGGCAGGAGATGATTTTATCGTGGAAGATACGGATAACAGGGAGTTCATCCTGCGGATCGACCGCAGATAAAGGGGGGAAAGGAAAATGGAAGAGAATGTAACGGCTCTGGAAACTCCGGAAGTAATAGAACGTACAGGCGCGGAGTGGTACCAGAAAATATCTTTAAAAGAGTCCGATATATTTATTCGTTCTAACATGCAGTCTACGGTCAGAAATGTGATAGCAACTGGCTATTTCTTGAAACACATCAGGGATAATCAGCTATATCTGGAAGATGGATATCAGAATGTTAATGAGTTTGCTATGGATCGTTACGGTTTTAGTGCGTCTACTGTATCCAGATACATTGCAAGGAACACGAAGTTTTCTAAAGGTGGAAATAGCCCGTATATAGATGAAAAATTCAAGGAATTTAATAAAAGTCAGCTACAGGAGATGCTTGGCATAAGTGATGAGCAGCTGGAGCAGGTCACACCGGATATGACCGTCCGGGAGATCCGGAACATGGCAAGACCAAAGGAAATTCCTTACATAGAGATACCTGGGCAGACAGAGTTAAAAGATATCCCTGGTGTTATGCCGGAAGAGAGAAACGGAAGCTTTGAAGCATCAACAGCGGATTTGTTTGGTGTGGAAGAGGATGAAAATATGATCCAGCCGGTGGCAGGTAAGCCTATTAGCCAGGAAATACCGGTTGCAGAGCTGATGGAAGAGGAGGATGCGGAGATTGCGACGTCGCAACTGCTTCCGGAAGAGACTGCTGCCGATGAGCAGCGGAATGAACCTGTAGAAGCTGCCGAAAAGAAGCAAATGGGTCATTGCTTACACCGCCCAGAATATGGGTGTTCTTTGCCAGAAGAATATATGCACCGGCCCGGAAGTGGAATGGACTGTGCGCATGAGTGCTGTTGGGAGTGTGCTATACATGGAGCCTGCAAGCTTGAATGCAACAGCTCGGCTAATCGCCCAGAGGCAGAGGAAGGGCAGCACTGGCCGAAGACATGCATAACTGGGAAAAGCAAGTATGGAAACTGCAACTGCTGCGGTGCTAATGGAGTGAAATGCTGTGCTGAATGTAAGGAAGACTGCAATTGTAGATGTGGTTGGCTGTATGTGACAGGAACAGAGAAGGAAATTGCGACGTCGCAAACGGATACAGAAGCTTCCACAAATGAAGCGAAAGAACGTACAGACATAGAACTCCTGAGAGAACTGCTAGAGAAAAAGAAGCAGCTTCTTGCTAAATGCCTGGAAGCTCCTGGCATTGATAAATCAGATGAGCATATAAGAAGGCAAAAACTGGAAGTAGGCGCTTTGGCTTCTATGCTGTGTGATCTGGAAGACATGGAAGCGAAAAAGGATAAACCGAAGCAGCCAGAGCTTCCACCGCTTAAAAACAACGATCAAAGAGCAGCCTTTATTGATGCGTATGAGGCCTGGCCACTCTGGATCGATAACCAGGAGACAGGTGAGCGGTATCACCGGTATGATCTTCCGGATGGGACAAGCTTCGTTATCAAGACGTATCACTCCATGCTTTATGACTGGAAAGCTGATGTTGCCATGAGGTACAAGGAAGGGTATGGAGCAAATGAGGAGTATCTTCTGGAGTCTGGAAAGTTCTTTAGGGACTGCCGGGCAAACAGGACTACGTTAATTGAAAAGTTGAAAGAGATACAGAAAGGGGAAAGTTAATGGATAAGATTGTAAAAACATTATATGTATGGATAATGCTTGCTTTGATTTGGATGGGATTAGAATTGTTGCTATATGGGGAGGTTCAGCATAGAACAGTGGACGATATTATGTGGTTTCTGTTTTTACCGTTTATTTATATGGCGGTGAATTAAGATTTTTGGCAAGGACAATAATGTCCGTAGCAATTAAAAGTTAACTCAATTTAATTTGAGTTAACTTAAATTAAATTGAGTTACAGGTTTTATCTCGCGATTTTCTGGTACATTTCAAGAGATAGTCACAAGATACAAATTAAAATTTTAGGAGGAAGAATACATGAGATATACAATCGAGGCTACAGAAAACAGTTGTACGGAGATTTTGGAATTACGCAATGGAAAGAAATATATCAGGAAACATTCGAGAACACCGTATGGATCTATCTGTAATGATGCAATGTTTGAAGATCAGCTGGAAGCGGATGGAGTAGATTCAGAAATTATCGACGGTGCTTATGATCTCTTTGGTGGGGCCATGTCACTTGATTTTATGAATATGGCAAAGTTTGATTGGTAATTTGAGAGTTAGAAGAAAGGAAAAGCGAGAAATGAAGAGTTTACAGTTATATGTTTGTGAGCATTGCGGAACAAAATATAAGGGCAAAAGCGAGTGCAAGAAGTGTGAGGATAGCCATAAGGTTGCATTGGAAATTCATGATATGAGGTTCCATGCTTGCAAAGATAGTGGCAACTATCCTGATAAGGTAGAACTGAAAATGGCTGATGGCAAGATGATTTGGTGTCATCGGTAAATTAAGATTTTGATGAAAAAATTTTAATAAAAGATTTTTCCAGAAGCTTATGTTAAAGAGATTTTTAATTCAATTTAACTCGATTTAATTCAATTGCGAGTTGAGTTAGAGTGAGAAAATTCAATTAAGATTTTATGGAGGTAAAACATGACAAGAGAAGAAATTCGTGAGAAATATGGAATCATCATGCTTGAACCACCAAGGGTTGCCAATAAAGAATTGACTCCTGAAGAAGCGGAATCCTATGAGAAATTCGTGAAGATGTTGGTGGAGAATTTTGAAACGTATGAGAATGATGATGGATCAGATGATCCGGATTAGAGGGTAAGCTATGTGGAAACGAGCAAATCCCAACGTGGAGTATGTAATAGCCACCATGCGCAAGAAGGGAGAGGATGCAAAGAATGGGATTAGTAAAGTCAGATGCCCAGAGGAAAGCAAACCAGTTGCAAAGGCGCAGTACTATAGCCGCAGCTGATAAGGATATAATCAATGGACCGAAGCCTACAACCCGGTCAGCCAGGATGCCAGCTTATGCGGGGACAAGCCTCTGCGTGGATCCAGAGTTAAGGAGAGTACCAGATGAGTAAGAGAAAGACACCAGCGCAGGCCTTGGAAGAGTTTCTAAGCTACTACGATGAATGTACGTTAGAATACAGGTATGCTTGCGATAAAGTTGTTGAAGAGGACAAACGTCTCCAGGACTTCCTTCATGAAATGGAATTTGCCAAGGACCGGAACGAAAGGAACCGGGCTGCAACAAGGCTTCAGCAGAGTCGGAGAACCAGACGGATCAATAAAGATATGGCAAAGATGAATGAGAAGCTGGTGAAGTTTTTCGAGGATCAGAAGAACAGGGATACCTTAAACCGTCTGAGGCAGCTTCTAGGACAGCAGAGGAGGGAAGAGGAATATCTTCTGGGAGAACGTACATACAAACCAAGAGCAGGAATGAGGTGATACCGTTGGACAAAGAAATACTGGTCCAGTATTGCGAGATGAAAGAGGAGATAAAAGATTTACGGGAGAGAATTAAGAGGCTGGATAAGTTCCTGGAGCATCCACCGATCGTGGCTGATACGGTCAGGGGGAGTAGAAAGGACTTAACGATTGGTCCGATTAAGGTAACTGGTATTCCGGATCCGGTGTATTGGAGAAAACAGTCTGCAAGGGAACGATATAAAAAGATCCTGGAATTGAAAGAAGCCGAGTTACTGGAACTTACCTCACAGGCAGAAGAATACATAGACAGTATTCCGAAGGCAGAGCTTCGGATCATGATGAGGATGTTCTGCATTGACGGTTTATCCTATGTGGCAATAGCCAGAAGCATGAACAGTACATTCCCAGGGCGGAAGATCAAGTATACAGATGAGAATGTAAGAAAAAGGATCCAGAGATTTTTTGAAAAAGTTTAAAAATGTCCCACAATGTCCGGATTTTTAATGGTAATATGTATTCTAGGAGCCAAAGGCATACAGCCAACGGCTTACGTCAAACCCCACTAGGCAGCAGGCGAAAGCTTGTTGCCTCCCCCGTGGAACGTAGCTCAGTGGTAGAGCAGCTGGCTTATATCCAGCGTGTCGAGGGTTCAATTCCTTCCGTTCCAATGATTTTTGTTGTTATTTTGTACTTCCCCTTTTTTGGAAGCACCTGTCGTGAGATGGGTGCTTTTCTTTTGTCGTATTTTGGAGTATGATGAAAGAAAATGTATGCGAAGGGATAGATAAGATGAAGGATTTCTTTCAGTTGTTAAGTAATAATCATGATGCTTTGGAAATTATAACTCAATTTATAGCTATTATTGTAGCCATTGTGGCAGCATTTGCATATTGGCATCAAAAAATGACTGAAATAAAGACAGCGGCAACGCTTGTTATAAGTCAGATAGATGAGACAGAGGCAATCATTGATTTAATGCAAAAACCGGAGAATCTAGATACTAGAGTATTATATAAAACGCCTGATATTATGAAAGAAAATTATTGGCAAAAATATAAAGTACTTTTATTAAGGCATTTAAAGAGAACAGATTTGGATGTACTTGATCGATACTATGAAAATATTGATTTAATACACAGGGGAAAGAAATGTGTTGAAGATGGTTTGAAGGAAAATTGGAAATGGCATTCTTTTGAGTATTCAGTGTTACTTAAAGAATACAATGAGCTTAAAGTAAAAACAAATGAAGAAACAAGTATAGAAAAAAAATCTGGATTAGAAAAAGCCTTTAATGAGAAGGAAAGGGGATTAAGGGAGTTTTTTAATGAAGATCGTATATTTAGGCCAGGAGTAGCTATAGATATGATTGTAAATGGTTTGGCGTGTTTTCAATCAATAAAAGGGACATCAACATATCAAAGTTTGAGAAAAATGTCATATAGAAAAGATTAAATGCCAGTAAAACAAAGTGATTTTTAGAGCTTCGTATTTGCGGTGCGGAGCTCCTTTTCTTATACTCAAAACAACACGAATCGAGGTGATCGGACATGGCTAGAGCGC
>OLNK01001462.1_pt1 | contig 17629 bp, 17 predicted proteins | sample 1672791 | NCBI WGS metagenome assembly OLNK01 (sample SAMEA3136724, study PRJEB25190) | human gut metagenome | biome: human gut; feature: human-associated habitat; material: faeces | place: Austria | collected 2013 | reverse complement strand
TGCGCGATGGCGCATCCCGGCCGTAGTTTTCCTTTACCGGCATCCGGGCAGTCCAGCCGCAAAACAAACCCGCAAATATTATACAAACGGATTCTCGCCGGGGTACGGCAGGCTCCTGGGCTGATTGTAGGCAATGTCCGTCACGCCCAGATACTTGAACACCTCAAACAGCGCCTTGCCCCAGTGCCCGAACGCCACCGCGCCGTGGTGCGGGTAACGCTTTGCAATCAGTACATGGCGGTAGAAGCGGTCCATCTCCGGAATGGCAAACGCTCCGATGGAGCCGAAGCTCTCGCAGTCCACGTCCAGCACCTGCCCCTGCGCGACGTATGCCTTCAGCTGTGTGTCCGCGGTGGACTGCAGACGGAAGAACGTGATATCGCCGGGCTTGATGTTGCCTTCCATGGTGCCGCGTGTGATGTCCGGCTCCGGCAGCTCCGGCTCCAGATCGCGTTTCATGATGAGCTGATAGCCCATGTGCGGGTCTTTCAGCATCGCACAGCTGGTGTTGCCGCAATGGAAGCCCATGAAGGTCTCGGGCAGGCGCACATCGTATCTGCCCCTGATGGCCTTGTCGTAAATGGATGCGGGCACGGTGTTGTTGATGTCCAGCAGCGTGGTGGGCGCGCCGGAAACGCACACGCCGATGTACTCGGACAGCGCGCCGTAAATATCCACCTCGCAGGAAACGGGAATTCCCATGGCCGCAAGGCGGCTGTTTACATAACAGGGCACAAATTTGAACTCCGTCTGGAACGCGGGCCAGCACTTGTTGGCAAACGCCACATACTGCCGCGCGCCTTTGTGAGCCTCGGCCCAGTCCAGCAGCGTCAGCTCGTACTGGGCCAGACGGGGCAGAACACCCGCATACTTGTTGTTTCCGCCCAGCTCCGCCTGCATCTCGGCCATTTTGGCCGGAATGCGCGGGTCGTCCGCATGCTTGTTGTAGGCGACCAGTAAATCCAGCTCGCTGTTTTCTTCCACCGCCACGCCCAGGTCGTACAACGCTTTGATCGGCCCGTTGCACGCCAGAAAATCATCGGGACGCGGGCCGAAGGTAATCAGCTTCAGCCCTCTCAGGCCCAGGATGGCCCGGGCGATTGGCACAAATTCCGCCACCTTTTCAGCCAGCTCCGGCGCCGTACCCACGGGATATTCGGGAATATACGCTGTTTTTCCCCGCAGGCCCAGATTGTAAGAGCAGTTGAGCATACCGCAGTAGGCGTCGCCGCGCCCGTCGTGCAGGTCTCCGTCGCCCTCGGCCGCGGCCGCATACATAATAGGCCCGCTGAACCATTCGGCAATCAGCGTTTCCGGCGTTTCCGGGCCGAAATTCCCCAGGAACACGACCAGCGCATTCACGCCCGCAGCCTGCACATCCTCCACGGCCCGTCTGGCGTCCAATTCATTTTCCACTGTGACGGGGCACTCGTACAGGCCCTCGCCATAGGCAGCCTTTATCGCTGCGCGGCGCCGCTCGGACAGCGCCATAGGGAAGCACCCGCGGCTCACCGCAATGATGCCCAGCTTTACTTCGGGAATATTTGCAAACATCTCCATCTCTCCTTTTCTGTTGTCCGGCCAGCTCACAGGCTGTCCGAAATATCGATATTTTCTCCTGCAAGGCCCACATAAGCGCCCTGCGCGGCTTCGTCCGACGCAGCGTGTGCCAGCAGCCATTTATTGCGCGCCCACAGCAAAGCATCCTCCCCGCCGCGCTGTACAACGGACGGCTTTTCGGTATTGGTGCCGCGCGGCAGCACAACGGCCGTGCAGAAGCCTTCCGCCGCATTTGTATGGCAGGGCGCATAGTGCAGCGTGGTGGCGTACACCTCCACGGCCATACCCGCCGGCACGCGGAACGCCTTTACTTTTCCGGTGTCCAGCACCCCGTTTTCGATCTCGTCCTGCTTTCCCAGCAGCAGGATAAAATCCCGCGCGCCCACATTCACCTCGCTGTCCCGGTGGTATTCCAGGCAGTTCAGCCTTGTGTTGTAGCCCCAGCACAGGCCCAGCTGTATGGGCATCCCTCCATAGGCGTTATTTTGCAGCGCGCCGTACAGCGCACATTCCTCCAGTACGGGGATGGAAGGTTCGTAGGCCGTGCCCTGCTCCGGCATGGGGATGGACCGCATGGCCGCACACAGAGGCGCGGTGTCGTAACCCTCCAGTATTTTGCCGTACGGGCGGAACGCCGCGTCTGTAACAGAATAAATTTTCATCGCACTTCTCTCCTTCGTCTTTGTAAACGCATACCGGGCCGCCGTTTACAGCAGCTTTGGAAACAACGCCCGGCATACCGGATAGATCTGTCGGAACTGTCGGTAGCGTTCCTCGTACAGCGCCGTCAGGGAAGCGTCCGGCTCCACGGTATCCACTGTGCGCACCAGCGCGGAACATGCCTGCGCCACGGTCTCATATTCTCCGCAGGCAACCATCGCCAGCAATGCCGCTCCGTAGCCCGGGCCTTCGGAGGTTTTCACCACATCCAGCGGAATTCCCAGCACATTGGCCAAAATGCGTTTCCATAGCATGGAGCGCGAACCGCCTCCGCAGATATTGGAGCGCGGAACGGAAAGCCCCAGCCCTTTCGCTACTTCAAAAGAATCCCGTATGGCGAACGCCACGCCCTCCAGCATGGCCTGCGTCATATCCGCACGGGCGGTGTCCATCGTCATTCCCACAAACATTGCGCGGGCGTTGGTGTCGTTGATAGGGCTGCGCTCGCCCATCAGGTATGGCAGGAAATACACATGATTCCTGCCCAGCATTTCGGGTGCGATCTTTGCTTCTTCGCCCTTGTAGTCATTCGTGCCGATGATCGCATCCTGCCACCATTTGTTGCAGCTGGCTGCGCTGAGCATACAGCCCATCAGATGCCAGCCGCCGTCCGCATGGGCAAAAGCGTGCAGGCCGTTGGTGGCGTCCACGCCAAACTTTTCCGAGGAAATAAAAATGGTGCCTGAAGTGCCCAAAGAGATATTGCACCTGCTGTCCGCATGGGCCGCTCCTGTGCTCACCGTCCCGGTGCCCACGGCCGCCGCCGCGTTGTCCCCCGCACCCGCGCATACCGTCACGCCCTGCGGCAGGCCCAATGCCGCAGCGGTCTCCGGAAGCAGCGTGCCCACGGGTGCAAAGCTTTCGTACAGGCGCGGCATCTGGCTTTCCGAAATGCCGCACAAAGCCAGCATGTCGCGGCTCCAGCACTTGTGCTCTACATCCAGCAGCAGCATACCGGATGCGTCGGAGTAATCCGTAGCATGCACACCAGTCAGGCAGTAGACAAGATAGTCCTTAGGCAGCATGATTTTCCGAATACGCGCGAACAGCTCCGGCTCATGCTTTTTCATCCAGAGCAGCTTGGGCGCTGTAAAGCCGGCAAACGCGATGTTTCCCGTGCGCGCGCTGAGCACCGGGCGCCCCACCGTATCGTTCAGCCAGGCTGTTTCTTCGGCGGTACGGCCGTCGTTCCACAAAATGGCCGGGCGCAGCACCGCGTCCGTTTCATCCAGCGCAACAAGGCCGTGCATCTGGCCGCCCACGCCCATGCCGCGCACCTCCCGCGCGTCAAAGCCGGCCAACAGCTCCGGCATGCCCTCCCGGCACGCCGTCCACCAATCCCCGGGGTCTTGCTCGCTCCAGCCCGGATGTGGGAAGCAGAGCGGATATTCTTTGGAAACGGTATTCCGCACACAGCCTTTTTCATCTACCAGAAGAAGCTTGCAGGCCGAAGTGCCAAGGTCGATACCAATATACAGCATAGACACACCTCCTGTTGTCTCTTTCAGTATACCGCTGCGGCGCCCTGCTCTCTTTGACGATTCCGCATTTTAAATTAGACAAATTAGCTGTTTTTGAACTTTTGCCATTCTGTCCAGACGGAAAGGTGTTTCTTTATTCAAAACAGCAAAACCCGCCGGAGGCAAACGCCCCGGCGGGTATCCGTTTCCGGCCTGATATCTGCCCGCATGCCTTCCGCACCGGTTTGCGCATCGTGCGGCTTATACGCCGGGAGCGTATTTCGCCTCGAAACGGTCCAGCAGTTCCAGGCTTTTTTCACGGGAATAAAACCGCTCCAGTGAATGGAGGCTGTGGTGTACCTGCATTTCATCCAGCACCGGGCTCTGGGGCTGGCGGCTGTACTCCTCCGGCGTCATACCCAGCCGCTTTTGAAACGCCGCTGAAAAATACCTGTAATCGGAAAAACCGGACGCTACGCATACATCCAGCATTCGCCGCTGTCCCGCGGCGATGAGCTTGCACGCGCAGTGAAAGCGTACCGTATTCACATACTCCTGAAAGCTCTGTCCCAGCGCCTCTTTTACAAAATGCGAAAGATAGCTCATGGAACGGCGTTCGGCCCGGGCAAAATCCGACAGGCGTATCTTGTGCATATAGTTCTGGTCCACAAAACGGATGAGCCGCAGCAGGCGCGCGTTCCGCCGCTCGCGTTCGGCATTTTCCTCTGCCGTGAGCAGAACATGCGGCGCCGCAGCCAGCAGGCGGTACATCAGCAGGTGCACGTGTCCGGCACAGCACAGCTCGTAACACGCGGGGCGCTCCAGATATGCGCGCATCACGTTCAGCAGGCCGCGCTGCACCTGCGCAAAAACGTCAGGAGACAAATATATGCCGGGGCACACGCCGCCTGTACGGATGTTCCGTATGGCGGGAAAGCATCCCGCAAGCATCGTGGGAGCAACCTGCAGGCATAAAAAGGTGCAGCTCTCCTCCACCTTATGGAATTCATGAGTCTGCTGCGGGTCGAACAGCACCATCTCACCGGACTGTGCCACATGCCGGAAGGGCCCCGCCTGCACGGAGAGTCTTCCCTCCATCAACCAGATCAGCTCGAATTCCTCATGAACATGCGGCGTGCGGTAATCCACTGTGTCAAAAAAAATCCGCAGCCCGTCGATCTGCGGGTGTTGAATAATCTCGGTTTCGTTCATGCGCTTCCCCTTCTTTCCACTTTTCGGGCCGCCGCACGCCGGCATTTGAAACAAGCCCGAAGAACAGCGGTCTCTGTCCTTCGGGCTTGTTTTGATTTTCCCATGTGCTTGCTTCATTGCTTCCGGTAAAAAAACTGCTGCCCTATACAGCCTTAAAACCGAAGCAGATTCAGCCCGATCTGTTCGTCGTAGTACCGGTCCACGGTTCCCTCCAGGATATTGACCACCATTTCACAGGTGGCGCTCACCACCGCTCTGTTCAGGTGTCCGCCAAAGACCTCTCCCTTATCATTGCCCGCGCTCATGTGCAAATGGCAATAAAACGCTCCATCCATGGTATTGATCGTTCCGGTCAGAGAAACGATTTCAAAGCTGCCGCTGAAATCATTTGCAAGATACTTCTTATCATCTGTTTTGAACACACCCACAGTAAAACGGTCGACTGCACCAAGCGCCTGAACGCTGGCCAGCTTTATCCGTTCCTTCAAGGCAAGCTCTTTTACCTGCTCCAGTATCTCCTCGCCCTTATCCAGCCGCACTATGATGGTTTTGTCAAATCTTCTGTATTCCAATATCTTCACTCCCACTCGTTGCTGAGTATCATATTCTAACGAATTTTGCTTTGGAAATAATTATTTGATATATCCATATCATCCAGCCTATAGTTATCAATTTGTTATCAGGTGTGATAACGGTAGACAGCGCACATCACCTTTTCTCTGGTAGTTTGCGACTCTATTATACCATGACGCCGCAAAGCGGCCCCAACAAAACCGCACCTGCTGCGGTTTTGCATGGTTCAATGTTCTCAAAGCCCTGTGTGCCAGCACAGGAGCGTGTGCAGCGCACACACTCAGCCGCGTAAGCGGCAACTTTGAGGTTATTATACCATGACGCCGCGAGGCGACCCCAACAAAACCGCACCTGCTGCGGTTTTGCATGGTTCAATGTTCTCGAAGTCCTGTGCGTTAGCACACAAGCGTGTGCCATGCACACGCGCAGCCGCGCAAGCGGCGGCTTTGAGGTTATTATGCCATATTTCTAAGCTCTCACTTCGCGTACCGCTCGTGTTCACTAAGAAACATGGTATCTATGCCGCTAAACTCATGCTTCGCCTGTGGCTCGCATGCGCTAACCGGATATATTATACCACAATTAGGCTGAAAAGGACCGCCCGCATTTAAATAGGCCCGACCGGTGCAAGGAACAGCACTTTTCATTTCATTTTTTCCAACGCACGAAATACTTGTCGATATCTGTCTCTGCTCTCCGCTCTGCACACACAGTAGTAGGTCGCCTCTGCCTGTTCGTCAATAATGGGAATTACAACTCGATTTTGAGGAACGCCGTCCCGCTCCATGTGAGCGTCCGTAATAAAAGAGGGAAACGCTCCTGTTCCCGCCACTTCTCCAAACGCGTCCCATTCGTTCATCATAAGGAAATGTGCATTCGGCAGCTTTTCCCGACAGAAGCTGTGCCAGAAGCCAATATCTGTATACAGGAGAAGATTTTGCCCATCAATGTCCGCCGGGGTAAGCGCCTTTCGGTTCGCTAAAGGGTGCTCCAGAGGGACCGAAAGGAACAGACGCTCTGTTCGGAATGGTTGCCCATACAGATCAATATCCGGGGGACTATGGGTAACAATGAGTTGGTACATCTCTTTATTCAGACCAGCCAGCAATTCTTCATCTGAGTTTTTCATCTCCGTGGAAACGTTCATTTGAGGATAGAGCCTGGAGAGCAGCGGCAACAAGTCCCAGAGAGGCACCGGGGCGCAGCCCCCCACAGAGAGAGTGCGGCGGCTTCGGTCAAAAAGGCGCAGCCTCTCCTCCATCTCCCTACTCTGCTCCAGCAATTTTTCTCCTAACTGAACAGCCATGATGCCATTCTCATTAAGAGCAATCTTGTTCTTTGATCGTTCAAACAAAGATACCCCAAGACTTTCCTCCAGTTTTTTCATGGATTGGCTTAAAGCAGGCTGGGAGATATGCAGTTTCTCCGCCGCCCCAGACAACGTGCCCTGCCGGGAAAAGGCTATAAGCTGCTCCAATAAATAAAGTTCCATCATAGGCCCCTCTCAGTATTTGTTTTAATTATAGCATATTTGGAAATAAATATTGTACTTTCCCAAAAATTCTTGCTATCATGACATCATAAAATTCAAGGAGGTTCTCCCAAATGGATGATATCACTCTGAACAATGGCGTAAAAATGCCCCCGGAGGGTTTTGGTGTCTTTCAGATTCCCGGCCCTACACAGTGTGAGCAGGCGGTTCTGGACGCTATCAGTTTCGGTTATCGCCTAATCGACACCGCCGCCGCCTATATGAACGAGCAGGCGGTAGGTGCCGCTCTGAAGAAATGCGGCGTTCCCCGTGAAGAACTGTTTGTCACCACAAAGCTGTGGGTGCAGGATGCCAGCTACGAAGGAGCGAAGGCGGCAATCCAGCGTTCCCTGGACAACCTGAGTTTGGATTACTTGGATTTATATCTTATTCACCAACCCCTTGGCGACTATGTAGGGGCTTACCGTGCTATGGAGGAAGCCTACCAAAAGAAGGAGCTCCGAGCCATCGGCGTATGCAATTTCTATCCCTCCCGGCTAGCCGATCTGTGCGAAACAGTAGACGTGATCCCCGCCGTTGACCAGGTAGAGCTTCACCCTTTCTTCCAGCAGGAGGATGCCTTGGCACTAATGAAGGAGTACGGTGTCGTTCCCGAAGCCTGGGGGCCTTTTGCCGAGGGTAAGTTCGGCATTTTTACCCACCCGGTTTTAACGAAGATTGGGAGCAAGTACGGCAAGTCCGCCGCCCAAGTGGCCCTGCGTTGGAATGTTCAGCGGGGAGTAGTCGTTATCCCGAAGTCCGTTCACAAGGAGCGCATAGAGCAGAATCTTGATATTTGGGACTTCCAGCTCTCTCAGAAAGACATGGAGGAAATCTCCGGGTTAGATGTGGGGCATAGCGAGATCGTCAGCCACGATGATCCCGGCTTTATCAAAATGCTCCATGGCTTGAAGATACACGACTGACAAGAGCAGAAGAGCAAAATACAGGAGGCCGGCATCCACCGGCCTCCTGTATTTTTCATTCCCACTCGCTCCTGTCAGAAGTTTTCTAAACAGATTTGCTTATGGGATTTAGCTCAGGGTATTGGCATTATTTCCATTATTCAGATAGTAGAGGCTATCCGATTTTTTGTTGCCATGGTGTTGCCACAGATATGCATACAAAATATGCCGATTCCCCACCAGGAACTCAAACAAACAGAAGGTCACAGTTCTACAGCCATTCCGGATCCGTTAAAGACAATTGTCCTTCCGCCGTCATCCTCGCTATAGTAGAAAGAGATTTATATACGTTTTCTGTGAAGCACCGTTTTTCTGAAACATTTTTTTGAATTTCGTAATAGATACAAAAACGATGGGATAATACATATACAAAATCAAATGAATCTTGGAAGTTGTTTAGTACTTCAGTAACCCATTCCAGACAATGGTCCTCTGCGTAAGAAGTTGGGGTTTCGGAAAAGAGTATCGCTAGCCCAACTTTTCGGAAATTCTTTTTATACTGCTGAATTTTCCCCGCCTTTTTCAGCACAATTTTCTGGACAAGCACTTTTTCGCTGTCTGAAGTTCCTGTTGTGCTGATTCCGACTTTCTTTCCTTGTACTGGCACAAATTTGTAGCCACTTGCCCTGATCCGCTCCTCACTTTTTTCATTATCCCCACCTTTTGTTTGGTATAATTCAGAAAAGGCTCGAGAAGCTCTCATATCATTTTCTTGTGCAGCAGAAACGACTTCAATACCTACGCCATTCTCATTATCTTGAAGATCTGGAGCTTCCCCATTAATCATAGTCGAAAATTTTTGAGGATAAAGATACCGCAGAATTGCGAGGACCTTATACTCTTGAGAATGCTTTTGAATGCCGGAGTTAATTGATGTGGAAAATTCTTTTTTCTTGACCAAATCAGTCTCAATGTTCATAATCATTCGCCCTCGGTAGAAGTTTAATGAGCATCTTTTGTAATCTCCAATTGAAGCATTAGCATTCCATTATCAGAAGGCATCGCCATGGTTGCCTATAATTTCTCGTAGCTATTGATCACCAGGCTTACCTTACATATTCTACACCATTGACCTCAAACATCTATCAATTCTTCATTTTGTTGCTTCATCCGCTCATTAACCGCGTCGGTATACTCGGGATTTCTATAATACTCACGAATTGAAGGTAATAGCATTCTAGCCAAACTCTCAATCTGCCACTCTGCTAACTCAAAATTTTCCATGTTATATTCTTCGGTATGTGTGGTCTCAAAGTTATCATCGAAATGCACAACTATCATCGGCATTTTTGACGCTTTCAACGCTTCATCAAGTTCCATACTTCTCGCTCCAGACCGAAATAATAAACATTTTTTGATTCACATCCGACCTCACAGGCCGTGTACCACTTCCTGATCCAAAATACACTTTCGTTCTTTCCAATCAGGCATGTAGTTAGACAGGAACATATAAAACTGTTTGCTGTGATTTGGATATAAAAAATGGGTCAGCTCATGCAAAATAACATAATCAATGTAAGGCATCCGAGCTTTAATCAAGTAAAAATTGAAAGTTATAGCTCCTCGATTTACGCTGCAGCTGCCCCACAAGGTTTTCATCTTACGAACTGCAACTTTCGGCATTGCAACTCCATATTTTTCGATAATCGGATACCAATGCTCTGCTCGTTTTTCTAGAATCGCTTTTGCTTGTTTGCGCCACCAGCTTTCGAATAATTTCCAGACTTTTTCTTGATCATCTGGGTCATGACAGCAAATATAGATACGCTTGCCTTCAGAATACACTTGTTCCTTATCACACTCCGTTAAAACAAACAGCATGTCTTCGCCAAGCATTTTAATGGAGAAGCCATTTCGAATCTCATCTGTCGCTGCATATCCACTTGTTCTCTGAAAGGACTCTAACTTTGACTCAATCCAGCTGCTTTTGTCTGTCAAAAATTCTTCAGCCCATTCTATCGGTACTGTCTGTGGTATTGATAACACAATTTCCTGTGTCGGATAGACCTTTAGGCGACATGTTTTCATCGTCTTTCTATCAAGATTGACCTCAACCGTTTTTTGGGATGTTGGCAACATAATGCTGACTTTCTCCATATCAATAGCCCTTCTTTGCCACCATCATAATTTCATCAATAATGATATCGATTGTATCCAAACTCCAATCAAGTTGATTATCTTCCATATAGTCAAACAGCAAATCATCGATCGCCTTTTTGATGTCCCTGTGTACAATGACATTGTCTCTCCAGTCACGCTTTGTGTGTTTCACAATAACGTCTTTGATGTTTAAGGCCAATTCGCCCATCGCATCAGTAATTTCTACGTCAGCAACACCAGTTGACTTTTTAATACCTGCACAAACAGCACCATAGAAAGACTTTGCATCGCTATCATCCACAATATTCTCTGGATATTTAACTGAACTCCGGCCAGCTCGATAGTCCTCTGCCATTTTCTCCATGGAAGAAAGGTACTTTTCACTGTCACGCTCCTGCATATAGTCCGAAAGGGCCTTTTTTATTCTTTCCATGAAAGTCATATAACGAATCGGATCTACATACCGCTGACTTTCGAGCACTTCAACCTGACGTGTTTGAATAGCTTCTGCTTTAGCTTCACTAGACCCTAGTCGAGCAAGCTGTTCCTCCATCTTTTCCTTGTTTGTAATATCCAGCGGTTCAATCAGAATTTTTGCGTCTTCTGCGTTCACATAGGTATTCAGCAGCTGACGAATGCCATCCTCATATCGAGAAAAGTCCACACGATCATTGAAGCGAAGAGATACACTATCCTTTAGTTTTTTGAAAAACAGATAGTCTTTACGATAAACTTCTGCCTGATCAAATCCAACAGCTTCAAATAATTCGTAGCTGGAATACATAAAATCCACCATCTTCGCAAAGGCAGACAGCTTTTCATAGAAATTTTTGCGTATATCATGCTCTCTAAGACGTTCCTGCCATACATTTGCACTGGACTCGTTGGGATCGATCCCCTTAAATATTTTCCAAAGTTCCTGATGAACTTTCTCCAACTTTTGCTTTTCCTCTGAAACCGAAGATATTGCCGACTGAATTTCTGAACGATTAAATAGATTCATTCCAGATTGCTCGTCACTATACAAATCCAAAGCAGAATTCAGTTTCTTAAAGATTCCCATATAATCGACGACCAAGCCAAAATCTTTGTCTGGATATACTCTGTTCACGCGGGCAATAGCCTGCAAGAGGGTATGATCCTTCAGCTTTTTATCCACATACAGCACAGCGGCAATTGGTGCGTCAAAACCAGTGAGCAACTTATCTTTTACGATCAGTAGATCAACATCGCCTTCCGGATCAATAAACCTCCCCGTTACAGAGTCTTCATAGGCATCATAGTTATTTTTGAAAAGGGGATCAACCTCTTTGCGGAAAAACTCTCCTATAATTTTTTCGGTCTGGGGAGTGTTGTTTTCATCATCACCCTCTCTACCGGAGTTAGGAGTAATAACCACAGCCGGAGTAACTCCGCCGAGATCTCTTAATTTATAAAAAATCTGCACTGCTTCTGCACGTGAAGCACAAGTAAGCATAGCTTTGAATCCCTTTGGCTTAACATAATTGATAAAATGTTCATGCAGGTCAAATGCTATCATATTGAGGCGCGCTTCTGTCTGAGCAAGAGCAACAAATCGGCTATACTTAATCTCCAGATCCTTCTTAGCTTCTTCCGTAAGGCCTACCGTAATATACTTCAGATGGGAGTTAATCTGCTCACTGGTAACTTTTTGGGGGATCACGCGGCCTTCATAAACAATAGGAACCGTTACTTTATCGTCAATGGCATCTTGAAGTGTGTATCTGTCGATTTCAGGACCAAACTTTTCATAGGTATCTCTTGCCGGAATAATATCACGTTTATTTTCTTTCGGCTTTTTCTGCATCAGGGGAGTACCTGTGAATGCAATCTTCACGGCGTTAGGCAGAACTCGGTTCATGTAGATATTCAGCTTGCCATATTGTGTTCGATGCCCTTCATCAATAAAAACAAAAATATTTTCGCTGTCATTACAGTATTCCTGTTTTACTGCAGCTTCGAATTTATTGACCAGTGCAGTAATGACCGTATTACTCTCCTCTTTCAGCAATTCAATCAAACCTTTGCCGGTCTTGGCACGGTGAGGACTCATCTGAGTGTGAATAAAGTTATCCCTGATCTGTTTGTCCAAATTGATACGGTCAGTTACCATCACAAAACGCGGCTGTTTGATCATGCTATTCGGCTGCATGCTCTCACGCAGAATCATTTTGGTCAGCATAATCATAGTGAGAGTTTTTCCGCTACCTTGTGTGTGCCAAACCACACCACTTCTGGTATTTGCGCCGTCTTTCAGCAAAATACGATTCATGCATTTTTTTACTGCAAAGTACTGTTTATACCGGCAAATTTTCTTTACATTGTTATCGTAAATGATGAAGTTGCGGATTAAATCCAACAGTCGCTCCGGGTGCAACAGCGAAACCAATGCTCGATCCTGTTCCTTGATATGACCATCCGGAGAGCATTTCCGGCACCAGTCGTTCAGCCATTCTTTATCGTCCTCGTGCCAGGACACAAAGTATTTTGCAGGCGTTCCACAAGTGCCGTAAAGCACCTTATCCGGATTAACCGCTAGAACCAACTGTGTGTAACGGAATAGATGCGGAATATACTCTTCACCCCAGTTGCGGATGTTCTGGTTAACACCTTCCATCACATCCACACTGGATTTTTTACATTCGATGACCACCAGAGGGATACCATTGACCAGCACTACGATATCCGGACGAGCGAATTTACCATTAGAACGTTCTACTTCGAACTCATCCGTCACTTGGAATATATTATTCTCCGGGTGCTCAAAGTCGATAAAACTCAAATCAAAGGACTGACGGGTTCCGTCAGGCAGATCCTCTTCCATGCTTTTGCCGGCACAGAGAAGCTCATAGATCGCCTTGTTTTCAGCATACAGTCCGGCAGCACTGAACTGGTCTACAGTCTGCATGGCCTTAGCAATGGAGCCTCCGGAAAAGAATCTGTCTTCCGTGCCAAACTGATATGTCTGGTGGCTCAGAAAAGACTGTAGTTCTTCCGTAAACAGCACAGCCCGACGAGAGCCACGTTTTTTCTCCGCTTCACTGCGGGGGACAATCGTATATCCCAGCTTTTCAATGACTTTCAAAGCACGATCCTGGGATTCCAGTCGTTCGTTAAAAATTGTATGGTTTGGCATAGGTTTTCCTTCTTTCACGAGACTTACGCAGCTACTTGGCGGAGATGCCTGCTATTTATGTAGGTACCCGGACTCCACCTGTGAGTAACAACTTTGCCAAGCCTCTTTTCTTCTTCTTCGTCTCTTCTAACTCACGCTGATGAAGGGTGATAAGGTGGTCTAGTTGATCAAAGTAATTTGATATAGCTATTTGTTCTTGAAGTTTTGGTAACGCAATATCCATATCGGCAATCATTTCATAACGAACCGAATCAACAGAAGTTTTAGCGGTCATTGCCATAACTCTGTCGTAAAAGTGATTAGAAAAATAATAGAAAAAATATTTTGCTGTAATTGTTTCGGAGAAGTCAAACATCCTGTAAACACGCTGATGTAGGTCGTATTTTCCATTAACATAATGAAAAACTTTCCCTGTTCCAGCACCATCGCCGACGGTCAACACTGCCTCTTCATCAAACAAATATCTATTGCTATGTTCTACTATCGGAGAACGAACATAGAACGGGTATATACCATCATCAACACGGTCTTGGGTATTGCTTTTCCCCGTCGAAATAGAACAGAGCTCTTTTGCTTTACGCTGTTCCCAAGCTTCAGAAAATCCCGGAAAACGAATGTCCGGTTTGTTACATCCTTTCGTAGGGAACACAGCTTGGAGAAACCCATTTTTCAACTGCTGCAGTTCTATAATAAGCTGCTGCTTTAAATCAATTACCCTGTCGCAGCATAAAAGGACTTCCGCAATCTTTTTCTGCTCATCGACAGGAGGTACTGGAACTGTGCAACTGTAAAAATCTTTTCCTGTTAGATTCAATAATCCATCGTCCCGCACACCACGATTGATCCTAGAATAGAGTTGTCTGTTCAGGAAGCCACTCAAAAACAACTGCTCATAGTAATCTGCATTCTGCTCTTTAATTCTAAAGCTCTCAAATACATTGGGAACTGCGGCGGACTCCCGATCATTCAAACGGTAAATGCAACCTTGGGGAGATGTTTTAGAGTTTCCTTTGTTATAAGAAAAATCGCCCTTATGCAGCACAATATACTTTTCATATTGTTTTCCTGATAACTCTTTGCCAAACTTTTCTGCTTGATTGACAAAACCAATTCCGGCAGAAATACTGACTGTCTCATACATATCTTGTCCAGCACGTTCTGTGAGCTCAGTTGCAACTTCGCTTAATCTCTTCACCTGCCAATCAACAGGTAAAATTCCTGCCTCAGTGGCACGGTACCCCTCAGGGATTCTTTCTGCTTTAACCATTGTCAGGCCTCCACTTCACATAAAAATGTATATCAAAGGCCCAATTCGTTCAGATATGCGTCCATCTGTTTCTCAGCCTCTGTAATCTCGGCTTTTAGCCGAGCAATGTTGGACTGCACCTGCTGAAGATCAATCGGTTCTTCTTCTTCAAAGGCATCCACATAACGAGGAATGTTCAGGTTATACTCATTCTCCCTAATTTCATCCAGCGTTGCCACATGAGCAAATTTATCCTTCTCTGTGCGATCCTGATATGCCTGGATAATTGCGTCAATATGCGTTTGTCCCAACTCATTTTGATTACTTGCCTTAATATAACGAGGATTACCATCTTCATCCTTTTTGCTGGCATCGATAAAGAGCACATCTGTGTTGAGGCGATTCTTCTTAAACACCAGAATACAAGCCGGAATAGGTGTACCGTAGAACAGGTTTTCAGGCAGACCAATGACTGCATCCAGCAGATTCTCTTCAATCACTTTCTGGCGGATACGGCCTTCCGCAGCACCACGGAACAACACACCGTGGGGAGCAACAGCAGCAATTCTTCCATTCACAGAAAGGCTTGCAATCATGTGGAGCAAGAACGCCCAATCGCCCTTGCTGGCAGGCGGAACGCCCCAATCAAAGCGATGGAATTTATCCAGAGAGGCTTCCATTTTAAACTCTTTTTTGCCTTTGCCGCTGGACTCGCCGCCAGGATTAAATCCAGACGCCCATTTATCCTTAGAAAAAGGCATATTGGCAACAATGGCATCAAAGAGCAGCAGGTTACCATCTGAATCCAGAAAAAGCGGATTTGCCAGAGTATCACCCCAGGCAATTTTTGCATCCCGGATTTCGTGGATATACATATTCATCTTGGCCATTGCAACAGAAGAACCGTTTACTTCCTGGCCATAAATAGATACTTCCTTGCTGTTTTGCTTCTTGGCAGCTTTGATCAGCAACGAACCAGATCCACAGGTGGGGTCATATACGCGCTCACCGGGCTGAACATCTACAATCCGGGCCATGATTTCCGATACAGCTGCCGGGGTATAGAAGGACCCTGCTTTCTTACCCGCCATACTAGCAAACTGGCCGATCATGTATTCATAAGCATCGCCAATCACGTCTGCCGGCACCTGACCTGCTTTCACTTCGATTTCAGAAGGCCGCAGGCTTAGAGATTCAAAGTCCTCCAGCAAATCACGAAGAATTGCTTTTTTATGATCCAGCGTTCCAAGCGCATTCTCACTATTGTAATCTACAGTATTCAAAACGCCTGCCAACTGCTGATTGTTATCTGCCTCAATTTTGCGCATGGCGGCATTGATTAACTGACCGATTTTATCCGAAAATCTTTGGTCGTACAAAGACTGAAACGAACATTCCTCCGCGATAGTGAAAGGCAAGTAGCGCTTCTGCCGTTCCAGACGAATTCCGGAATATTCTTTCTTCAGTTCATCGAGGGCATCTTCATAAGAATCGCTCAGATACTTGACGAACATGATTGGCAAAACATAATCCTTATAGTTTGCGGCATCAATGGTGTCCCGCAGTGTATCCGCACCACGCATCAATGCGTTTTCAATATCTTTTTTCGTCGTCATCTGTTGATTCCTCCAATAATATTCTCTAATAAGTTCTCGGTGAGCGTCCGTTCTTCTTCGATTAATTCACGGTATAGGCATTCTCGGCGACGGCTTAGTGTATCGATCATCACTGCTTTTTTTTGAACTTCCAAAGCCGGGATAGAAATCTCCAAGTTTAAAATTGTTTTTATCTTTACAGCCTTTTGCGCCGTCCCACTTTCTAAATTAAGAACACGATCCTGAATACTGTTTTGCGCCAGCCAAAGGCGTAGATATTCTGGCATAATAACTTCTCTATCTTTCACCCGCAACACGGCAAATTGGGAAGGTACCAAAATGTCCTCATAGTTATCTTCTACATACACAGGGTACATAGGAGAAAGCAGACGAACCACAACATCTCCTTTTGAGGTAAACAACGCATTGTCCAAGCTCTCACAAGCATGAAAGTCCTCTAGATCAGAAACATGGATGCTACCGGTTCTATTAAACGCCCTAAGTGTGAGGCGCTTATAAGAGCAGTAACTTTCTTCTTGCGTCTTCGCTTCTTTTCTGCTCAAAATTATGCCACCTTGCACTTCCGCAATATCCGAAATTTTAGAAACCATCCTTCTCCCTCCTCAAAAAAGGAAGGTGGCCTGCCCATAAGCGGGCGGGCCACCTTATCGTGTTTATCGGGTGTGGCTTTCAGGGCAGCAGTGCTCACAGCCGTCTACACAGCTGTAGTAGTTGCTTGCTTCCTTTACCGCAGCCTGGGATGTGGTGAAATCGCCCAGGTAGATGCGGTTTTCTGCGTCAGGCAGCCAAGCGCAATTGGAACGATGTACCTCATGCTCACCGCCAGACTGTGCGTTCTTATTAACATAGAACTTCATTAGGCTTGTTCTCCTTTCTTCAAAAGTACAAGCCCACATTGACAAATCCCCAGTTTCCTGGTATTATGAAAGCGCAGTAAATTAGATTTGCGTGTGGGAAGCCTCCAGAAACAGCGGCAACTGTTTCTAGGGGGCTTTTCTCTTGTCTAATGGGATTATAACATATGGCTTGCGGGTTGTCAAGCGTTTTTTATCTGGAAGCTATGTAATATTTAAATATTACTCAAAATCAATTTCGCTCCATCTCCTATATGCTACTATTTTCAGATACCTAATCTGATCACCATTCAAAATCAACTTTGCGTAAGCCAGCGGATCGTTGTAGATCAGCCAGTCCAGTTCTGACCGCTGGTACATACTGTTTGCCACCTTGTTCTCCACGGCAGTGCAGTCGATGGAGAGCAGCGTCCCATCATCCAGGCGCAGCTCCACGCAGGCGGTATCTAGGTTGAACTCGCAGGACAAAATCTTTCTCATACTCGTTACCTCCCAATTTTTGAATTTCAGTTGATTTTTCGCAGCGGCACAAGGACCGTTTCGGTTGTTTTAGATACAGGCAAGCAATGCGTGTGGATAGCCACACACAAATCCGGCAAGCAATGCGAGTGTTAATACACACTCACATTTCCTGC